>OGCO01006342.1_pt1 | contig 10570 bp, 10 predicted proteins | sample 1570171 | NCBI WGS metagenome assembly OGCO01 (sample SAMEA4370583, study PRJEB24528) | human gut metagenome | reverse complement strand
CCCACCTGTCAGGACCTATGATGGTTCTGGCAGGCCCCGGTTCGGGGAAAACTTCAGTGATCGTTGAAAGAACTGCATATATGACTGGTGAGGGGGAAATACCGGCGTCCTCTGTTCTTGTTGTAACCTTTTCCCGGGCTGCAGCAAAAGAGATGAGAGAGCGTTTTCTGAAGTTTACCGGACAGACCTCCACGGCTGTTACCTTCGGAACCTTTCACGGTGTTTTTTACGGAATCCTGAAGCAGGCTTATGGACTTGGTGCCGGCAATATTTTGTCAGAAGAAGAAAAATATGCCATTTTAAAAGAAATGACTCTGGAATTTGGTCAGGAACTGGCTCAGGAGGGAGATTTCCAGGAGGATGTGGCAAAGGAAATCAGCGTGGTAAAAGGGGGGCGGATTTCCCTGGATCACTATTATTCTTCCTGCTGCCCGGATGAGATATTCCGCCAGATTTATAATGGGTATCAGAAGGCTTTGCGCCAGAGAAGAAAACTGGATTTCGATGACATGCTTCTTTGCTGCTATGAACTTTTTGTCAAGAGAAAAGATATTCTGGCGGCATGGCAAAACAAATTCCAATACATTATGGTAGATGAATTTCAGGATATCAACCATCTCCAGTATGATATTGTTAGGATGCTGGCAAAGCCCAGGGATAACCTGTTCATAGTGGGAGACGATGATCAGTCTATTTATCATTTTCGTGGCGCCAAGCCAGAGATCATGCTGAACTTTACCAAAGATTATCCTAAGGCAGAAACGGTTCTTTTGGACATTAATTATCGCTGTACGAAAAATGTACTTCAGGCAGCCATGAATGTGGTGGGCTGCAATCAGATCCGCTTTAAGAAGAGGCTGTCTACGCCAAATGAGCAGGGAAAACCTGTGAAAGTGATGGAATTTGACAATCCAAGAGAAGAGTATGTGAAGATTGCCGCCTTTTTGAAGAAGCGGCTGGAGGCAGGAGAGAATCTGGAGGATACTGCAGTGCTTTTTCGTACCAATCAGGAGGCAGAGGGGCTTGTTGGAGCCTTGATGGAGTACCAGATTCCTTTTACCATGAAAGAACAGCTGCCCAATCTGTTCCGGCATTGGATCAGCAGAAACCTGATGGCATATCTGAAAATGGCAGCAGGAGACAGGACGAGAAAGCTTTTCCTGGAAATCATGAACCGCCCCAACCGGTATATAGCAAGGGATGCCCTGACACAGACCACAATCTCATTTTCTGCATTGAGAGATTTCTATAAAGATAAAGACTGGATGTGCGACAGGATTACCACACTGGAAACACATCTTCGGATTCTTTCCACTTTGGCACCCTATGCTGCAGTGAATTTTATCCGAAAAGGAATGGGCTACGAGCAGTATCTGATTGAATATGCCCAGTACCGTAAAATTCGTCCAGAGGAGCTGCTTGAGGTCCTTGACCGCATACAGGAAAGTGCCAAAGGCATGAAAACCCTGGAAGAGTGGGAAAACTACATAGAGGATTACACAAAGAAGCTGGCTGAACAGGCGAAAAAACAGGAGACGAAAAGGGAAGGGATTGTAATTTCCACCCTTCATGCGGTAAAAGGGCTGGAATACGATAAAGTTTATATTATGAATGTAAACGAAGGGAGCATTCCCTATAAAAAAGCGGTTCTGGCAGAGTCTTTGGAAGAAGAACGCCGGCTTTTTTATGTAGGCATGACCAGGGCAAGGAAAGAACTTATGCTCTGTTATGTGCGCCGTCAGTACGATAAAGAGCGTGACCCTTCACGGTTCCTGGAAGAAACCGGGCTGTTCTAATTTCCTCTTGTAAACGTAAACCTGATAAAGTATAATGATGTCTGTTGTGAAATTATAACAAAAAAAGAGGTAACTATTCAGGAGACAGTATTCCGCGAGGTTGTTTTTGTGAACACAGTTCACAGAAAGCCCGGGAATTGCGGCGTGAAATCATGGAAAGCATGATTTTTTGTGTATCGCGAAGCATGCAATTGTAAAGCATGTAATTGTGAAGGTACGGAACAGTTACCAAAAGAGTACTATTGCGGAAGCAGTGCAGATAAATGAAGAAAAAGATGAAATGGAGAAACCGCATTTTCTGGCTCAGGATCCTGATCATGGTTCTGGTCATTGTGGGATCTTATCTGGCATATGCCTTTATATACAGAGGCAGAAATGAGCCGCCCACCAAGAGGAAAACCACCAATCAGGAAGCGGCTTACTATACGCTTCGTGGACAGATCCAGATGCTTTCCCAGAAAGAAGAACTGATGGCATTTGCCTTTGAAGACAGGAAAAAAGAGCGGGAATACGGAACCTATATTATTCCCGGTCTGAAAGCAACACGAACCCTTCTTACCAGTGAAGGTGATATGCCGGCCATGTGTACCACTATGACACCGCAGGGTCTGGCAGTAACAGAGGATTATGTTTTTGTAAGTGCCTATTGTCATGCGAAAAAGCATAATTCTGTGATCTATATGATCAACAAAGAATCGCACCGTTTTATAAAAGAAATTATTTTGCCCGGACAGCCACATGTTGGTGGTCTGGCGTATGACAGTGAACATCAGATTCTATGGTATTCTTCAAATACGCAGGAGCTTGCCCAGGCAGTGAGTCTTACCATGGAATCTATTGAAAATTATGACTATGATGCGGGCAGGCATCCTATTGCGACCAACCAGGTAGCCAGCCTTTACGGAATCGTCCGTGATTCCTTCATGACCTTTTATGATGGGTGTCTGTACGTTGGCTGCTTTACAAAATATACAGACAGTGCAATTGCAAGATATGCAGTAGATGATCAGGGAAACCTGATAAATACTATGGATGAAGGTCTGGGAATGAACTTTGGGATGGCAGTTCCCCTTGATTATTCCACCATTTCCGAACAGGCACAGGGAATGACTTTTTATAACGACAAGCTTCTTTTGTCTCATTCCTTTGGAATTCTGCCTTCCAGAGTGGTATTTTATGAGAAATCCGATAAAAGGCTTTATGTAGATGAAAATTCTGCTGTCAGCTATCGGTTTCCGGAACGAATCGAACAGATTTTTGTGGATGGGGATGACTTGTACGTGCTGTTTGAATCCGCTGCTTATGCATATAGTTCAGCGTCTGTGAATATTGTGGACAGGGTTTTAAAACTGAGCCTTCCCAGAATGGAAGAATACCAGCAGAGCATACAGAGTAATGTGAGCCAGTATTAGAAGGATTTTTCAAACACGCTCTAGAGCCTGTAAATCTGGTGGATTTATTTAAGAATGAATCCGGGATTGTCCACATATATTAAAATTGAGAGGTGATACAACATAGAAGCAGAGCAGATTCAGAACCTGTTTGCAGGCAATATCCGCAGACTGTTGATGAATGCAAACCTTGATTATGACAAAATATATGAGATACGGTTAAGAGTAGGACGACCGCTGTTCTACACCTATGACGGAGGTGAGGGTTTCCTTACCGACCATGATGGCAAATACGTGGTGACAAGGGAAGATCTGAAGGAAACCATGGAATATATAAGTGGTTATTCCCTTTATTCCTATGAAGATGAAATGCGCCAGGGATTTCTCACTGTTCAGGGAGGTCATCGGGTAGGTGTTACCGGAAAGGTGATTCTTGACGGCAATGAGATCCAGGGAATGAAATATATTTCCTGTATCAATGTACGTCTGGCTCACGAAGTGGTAGGCTGCGCAGACCAGGTGATGCCCTATATCCGCAAAAAAGACTGGGTAGCTCATACTTTGATCGTTTCTCCGCCAAGAGGAGGGAAAACAACCCTGCTCCGGGATATTATCCGTCAGCTGAGCAATGGTGAGGAAAAGAAAAAAATGCCGGGGGTAACGGTTGGCGTTGTAGATGAGAGAAGTGAGCTTGCCGGTTCCTATCAGGGAGTTCCCCAGAATGACCTTGGCATGCGTACGGATGTGCTGGACGGCTGTCCGAAGGCAGAAGGGATGGAAATGCTGATCCGTTCTATGTCTCCGGCAGTTGTGGCCGTAGATGAACTGGGACGGAAAGAAGACTTTAAAGCTGTGGAATCTGTGATTCACAGTGGATGTAAAGTAATCGCCACCGCTCATGGAAATTCCATTGAGGACGTGATCCATCAGCCTTATTTTGAAAGGCTGGTGAGAAGAAGAGTGTTTGAACGGTATATTTTCCTGGACAAGGGAGAACATGCGGGAACCATACTTGGAATTTATGACAGAAACGGGAGGCCTTGTTGAAAACAGCAGGAATCATTCTGATCCTTTTTTCCGGAACAGGTCTTGGGTTGTGTAAAAGCATGGAACTGACAGCCAGACTGAAAATTCTGGAAAAACTGGCGCAGCTTCTTCTGTTACTGAAAGGGGAAATCCGCTGCACAGGGGCGACGTTGGAAGATGCCTTTCTTGATGCTGCAGCAAAAATGCCAGGAGAGTACAGGCTTTTTCTCAAAGAAACTGCAGGATGGCTTCAGCAGCGGCCTGGAATTACCTTTGATGAGATTTTCAGGGAATGCGCGGTAAGACTGCTTCCCCTTTACAGACTTTCAGAGGAAGAGAGGGAAAGCTTTCTTTCTCTGGGCGAAAAACTGGGATATCTGGACAGGGAAATGCAGGTGGCACAGCTGACACTTCTGGAGGAGGAGCTAGGCTACAGGATAAAGACTCTGAAAAGTGCTATGCCAAAGCAGCAGAAAACATATCAGAGCATGGGAATTCTGGGCGGAATTCTGCTGGCAGTCTTGTTGTGGTAATTTCATATAATATCTGGAAAAATTGCCTGGAAAACGGTTATGTAAGGCAGATAACGGTAAGAAAGGAGGCCCCCTTGGAAGTCAGTATTATTTTCAAAATAGCTGCTGTGGGGATTCTGGTCTCCGTACTTTCTCAGGTTCTGAAGCACAGCGGCAGAGAGGAACAGGCTTTTTTAGTCAGCCTGGCAGGTCTCCTTGTGGTACTCTTCTGGATCGTACCATATATTTATGAGCTGTTTGACAGCATAAAAAAATTATTTGAATTGTGATCTGATTCACCAATATCCTGTCACCTGTGTTCAGGAGGTGGAAAATGGACATTATAAAGATTTCGTTACTAGGCGTATGCGGTGTTATTCTTGGATTTCTTATGAAAGGAACCAAACCGGAATACGCCTGTTTTATTACAGTTGGAATTGGTCTTGTGATCATGGGACTTGCTGTGGGGAAAATTTATTACCTGTTTGAATCTCTGGGGAAAATCCAGGAGACACTTCCAGTGGATACGGAATATATTTCCACACTGGTAAAAATGATCGGAATTACCTACATCGGCCAGTTTGCCTCCGGAATCTGTAAAGATGCAGGCTACAGCACAACAGCGGCGCAGATTGAGCTGTTCTGTAAATTGTCGGTGATGGTTCTGAGCATGCCGGTGCTTATGGCACTTCTGAAGACGATTCAGGAGTTCATGGTATGAGGTTCTGGAGAAAAAAACAAAAATGGCAGGTAATTGCTGCATTGTTGTTTGCAGTATGGATTCTGATGGGAACCAGAAAAATAAATGTAAACGCAGAGAACATGGAAGCAGAGAGTTTTACAGGTGAAACAGCAGTCGAAACAGAGGAAGAGACAACGGAGAAAACGGTAACAGCAGGTATTGGCTATCGTGCAGCTTCCGCTGATTCTGAGGGCATTACGGAGCAGCTGGTTTCTGACATGTCTTTCGAACAGGTACAAACTTTAATGGATGAAATGCTGGGAGAGGACAGCTTCTCCATAGGAACAGCATTAAAAAACATGATAAACGGCGAAACAGTATTTTCAAAAGAGGCGGTGCAGCAATTTCTGCGCAGCCTCTTTTTTGAACGGCTGGAAAAAGAACGGGCTAATTTTTTTCGCATTCTTCTCCTGGTGCTGGCAGCTGCTGTTTTTTCAAATTTTGCAGAGGTATTTGAAAACAGCCAGATTGGAGAGGTAAGTTTTTACATGGTATATCTTTTATTATTTACCATTCTGATGAACAGCTATCAGCAGCTTGGAGTTTCTCTTGGAAAACAGCTGGAATGGATGACTCAGTTTATGAAAGGCCTGGCACCTGCTTATTTCGTGGCAGTTTCAGCAGCATCAGGAGCTGTCACGGCTTCTGTATTTTATCAGGGGGTTCTTCTTCTGGTGTGGCTGGTGGAATGGCTTCTTCTCACTTTGATTCTGCCAGGGGCTAATCTGTATGTTCTTCTTTGTATGGTGAACCATCTTTCCAAAGAGGATATGTTAAGCAAGATGGCAGAACTTCTGGAAACTATGATCAACTGGAGCCTGAAAACCATGCTTGGGGCTGTCCTTGGGCTTCAGGCGGTACGAGGACTGGTTGCGCCTGCCATGGATGCCATCAAACGAACTGCCCTGGGCAGAACTGCCGGAGCGATTCCGGCTGTGGGAAATGCCGTAAATGCGGTAACAGAATTGATTCTGGCAGGGGCACTGCTTGTGAAAAACTGTCTTGGAGCAATGGCGGTGGTGGTTCTGCTTCTTGCAGGAGCCGGACCTGTGATTCATTATGGTCTCCTATCCCTTAGCTTTCGCTTCCTTGGTGCAGTGGCACAGCCTGTATCAGACAAACGAATCGTAGGCTGCCTTGGCACAATGGGAGAAGGCTGTGCCCTGCTTCTGCGGATCATGCTGACTGCGGAAATTCTGTGTGTGCTTACCTTTATAGTTCTCATGGCGTCTGTAGGCGGATAAAAGTAACAGTAAGCGGAAATGAACCATAATAACCTGAGCATATGACTGAGATATGGGACCAAAATGGGATGCGGGAAGTGATATATTATGAAAGAAGCCATCTACAGCTGGATCAAATGCCTTGCCATATTTTATATTCTGTTGACTATGCTCATCCATCTGGTGCCTACCGGGAAATATCAGCGTTATGTGCGTTTTTTTATGGGACTTTTGCTGATGGTTATGCTGATCACTCCCATGCTTTCCATTCTGGAAAAAGCTAAGACACTGCCGGAAAGCTTTTCCAGCCTTTACCAGCAGGAAGAAAAAAAGCGGCTCACTCTTGATCTGGAAAATCTTCAGAAAAGCCTTCTGGAAAAAGGTGTGGAGGAGCAGCTTGAGAAAAATATTCCGGAATCTTTGAAAAAGAAAGGCATAGAAGTGACGGCATGCAAAGTACATATAGAAGGGGAGCTGTTAAAAGTCTGCCTGTGGACGAAGGAGGTGCCAGATGGAGAGCTTGAGAGGGGGATAAAAGATGAACTTGCAGCAAACTGGGGAATCAGGGAAGAAAACTGTGAAGTCCTTGCTTGGGAAAATGGGAAGCAGACAATGGGTGATTCTTCTCCTTTTGGGACTTCTGCTTACGGTAATTGCACTTCCGGTATCCGATAAAAAGGATAGCTCCCCGGAAGTAAAAAGCAGTTCCTTTTTTTCAGCTTCTTCTGAGAAAAATACAGATGCAGAACGGACAGTTCTGGAGAAAAAACTGGAAGATCTTTTATCCCAGACAGAAGGAGTGGGAAAAGTGCGGGTGCTCCTTATGACGGGGGAAGAAAAAGACAGCAGCAGTTTCTACGATTCCGGAAATCAGGCGGTGACCGGAGTGCTGATCGCGGCGGAAGGAGCAGATAATTCTGTGGTTTCCAGGAATATTGTAGAAGGAGTTATGGCATTATTTCAGCTGGATGCCCATAAAATTAAAGTAATGAAAATGAAATGAGGAGAGGTAAAGTGAAAAAGATTCTGAAAAAGAACCAGGTAATCATTACTTCACTGGCGGTTCTGATCGCAGTTGCAGGATACCTGAATTTTGCAGATGTAGATCTTGGCCTGAAAAATAAGGAGGCAAGCGCGGACAGCAGCAGTATTCTGGAGGATGTAGACTATGATCTGACCGATGAAACAGCCCTTCTGGATGAGAACGGGGCGGATAGCAGCCTTACGGATGTGCAGGATCAGACCACCAGCACGCCGGGGGAAGCTGTACTTACTGCGGCTTCTGATTTTGCGGCCCAGGCCAAACTTTCCAGAGAACAGATCCGTTCCCAGAATAAAGCAGACCTGCAGGCTATTATTAACAACCAGGATCTGGGAGATGACCAGAAGCAGGAGGCTGTGAGCACCATGGTTTCCATGGCGGATCTGACGGAAAAAGAGTCGGCAGCAGAACTTCTTCTGGAAGCCAAAGGCTTCGAAAATGTGATCGTAAACCTTACCGGAGAAACGGCAGATGTGGTGGTTCCGGAAGCAGATCTGACAGATGCAAAACGGGCTCAGATTGAAGACATTGTGAAAAGAAAAACGGGAATTGCGCCGGAAAATATTGTGATCACGCCGTTAAATGAAAGCGAGGAAGAACTGGTAAATAAAGATGAATCACTGGAGACTTCCGTGGATATTGATGATGATACTACAGTAAATCCGTGATAATACTACAGTAAATCCATGATATACCCCCTTGACAGTGCAGCAGTCCTTATACTAGAATAGGAATGCTGCAAAAATATAAGAATACACGCTCTAGAGCGTGTCTGAAATAGAGAATTCAAATAGGAGGCTAAACGTGTCGAAGTATACGAAAGAAATAGAAAAAAGAAGAACCTTTGCCATCATTTCCCACCCGGATGCAGGTAAGACTACTCTGACTGAGAAATTCCTGCTGTATGGCGGAGCCATTAATCTGGCCGGTAGTGTTAAAGGAAAGGCAACGGCCCGCCATGCAGTATCAGACTGGATGGAAATTGAAAAGGAGAGAGGTATTTCCGTTACTTCTTCCGTATTGCAGTTCCATTATGACGGTTACTGCATCAACATTCTGGATACTCCTGGACATCAGGATTTCTCAGAGGATACTTATCGTACCCTGATGGCTGCAGATTCTGCAGTTATGGTAATCGACGGGTCCAAGGGTGTTGAGGCACAGACCAGAAAGCTGTTCAAGGTCTGCGTTATGAGACACATTCCTATTTTTACTTTTATCAATAAAATGGACCGTGATGCCAACGATACCTTTGATCTTCTTGACGAGATCGAAAAAGAGCTTGGAATCGCAACCTGCCCGATTAACTGGCCAATCGGTTCCGGTAAGAAATTCCGCGGTGTTTACGACCGCAACACGAATAAGATCCTTACTTTCACAGATACCCAGAAAGGTACCAAGGAGGGAACTATTGAGGAAATCGATCTGGATTCTCCTCATGCACTTGAGGTTATGGATCCGGAGCAGAAAGAACAGCTTCTGGAGGAAATCGAGCTTCTGGATGGCGCAAGTGCCGAGTTCGATCAGGAGATGGTAAGTAAGGGAGAACTGACTCCTGTGTTCTTTGGATCCGCTCTTACCAATTTTGGTGTTGAGACTTTCCTGGAGCATTTCCTGAAGATGACTACGTCACCTCTTCCAAGAATGGCAGACTCAGGTCTTGTTGATCCTATGAGCGATGATTTTTCTGCTTTTGTATTTAAGATTCAGGCAAATATGAACAAGGCTCATAGAGATAGAATTGCATTCATGAGAATTTGTTCTGGTAAATTCACTAAGGGTGAAGAAGTATTCCACATGCAAGGCGGAAAGAAATTAAAGCTTGCTCAACCTCAACAATTCATGGCTGAAAACAGAGAAATTGTTGAAGAAGCATATGCTGGGGATATTATCGGGGTATTTGACCCAGGTATATTCTCAATTGGAGATACTTTATGTTCACCAAGCAAAAAGTTTAAGTTTGAAGGAATTCCAACATTTGCTCCAGAACACTTTGCCAGAGTTAGACCAGTTGACACTATCAAGAGAAAACAATTCGTTAAAGGTGTTACTCAAATAGCTCAAGAAGGTGCAATTCAAGTATTTAAAGAAAACCATGTTGGTATGGAAGAAATAATAGTTGGGGTTGTAGGTGTACTTCAATTTGAAGTTCTTGAATATAGACTTAAGAATGAATACAATGTTGATATCAAGATGGATAGACTTGCATTTAGATATGTAAGATGGATTGAAAGCTACGATGGAGATATTGATAGATTAAACTTAACTTCTGATGCTAAGAGAGTTAAAGACTTTAAGGATAGAGACCTTATTATATTCCAAAATGACTGGGGAATTAACTGGGCTTTAGATCATAATAAAGGATTAGTTCTTTCTGGTGTTGGTAAGAGCGACGAATAAATAAAATTTTAAATTATAAATAACATGTTACAGGGGAGGAAAGTTCCAAGTAACAAGTGATAAATGATAAGTGGCAAGTTGTGAGAATAATTTCACAGCTTGTCACTTTTCAATTATGTATTAGTTAATGGGATATATTAAGATGTTTATAAAGCAGTATTTGTGGTATATAATATAAATAAATATAGAAATAAGCGGAGGGAAGAACTATTGAATTTAAATAAGGATATAATAAAAGAAATAGTAGATATATCGAAAAAATATGATGGAATTAAAAAAGTAGTTCTTTTTGGATCTAGAGCAAGAGGAGATAATGAATTAAAAAGTGATATAGATTTAGGAATATATTGCGATAGTGATTTGTTATTATTTATTGAAGAAATTGAAAATAATACACATACACTTTTAGAGTTTGATTTTTCAGATATGAATAATATT
>OGCO01006339.1_pt1 | contig 10577 bp, 10 predicted proteins | sample 1570171 | NCBI WGS metagenome assembly OGCO01 (sample SAMEA4370583, study PRJEB24528) | human gut metagenome | reverse complement strand
GAGCGACTGCTTCCCAAGCAGTAGGCGGCGGGTTCGAGTCCCGTATCCTGCTCCACAAAAAGAGCGCTGATTCGTCAAGAATTGGCGCTTTTATCATTTCAGCAAGTCTAAAACTGAGAGGGACGTCATGATTTTTGTACCCCTTCTGCACTATTTCAAGTGCAAGAATCAATACAGCGGCAACGAAGACGGGATGCGCTATCTGCTCTCGCCCGGCAAGCGCAGCGTGCCTGACCCGGACGGCGGCGAGGGCGCACAGAAAGAGGAAGCCATCCTCACGGTGGACATCTGGCCCGACCCCTGGGCGCTGGACCGCACCGACCCCGCCCTGCGCCGGCAGATGGTTTTTCCGCTGACGGACGAGGGCCGGGCCGCAGCGGCAGAGTATCTGTCCTCTGCCTACAGCGCTGACCTGGCGCTCTGGAAGCAGCGGCCCTCCATCCTGGACTGTGAGCCCTGGTCACCGCCGCCGAAGGACGAGGACGCAGAAAGCGGGGAAAGCAAATGATATACCGTCTCAAAGAGCTCAAGGGCGACACCATCCCGGTGCCGCAGCTCATCTTTTCCAAGCTGGGCATCGCCGAGGAATACAACGTCCGGGTAGCGCTGTATGTGCTGGCTACCGGCGTCACCGACCCCGAAAAAATTTGTGCCGACCTTAAACTGCGCAGCCGCATCTCTGCCGAAAGCGCCCTCTCCTTCTGGGCCGGTGCGGGGCTTCTCGAGCGCTACGACGAGAACGCCGCGCCGGGAGCAGAGCCCTCTGCTCCTGCCCCCATGACCTGGGCGGAGATCGCCGCCGCAAGCCGCACCGACCCCATGATCTCGAGCCTCATCGACTGCGCTCAGACCGGCTTTGCCCGCCCGCTGACCCACAGCGAGATGGAAAAGCTGGTCAACCTCTACGTACAGGAGGGCTTTGCCCCCGAGACCGTCATGCTCTGCGTGGCCTATGTGGCCAGCCGGGGCAAGCGGACGATGGCCGCCGTCCTCCACGAGCTGAAAGTCTGGCGGGCTGAGGGCGTGGAGACCGGCGAACAGGCCGACGCCCACCTCAAGCTGCTGGCCCTCCGCCAGACCCGGGAACAGTATGTTGCTTCCCTGCTGGGCATTCCGGACAGCGAGCTCACCCTCGGCGGGCGGAAAGCCATCTCCCGGTGGTATGAGGTCTACGGCTACGACGATGCCATGGTGCAGGAGGTCGCTGTGCAGGCCGGGCCGAAGCGCGACCTGTGGTACTGGAACAGCATCCTCAAGACCTGGAACGCCAAGGGCCTGCGCAATATCCACGATGTGCGCACTCCGGTGGCCGCTGCCGGCGCCAGCCGGAACATCCGGGTGGACCGCGAGACCCCCAGCGGCAACGACTTCCTCAAGAACGCTGCCCGCCGCCGCACCCTCAAGAAAAAGTCCGAGTGACCCCCGGCATAAGGAGACACTATGCGTACCAAAAACGAACTGTATCAGGAAGCCCTGCGCACCGTCGCCCGCCGTCGTCAGACCGCACGGGCCAAAGCAGAGGACGCCCGCGCTGAGGCCGAGGCCGCTGTCCCCGGGCTGCGCCACGCCGAAGAAGAGGTGCGGGTGCGGGGCATCCGCTGCGCACTGGCCGGGGCGGCAGGCAAGGACCGCACCGATGCCGCTGCGGCCCTCACCGATGCCCGCAAAAAGCTGGCCGACCTGCTGGCCTCCAGCGGCCGTCCCGCCGACGCACTGGAGCCGCACTTCACCTGCAGGCTCTGCGAAGACACCGGCATTGTGGACGGACGCACCTGCAGCTGCGTCCACAAGGTGATGCAGCAGCTCCGCCGGTCGGAGATCGAGGCTCTGTCCAGCCTCTCCATTTCCAGCTTCGATACCATGGAGCTGCGCTACTACCCCGCCCGGATGGACGCCTCCCTCGGCGAGCCGGTGCGGAGTTATATGTCCACCCTTCTGGACGACCTGCGCGGCTACGCCGACGAATTCGATACCACCAGCGAGAGCCTGATGCTCCTCGGCAACGCCGGTCTGGGCAAGACCCATGCCGCTCTGGCCATCGCCGGAGAGGTGCTGGAAAAGGGCTTCGACGTCATCTATGTGTCCAGCCCCGACTTCTTCTCGAAGCTCGAGGCCCTGCACTTCGGCTCCGACCCCGCCGGGGAGGAAGAGATGCTCCTGCGCACCGCCGCCGGGGCCGACCTGCTCATCCTCGACGACCTGGGTTCCGAGTTCAACTCCAGCTTCCTCATCAGCACCCTTTACAGCCTGCTGAACAACCGTCTGGGCGCGAAGCTGCCCACCATCGTCACCACCAACATCACCGACGGCGCTCTGCTGGAAAAGCTCTACACCGAAAAGATCTCCAGCCGCCTCTCCTCTTTTGTCCCCTTCCTCTTTATGGGCGACGATATTCGGGCGCAGAAGGCAGAAGAAGCGTAAATAGGATATAAGTCAAAGAGAGTTTTTATTCAGGAAAGGAATTTCAAATATGGGAATCGTAGTCATCGGCGCAGTTTTCGTGGACATCAAGGGCTATCCCCTCTCCACCTACATCCCCGGCGGACGGAACGCCGGCCGCATTGAACAGGTGCATGGCGGTGTGAGCCGGAACGTGGCGGAGGACATCGCCAATGTGGAACTGCGCCCCACCTTCGTGGGTCTGGTGGACGACACCGGCATGGGCCAAGACGTCATCGACAAGCTGGACAACCACAAGGTCAACACCCGATACATCCAGAAGGTCCCCGATGGCATGGGGACATGGCTGGCCATCTTTGACAACGACGGCGACGTCCACGCCGCCATCTCCAAGCGCCCTGACACCACCCCGCTGACCACCCTGCTGGAGGAGAAGGGCGACGAGATCTTCAAGGACTGCGACGCCATCGCCATCGAGCTGGACCTCGAGAAAGACACGGTCAAGCAGGTGCTCCGCTATGCCAGGAAATACAACAAGAAGGTCTTTGCCGCAGTCTCCAACATGAGCATCGCCATGGAGCGCCGCGACTATCTGCAGCAGATCGACTGCTTCGTCTGCAATCAGCAGGAGGCCGGTCTGCTCTTCTCGGACGACTACGAGCATCTCGCCCCCAGCCAGATGGCTCAGGTACTGGCCCGGAACGTCCACAGCGCCAACATGACCAGCATGGTGGTGACCATGGGCGGTCAGGGTGCCGTGTACGCCAAGCACACCGGCGAGTGCGGCGTCGTACCCGCCAAGAAGGTGGACGTCATCGACACCACCGGCGCAGGCGACGCCTTCTTTGCCGGTACGGTCATCGGCCTGACCTACGGCAAGAATCTGGCCCAGTCCTGTGAGATCGGCAGCCGCCTGGCCGCGTCGGTCATCTGCATCACGGAGAACGTCTGCCCCCGTTTCCGCCCGCTGGAATTCGGGCTGGATGTGCCGGTAGTGGACTGAATCTGCATCTTCAAGCGCAGAGGTCTCTGGGCCTCTGTGCTTATTTTTTAATGCTGCCGTTCGATTCTTTCGATGCATTTCGTGTTTTTTATCGGGAAATCTGTTGAATCCCGCCTGTGGCAGTGTTACACTGGACTTATTCAAATTTGTGAAAAGAGGAGAATCTAATGAACAAAAATCAGCACAAGCGAAGCGCCTTTTCGGGCAAGATCGGCTTTGTCCTCTCGGCGGCAGGCGCTTCGGTAGGCCTCGGCAATATCTGGCGTTTCCCCTATCTCGCAGCAAAGTACGGCGGCGGCATTTTCCTGCTCATCTACATCATCCTCGCCTTCACCTTCGGCTACACCATGATCGTGGCCGAGACGGCGCTGGGCCGGATGACCAAGAAAAGCCCGGTGGGCGCATTCGCCGCCGTCCGCAAGGGCGGGCGCTCCTTCGGCGGCTGGATAAACGCCATCATCCCCATCCTTATCGTGCCTTATTACTCGGTCATCGGCGGCTGGGTCATCCGGTATCTGGCCGACTACGTCAGCGGCCACGGCAGTGAGCTGGCCACAGACGGCTACTTCTCGGCCTTCATTTCCAGCGGCGCTTCGGCGGAGATATGCTTTGTCATCTTTACCATCTTTACCCTCGCCATCATCTTTGCAGGCGTGCGCAACGGCGTGGAGCGGGTCTCCAAGGTGATGATGCCCATTCTCGTGGTGCTGTCCGTCATCATCGCGGGCTACTCCGTCACCCGCCCGGGTGCGCTGGAGGGCGTGAAGTATTTCCTCGTGCCGAATCTCTCCAACTTCTCCTGGATGACCGTCGTGACCGCCATGGGGCAGATGTTCTACTCCCTCTCCATCGCAATGGGCATCCTCGTCACCTTCGGTTCCTACATGAAGAAGGATGTCTCCATCGAGGAGTCCACCGAGAACGTGGAGATCTTTGACACGGCCATTGCCATCATGGCGGGCCTGATGATCATTCCGGCGGTCTTCTCCTTCTCGGGCGGCGACCCGGACACCCTGCAGGCCGGCCCGGCCCTCATGTTCATCACCATCCCGAAGGTCTTTGAGAGCATGGGTCTCGGCACCGTGGTGGGCATCCTCTTCTTCACGCTGGTGCTCTTTGCCGCCGTCACCAGCTCCATCGCCCTGACGGAAAGCGCCGTCTCCACCTTCGAGGACGAGCTGGGCTGGGACCGTAAGCAGGCCACCGTCCTCATCGGCATCATCATGCTGGTGCTGGGCAGTCTGTCGGCTCTGGGCTACGGCCCGCTGGCCCGGTTCACGGTCTTCGGGATGCAATTCCTCGACTTCTTCGATTTCCTCACCAACTCGGTCATGATGCCCATTGCGGCCATCACCATCTGCCTGCTGGTGTCCCGGGTCATCGGTGTGGAGAAGATCGAGGAAGAGGTCACGCTGGAAGGCAAGCCCTTCCGCCGCAAGCGCATCTTCAACTTTATGATAAAGTACCTCTGCCCCATCTTCGCAGCCATCATCCTCATCAGCTCGGTGGCAAACGCGCTGGGCGTCATCTCCATGTAAGCAGACAACAAAAAGCGCTGGAAGCCTTTACACCGCTTCCAGCGCTTTTCTTATGCCCGTTTCAGGATGCTCTTTATCTCGTCCAGATTCTTTACAAAATAAATGCCGCTCTGCCGCTCGGGGCTGGACAGCCCCATCTCGACCATATGGGCCAGCAGAGCTTTCAGGCCGGCGTAGTAGCCGTCGAGGTCGTAGAGGATGCAGGGCGCGTCCAGATGACCCAGCGAGACCTTGGACATCACCTCGGCGATCTCTTCCAGCGTGCCGGTGCCGCCGGGGAACGCGATAAAGGCGTCGCCCAGCTCGATCATCCTGGTCTTGCGCTCGGTCATGTCCTGGGTGACGATGAGCCTGGTCAGGCCGTCATACTGCACCTCGGAGTCGATGAAGAACTGGGGCTCGACGCCGGTCACTTCGCCGCCCGCCGTCAGGACGCTGTGGGCCAGACGCCCCATCAGGCCGCTGCGGGAGCCGCCGTAGACCAGCGCGTTCCCGCTCTCGCCGATCCAGCGGCCCAGTTCCTCCACCGCCTGTTTCAGGGCCGGTTCGCTGCCCTCATTGGCCCCCAGATAGACCGTAATATTCATCGGCATTTCCTCCGTTATCTTGCCCATGTCATTTCCTGATTCGGGCCGGTATAATCGAACTTACCGTCGTTCTTTTCTTCCAGTGCTTTTATCATGTGATAAGTAAACTCATTGTAGGGCGTCGGGATGCCCAGCTCTTTGCCCATCCGGATGAGCGCACCCGAGAACATATCGATCTCGGTATGGCGTCCGGCGTCGAGGTCTTGCAGCGTCGAGTAGCGGGCCGAGGGCTTGACGGCACAGCCCTTGCCGGACACGGCATCCACCCGCTGCATATCAATGCCTTTGGCTGCGGCAATGGCTTCCAGCTCACGGCGGAGACCGTCGCTGATGGCCTTCATATGGACGCTGTCACGGTAGCAGCCTACGCCTGCGCCGAGGATGGCCTGGGGCAGGTTGTTGCAGACGTTGAGGCGGAACTTGCTCCACATCTCTTCCTGGATGCAGTCGGTGGCCCGGAAGTGCAGCTCTGTGCCGCCGAACAGGGCCTCCACGGCCTTGACGCGGGGGCTGTCGCAGGGCGGCTCCTTCTCCCCGAAGATGATGCCAACGGTGGTCGCCGGGTCGAAATGGACGCCGTCAGCCTCCTTGTGGGACGCCACTTTGATGAGGGAGTAAAGCAGATGCTCCCCACCCACGGCAGAGGCGATGATGTCCTCGCTGTCCACGCCGTTCATCAGGCTCATGATGGTGGTATGGGGACCAGTGACGGCTTTGATGCTGTCCAGTGCGCCGGGCAGCGCACCGTATTTCAGGCAGACGATGAGAAGGTCGGCGTCATGGGCCTGCCCGGGCGTCCAGACCGCCGGACGGTAGACTTTGCCGTTGATGGCACAGCCTTCTTTTGCCAGACGCTCGCCGCGCGGGCCATCGGCCACCACGCCAAGCTCAATGTCCCTGCGGGCCGAAAGCCCCCAGATAACATAAGAGCCGACCGCACCGGCTCCCAGAACTGCAACTTTTCTGATGTCCATGACCTTCTACCTCACTGTCGTTTTCCAGCCTTTATCATGAAGCTATTATACCATGCTTTCCTCTTCCGGAAAAGCCCGGAGTGTTTCATTTTTGGACGTCAAAAATCTTTGACTTTTATCGAAAAGTTATAACAAAAGTGTAGAATCTCTCTGGCAAATAGAATCTTTGCCAAAAAAGGGCTTGATTTTTTTCGAAAAAGGACTAGAATATCTTTTCGCGGAAAGGTTTCACCTGTACGGCCTTCCGCGAAACTATTTTCAAATATGAGGAGATTTTCGATATGAAACTCAAGAATGTTTGTGTTACCGTTGCTGCTCTGGTTCTGGCTGTCAGCATGACTGCCTGCGGCAGCTCTTCTTCTACCGCTGCTTCTACCTCTGAGGCTGCTTCTGCTGCCGCTCAGTCTGAGGCTGCTTCCACCTCCGCTGTCGCTGAGGAGAACAGCGCTTCCTCCGAGGCTGCAAGCGAGGCTGCATCTTCTGAGGCCGCATCCGAGGTCTCCAGCGAGGCTGCATCTTCTGAGGCTGCTTCCTCTGAGGTCGCTTCTTCCACTGCCGCCTGAGATCGCCTGGCAGCACCCCCCAAAGCATGAGCAAAGGCTCCGGCCTCGCCCCCACCGGGCAGGCCGGGGCCTTTTTTTGCCCTGCGGCGCAAAGAGACCCCCGGCACCCTGCGGAAGGTGCCGGGGGTCTTGCAATATGGAGGTGGCGGGGTCATGCGGTAAACTCCGCCTCCGGGGATGGTTAGTCTTTCACCAGTTCGCTGTGGTCTGCCTCCACCAGCAGCAGGGTGGGCTCTTCGGCCCCACGGTGGGTGAGGTAGAACACCTCGCTGCCGCTGCCCTGTGCCAGCAGGTCGTTGATGGAAAAGCTGCTGGTCTGGCCATTGGTGACGAACTGGATGGTCTGTGCGCCGTGGTCCTGCAGGTAGCGCAGGGTGTCCAGGTCGCCGGTAAGGGTGGCAGTGTCGTAGGCACCGGTGTAGGTGCGCAGGGTGCCGTTCTGGCTCACCGTAAAGGGCTGGTCCATGCCCTCAGCGTCCACCACCCGCAGCTCAAGGGCGCTGTTGGTGTTGACAGGCTGGCCCTCGGTGGCACCGCAGTCGGGGCAGGTGTGGGTGCCGTCGCCGTTGTCCTTCCAGTGGTGGCCGGTGGCGGGGATCTCCTGCGTCTCGACGTGGCCGCACTCCGTGCAGGTATGCTTCTTTTTACCTGCAGTGGTGCAGGTGGCCGGGGTAACAACGACCCAGTCGTTGTAGGTGTGGGACTCGGTCACATTGTCCTTATTGCAGGTATGGGTAGCGTCATTGTCGCTATGCCACTGGTGGCCGGTGGCGGGGAGCACCGTCACATCCGTAATAGCATTGCAGCGGGTGCAGTGGTGAGACTTCTGCCCTGCAGCAGTGCAGGTGGGTGCAACATCCACTGTCCAGTCGCCCCAATTATGTGCGTTGGGGTCGATGGGGATGGTCTGCGTGTCGACGTGGTTGCACACCTTGCAGGTACGCTGCTTTTGGCCTTCGGTGGTGCAGGTGGCCTCCTTAACCGTATTCCACTCGCCGTAATCGTGGAGACCGGTGGCCGGCAGGACATCCTGCCAAGTCAAATCACAGCTGGTGTTTGCCGCACCATTTGCTGTCTCATAGCCACACTTATAGTCCGTGTAACCATCTTTCCCACAGGTAGCGTCTTCATGGCCCGTCTGAACGCCATTCGCGTGCTTGCAAACATTTTTACCATGGACGATTTTTTGCAGTTTATTGTCCTTATCCGTGTACCAAATCTCCGCATCGTCGCCAATGGTTCTCATCAAATCATCACGGGTCATTTCCACGCCGTTGGCTGCAATATAATAGGGCTCGTCAGCACTGGTAGACTGTTTCAGCTTCAACAGCACATTGTTCTTAATTTGGACTGTGTTGGCATTGATATAAGCTTTGTCACTTAACGCTGATGCCTTAACGGTTACCTTTCCATTTTCACCGCCATCAACAATGACCTCGCTTTCGTCCACAGTACTGTTCGGTCTCTTGCCGATCCATCCACTCAATTTTTCAATCGTCGCATTGCCCAGAATTTTAGCGGTTAGCTTTCCAATTTTGTCGCCAGGATAATTGTCATCTCCGATTGCTCCAACTGATCCAACATAGGCGTTATCTTTAACCGTTACATTTGCCTCTTCTACGCTTTGTCCACCAATAGCGCTTACATTTTCCAGCCGTGCATGGTCTTCAATAGAAACAGTCACTTTATCCCCTTGATCACCGAATTTATAAGAACCTCTTCCGCCAATGAGACCTGCTTTTTTGATGACAGCATGGCCGCGAATAACAACATTAGAAACGCCGCTGCTGCCGCCAATCGCCGGGACATAGGTACAGCTTGCTTCCTCGATTGTCGCTCCGCCTTGGATGACAATATCGGTCGTCCTGTCTGCTGCGTTTCCTATGAAACCTGCCATACCTCCAATCGCAGAATAATAAGCCTTTGCTGTCACATGAACATTTTCATTCTCCTGGGTTTTGTCCTTACTGCCAATTGTAACACTGGCTTTTTGACCATAGCCGCCACGGCCTATCGCTGCGCCTGTTATATCAGCCGTAGCCTTTACCGTTGCATGATCATAAATCCCAATGTTCGTTCCTGAGCCGTAAGCACCGCCACCAATGGCTGCGCCATCACTATGATAACCTGTTTTAGCTGTCACATTGGCATTTCCCTGAATGATAATGTTATCTGCACTGCCAAAATTGCCACCACCAATGCCGGCGCCTCCACAAATTCCTGTGTCACCGTTTTTACCACTCGTCGCATCAACAGTTGCATAACCTTCTATGGTTATATTCTTCGTATCTCCCACGCCACTATCCGAGCTTGGTGCGGAATTTCCACCAATGCCTGCCGCGCCGACTCCGCCAACAACGGTCAAGGAGCCCGTTTTATCGTCTGCGGCTTTTGAGGTCCTCGTTTCACCACCATCCGTTTTCTCGTCGGTGATGGTCATTGTGCCATTCCCCTGTTTGTTCAAGCCTGCTTTACCGCTCACATTTGAACTATCCAGTGTATTTTTACCGTCCAGCTCAATTTTGGTGTTACCGTCGCCGGAAACGGTCATGGCGGCATCCGTGCTGGATTTGATATTCACATTACTGAGCCGGATCTTGAGTTTCTTGGCCGCTTCACCCACCCAGTTGTTGATGACCTTGATGACATTCGTGGTGGGGGTTGTTGCACTGCCTGCTGCCGGGGCTGTAGGGGCAGCGGCCAGAGTGGCCTCCCGGGTCTCTGCCGTAGGGTTCACAGAGGTGGTGGAGGCGGGCTTGGTGGCCTGCTGTTCCGGCTCCGGGTCTGCCGGGTCGTACTCGTACACCACATCCTTCTTGGGATTCTCCGTGGGGTCGTCCGTAGGATTCTCTGCGGGAGTCGCCGTGGGGTTGTCCGTGGGGTTCTCTGTGGGGTCCTTACCCTCCTCAGAGTCCTCCTCTTCCTCGCTCAGGGTAAAGGCATCGTCCGGGTCAGGCTGGCTCTCCCCGGCAGCGTCCGCAGGCCCGGCTGCTTCCTGCGTGGCGGGGGTGGCGGCAGGGGCTACCGCAGGGGTCGCCGCAGCACGGTCAGCATCCTTCAGGGTGGTATCATTTTCGTCGGTGCCGTCCTTGATCACGATCTCGTTGTCCCTATCTATGTAGGCGATTCCGTTCTGAATCACATGTACATGCTCGCCGTCCGTACTCGTTACTACGTCAATGCTGCCTTTGCCGATATAGTAAGTACCCGCAAAGGCCGGGGCTGCAATGGACGTAACAATCGACATGATGGCTGCCGTAGACAGCACCCGCAAAGCTAAATCTTTTCGCTGCATACAAAATCCTCCCTGTTGTACATTCCAAGCCTGTCCCGCAGCAAAAAGGATCCCTCGTTCGCCTCCGCATGGCGGGCATCCCGGGGTGTCGTTCCCGCTTTTTGCACCAGCTCGGCACAGGTCTTTTTTACCATTCTACCCCCCCCCCCCCCCCTTTTTCAATGGTAAAAATTTACAAGGTTTCCCCTTTTTTTTTTTTTTCTTTTCCCCGGGCCGG
>OGCO01006330.1_pt1 | contig 10597 bp, 9 predicted proteins | sample 1570171 | NCBI WGS metagenome assembly OGCO01 (sample SAMEA4370583, study PRJEB24528) | human gut metagenome | reverse complement strand
GAAAAATTCCGGAAATCAAACATGAAGGGTTTATCGTAGGAACTGTAAAAACATTATCCCCTAAGTATGGAATTGATATAATTATTAAAGCCTTTCGAATCTTTTGTCAACGTGTAGAGGTAACTGATTCTGTGAAGCTTGTTATATATGGAAAAGGAGAATCAGAACAGGAGCTTCGGGAGCTATGCCGGAATGAGGAGATTGAAGATAAAGTATATTTTGGTGGTTTCATTTCTAATGATAAAGTACCGCAGATATTAAATGGAATGGACGTATGCTGTTTTGGAAGCAGAATGGATAGTGAAAGCTTTGGCGTTGCAGCTGTGGAAGCTATGGCGTGCGAAATACCTGTGATTGCAACAGATGTAGATGGTTTTACGGAAGTAATCTCGATGCGCGAGAGCGGTTTCATTGTACATCGAGATGCACCGGAAGAAATGGCAGAATACATTTTAGAATTATACCATTCAGCAGTGCTAAGAGAGTGTATAGGGAAAAATGGAAGAAGGCGAGTCTTACAGAATTATAATTGGAATAATAATATTGATATGATGTTAGCGTTGTATGAAGCTGTTAAAGGGGATGCACAGAATGATAAATAAGACATATTATTGCTGACATATCGTCTATCAAAATAACATTTAGAAGATGAAATTTCGTTTGCTATACATTTAAATGATATAAGATTTGTCGAATAAAAAAAGGAGAATTACTCTAATGAAATGTATATACCATATTCCGATTCCATTAGATCCCAATGCAAAGTCTGCATCTGGTATACGTCCTCAAAAAATGTTACAGGCATTTAAAGATATAGGATATGATGTGACTGTGGTTTCTGGCTATGCCAAAGAGCGAAAAAAGAGATTTGATGAAATAAAAACACAAGTTAAGAACGGAGTGAAATTTGATTTTTTATATTCTGAAAGTAGTACAATGCCAACCATTTTGACTGAGCCGCATCACATGCCGATTCATCCATTTGTGGATTTTTCTTTATTTCGTTTTTGTAAAAAAAATGGGATTAAGATAGGTTTATTTTATCGTGATATTTATTGGAAGTTTGACATATACAAAAAAACGATGCATGGTTTAAAGCTGTGGGGGGCATTAGCAAGTTATCGATATGACTTATTCCAATATGGAAAGTTTTTGGATAAGTTATATGTACCAGATCAGAAAGTTTTTAAATTCTTAGATTATCCTCGCTTAAAGGATAAATTAGATACTTTGCCTCCGGGATGTGAGGCAAGAGAGGTTTTGAAAGGGAAAAAAAACGAATTAAGGAATTTTGAAAAAGAGCCCTTACAAATTTTTTATGTTGGAGGTTTGGGAGGTCAATATCAAATATCAGAATTACTTGAAGCTGTAAAAGATAATCCGCTATGTGAAGTAACAGTATGTTGTCGTCAAGAAGAATGGGAAAATAATCAAGATATATTAGGAGAATACTGCCGATTTTTTAACATCCATATTATACATGAGAGTGGTAGAAAACTGGATAAATATTATGAGGAAGCCGATATTTGTTCATTATTGTTCAAACCAGATATATATATTGAGATGGCTATGCCATATAAGGCGTTTGAATATTTGTCGTGGTTAAAACCAGTTCTTGCATCGAAGGGAACAGCCATTGGAAATTTCGTGGAACAGCATGATACTGGATGGGTAATTGAGTATACAATACCAGAAATAAAAAAGATGCTAAATCAACTTGTTGAAAATCCAGAACTGCTGTATCAAAAAAGGAATGCGTGTATAGAAGCAAAAAAAGAGAATTTATGGACTATGAGAGCAGAAAAAGTTGCAGAGGATTTAAAGTAAGGGAATTTGAATGATGGGAAGAATTATTTTTTGTACAATACTCTTTGTATTTTCTACAGTGTTATTCCAAAAGGCTTCGGGAACTTTGAGAATTAAGCGTTTAAATATAATAAGTTTTGCATACTATAGCTTTATAATTTTTTCTTTTGTTGGAGCTAGTCTTGTATATTGTGGATTTAGAAATCATTATATGATACAAAAAATACAAGATGATGCAACAATACAAAAAACGTATTATATATTCACATATACAATGCTAATGTTTCCCATTGCGATCATCTTTTTTAATCGTATTTTTCTTGGAAAAAATGCGAAAAAGCAATATATAGATTATATAACTAGAAATCCACAAAAAGATTCATATGAAAATCAAGTATTTGTGTGCTTATGTCTAGCAAGCATTATTGGAATAATTTCATGTGTCTATGTTTTTTATCATATGGGTATGCTTCCGCAGCTATACATATTGAAATTAGGGGATAAAATAGAACAGACGCGGATACAAATTACACATTCCTTCAAAGGAAACACATATTTTCGCAATCTAATTTTTCTTGATTTAACTCCTATGTTATCATACCTTGCGTATATTTATTTGAGAATAACTCATAAGAAGCGATGGGGTGTTTTATTTGCAATAGATTTTATTATGGCCGTTTTGGTAAAAACCTACAATTTTGAAAAGGCGCCGATTATATATTATCTTTTTTATTTTTGCATTATAGAGATTTTACTAAATAATAGATATTTTTTTCGTATATTGGGTTTGATTTCAATTAGTGGTGTGATAATTATAGTGATGCAATATACAGTGGTTTATGGATATAAAGAAAATTTTTTTACTTTATCATCTGGACCTTTGGGCCGTATTTTCATGACGCAGATAGCGACATTATTCTTGCATGTACAAACATTTCCCAATATGCATCCATATCTTCAAGGCTCAAGTCTACCGACTGTGCTTGCAAAATTAATTAGAAGTCCAGAATCATGGAAACGTTCTGGGAAAATTGTAATGGAGACTTATAATAGAGCAGGTGTGGAGGCAGGAACAGCGGGAGTTATGAATGCATTATTTGTAGGAGAGGCATATGCTAACTGGGGAATTATAGGAGTCATTGCTGCACCGGCTATTGTTGCCTTTTGGTTTTCTATTGCGTATACATGGCTTTTAAGAACAAAAAAGACCCCCATCAATATGTTTGTATATTTGATCCTGTTTAATAATTTAACTAATTGCTTAAATGGTGGATTTGTAGATTATTTATATAATATGGGAATTATATTTTTGATTTTTTGCTGCTATTTGCTATATATCGTGTCTCACAAAGGTAAAATAGGGTTATGCAGACCATTAATATTAAAACGAAAAAGGTAATGTATATATAATGAAAAACTGGTGCTAAAATAATATTTTTCTAGCTTTGTGGGGAAATATTCTCTAAACGTATAGCTTTTTTCAAACATAGTAATTGTTAGAATGGTGGAAAAATCAGCATATGCGTCTCTTGCATATGCTGATAATATATATAGTTATGTGATACTATTGTCCGGTTTGGGAATGGCTTCAGCAATACTTAAATTTTACGTGAATGATAATCAAGCAATCAGTAATGCTTATTATGTTTTACATTTAAAAGTGAAACATTTGTTCAGACAATCTTAATATTTGCGTTTTTGTAATAATGATAACTGTTATTTTGCTTTTAGACACAAAGCAAATTTTTTTTTGCCTTGATTCTATATGGCTTTGGTTATCATAATATCAATATACTTTAAAGAAAGTGCAAAGCTCATGAAACAAACAAAACATTATTTGAAATTATTATGCGAGAAAGGCCTTATCCATATTCTCTCCGGTTCCTTCCTAACCAAAATCGTAGGTTTTTTTGGCTCTATATTTATAGTCCGGGTTTTAAGTAAGCAGGAATATGGAATTCTTGGTTACTTGGAAAATATGTACAGCTACGTGTTTATCATAGCAGGAATGGGGCTATCGAATGCAATTTTGCGTTTTGTGATATTAGGCAAAGATATTAATGAAAAATATTCGTATTTTCAGTATACAGTAAGAAAAGGGTTCCTTTGGAATATCTTATTGGCATTGATGGCAGGAACCGTTTTCTTGTTTTACCCACACCCGGAGACATATCAGGGTTATATCTGGTTGATTTTAGTATTGTTATTAGCCCTTCCATTTCAGTATTTAACGGATAATACCCTTTGTAACGAACGAGCTATGTTTGCAAATCAACGATACGCCGTATTAGCATTTATTCTTTCTGCATCTATTATTGTGAGCAAAATTATTTCGGGATATTTGGGTGGTCTTTATGCTGTGGTGATTTGCCAGGCGTTGGTGTATGTTGTCTTGGGAATTGCATTTCTTTACAATACTGGAAGAAAATATTACATTAACGCTAGTGCCAATACCTTGCAGCGTATAGAAAAGAAAAAAATCAATAGTTATTCTTTACAGTATATGATTACTAATGGTTTATGGGCAATTTTCATGCTGAATGATACGTTCCTGTTAGGGCGTTTCTGTACTCCTGAAGTAATTGCAGATTATCGGGTTGCGTATACGATCCCTGGCAGTATCAGCATCATCAGCAGTGCGATTGGTATTTACGTTGCGCCATATTTTGTGCAGCATGAAAATGATAGATCGTGGATACAGAAAAATTTTAAACGGGCTTATGGAATTACAGCATTCGTTGTAGGAGGCTTGTGCATAGCAATTGCGGTGTTATCAAAACCGATCATTTGGCTGTTATATGGAGAAACTTATCTGAATGTTATTGGTGTCATGAGAATTCTTTTGCTAGCGGCATTTTTCAACTGTGGCCTTCGTTTTACTACTGCCAATATTCTTGCAGCAATGGGGAAAGTGAAATACAATATGGCAGTTTCCATTATTGGTATGGCCGCACAGTTGCTGATCAATTTTCAAATTATCCCGATTTATGGAGCTATTGGTGTGGCGCTAACCAGTTGTATTGTTTATGGAATTATGGCAGTATGTTTACTGGCAGTGTTTGTGAAACAGTATTACTTAAAGGAATAGAAGTATGAAGCTAAAAATGCGAAAAGGGTATTTGATCCTTTATGGAATATTGTTTCTTGCATTACTATATCGATCTTTTCTTTCTGTAGAGTTGACCGATGAAGTGCATGGTATTGCTTCCATTTATAATATTTATCTCGGAAAGAAGCCTTTTATGACTTCCTGGGATTATCATACAGGGTGGTGCCTTCTGGCACCGCTTTTTTCGTTATTCCATATGGTTTCCCCGGAATTTGAGGGAATTGTTTTGTTTTTTCGTATCGTATATCTGCTATTTACAGTAGTGTGTGCAGGTATCATTTCATGGATGTTGTATCGGAAAGAGCAAAACCCATGGATATGGTATTTTGTGTTCCCTGCAATATGTTTTGTTCCGACTTCTATTTTTCAGATCAGTTATAACAGTCTGACGGTATATCTTTTGATGTTGGCAGCGGTGATATTGATAACATCAGAAGCGGGAAAAACAGAATGGGTTCGTTATCTTTGCCTTGGGATATTGATGGGGATTGGATGCATCAATTACCCAACGCTTGCAGCGCTGGCAGTTGGTCTAACTGTTTGGATCGGTATAAAAAACAAAAACGGATATTGGAAAAGCAAAACGGTATTTTATATTGTAGGCGGCAGCATGACTGCATTGGTATTTTTCTGGTGGATACTTTCGGATGGAGACATGACGCTTTTTGTACAGGCATTAAAAGGAATGTTTACTTCTCCTCATGAGAAAACGAAAGGAACTATAGATGGTCAGTATTTGCTGCAGACATTTTTTGAGCCATTGAAAGAGTTTTTTCTTTCAGGATTCGGTATTTGTAGTCTGATTTATCTAGCAGTGCAGTTTGTTTTTGATGTTTGTTTGCATAGGCGGTTTTGGAATTGGGTATTTTTGTGCCTGTTCCTTATGATGAATGCTTGGAGCAATAAAGGAACCTATGGTTATGTGGTTCTGGGAATTTTGATTGCGTATTCGTATTTACTTTTGACTGACCGAAGACTATGGAGGCAGAGCAAGGAACTTCTGGGTATTTTGCTTGGTTATATTCTGACATATTCTTTTACTTCGGATAATCGCAATGTGATGGCTGCATTTGAAGTAGCCGGGCCGCTGATCTGCTTATGTGCCGGAGTTATCCTTTGGGAAGCAGCAAAAGAAAAACATGTTGCGCAACCTATTTTTCCGCTTCTTTTATTGGGAATCTCAGGAGTATTAAGTATTTATACGTATGTTTATCGAGATGAACCAGTCGGATTTTTGAATCAGAGAGTAGAATCTGGAATTTACAAAGGCTTGTATACTACAGAAAGCCGAAAACAAATGGTGGAACAGGTAGAGCAAGAGATTGACTCTGTAATTACAGAGAATGAGACAGTCTGTGTGGTGACAAGGGCTCCGATGATTTATTTAATGGCGAAAGCAAATATTTGTGCGCCTCAAACATGGGATGCGCAGTTCTTGTATAGGGGAAATATTAGTGCGGAGCCGTTGCTTTCTTATTTTGAGGCAGTAAACCAGATTCCGGATGTTTTAGTGGCTACAAGTTTGGATATTCCGGATTTTATCAATCAAGAGCAGTATGAAATTCAGAAGTTTATAAAGGAATACTATTCTTTGTACTATGATAATCAAATAGAAAGTATGGATATATGGGTATGGAAAAGGAAAAACAAGAAGTATTGATTGAAGATATAGTTGCTTATCTTTATCTATATCTTCCGATTATAATTTTTTTACTTACGTGGATCCGTCCTGTTTTCGCTTATCCGGTGTGTGGAATCTTACTTTTTTGTGGTATATCAGTGTTTGGGCACAGAAGAACTGTAGCTATAACAATTGATAAAAGAAAGAATCTGTTATGGCTTTTCTTATTTTCAACACTTATGTTGTGGTGGGGTGTAATGTCAGGACAAGGAGCAGTGGTCACACAAGCTGGCGACTGGTCAAAGCATAACGCATTGCTTTCGGATTTGATAAATTTGGATTGGCCCGTCCGATACTTTTATGAAGGAAAACAGGGAACTTTAGTGTATTATGTGGGAGCTTATCTTCTGCCAGCTTTATTCGGAAAAATTGGAGGGATAAAAGTTGCGGAAGTTTGCCTGTTTATATGGTGTTGGATCGGTTTGATTCTAGTAGGGATAAAATGCTGGAGGTATGTTGATGGTGAGAATGGGTGGAAGTTAGTAGCGGTAGGCTTTGGTATGATTTTATTTTCCACATTTATTTCTCAAATGGCAAAACTATATGGCTTATTTCTTCCAAATGATTTAGGCGACGGAGTACATTGGCTGAGCAAGAATATTCGAATCCAATATTCCTCCAATATCATACAGCTCCGGTGGGTGTTCCCACAGTCTATACCTGCATGGTTGGTATCAATCATGATCATGGAGAAGAGAAAGGAGATTAAAAGCTGGGGGCTAATCTGTGTGCCATTAATATTATATTCGACATTTGCGTTTTTAGGTATTGTATTTATTGTGCTTCAGTTATTAATACTCAAATGGTATCAAAGAAGAAATGAAAATAAAGTTGATATAGTAAAAAAGATATTTAGCAGTCATAATGTGGCTGCTCTTTTCATCTTGTGTATTTTGACAGGTTACTTAGCCGGAAATATATTACAACCTAAGTCGGAAGCTGCATCAATGGGTTTAACATTGATCAATTATAGCAATTATAAGACGTTATTTGTTTTATTTCAGTTGTCATGGGGGCTTTGGCTTGCAGCACTCTTTTGGAAAGAGAGAAAGGGTGTATTCATTTATATTATTTCTGTTAGTTTATTTTTATTTCCATTTTTTTCTATGGGAGCGTACAACGATTTGTGTATGAGAGGAAGTATTCCGGCATTGTTTATGTTGTGTGTACTTGTTATGAAGCAGATATTGAATGATAAAAACAGAAAAGCATATAGAATATTGCTTTTGGGTATGTTGCTGATTAGTTCATTGAGTAGTCAAAAAGAGTTACGGGAGGCTATTTTCAAGAATGGAATTTACAAAGGAAATAGATGCGCTCCATATAGTACATTAACAGAATTGATGAACGAATTTGACCCGGCAATTTATCAGTACGTAGACTGGAATGCAGCAGAGGGAATCAACCGTTGGATCATACAATAAAGGAGTAACTGAATGAGTACAAAGGAAAAACTTTATATTATTGTACCTGCTTATAATGAAGAAGAAAACTTAGATTTGATTATTAATCAATGGTATCCAATTATTGAGGATATTGGGGAAGATAGCCGCCTGGTTATTATTGATGATGGAAGCAAGGATCATACATATGATATTCTTTTGAAAGCGCAAGAACAACATCCTCTTTTGCAACCACTTACAAAGCAGAATGGAGGTCATGGCTCTACGGTTTTATTTGGTTATCGCTATGCCATAGAACATCGGGCGAATTGGATTTTCCAGACAGATTCAGATGGCCAGACGGACCCGGCAGAATTTGCAAAATTTTGGAATGACAGAAAACTGTATGATGCAATTATTGGTGCACGACCGAATCGTGAGGATGGGGTAAACAGAAAATTTGTGGAGAAAGTCTTGCTTTTGATTTTACGATTAATTTTTGGTGTTAATCTGCCGGATTCTAATGCACCGTTCCGATTAATGCGGCGAGAACTGGTAGAGAAGTACATTCATAAATTGCCAGAAAATTTTAATCTTCCCAATGTTATGTTTACAACGTATTTTGTGTATTTTCATGAAAAGGTTAAGTTTGAGAATATCTCTTTTAAACCTCGTCAAGGGGGGGAAAATTCTATAAATCTAAAGAAAATCATAAAAATTGGTTGGAATGCGTTGGGAGATTTTTACAGGCTCAGGAAATATATTGATAAATAAACCCATTTTTGTGTAGGAGAGTCTTAGGTGAAGTTAAAAGAAATGATGGAAAAATATAAAGATATAGTTCCATATGCGATATTTGGTATTTTAACGACGATCATTAATATAGTGGTATACCTTTTTTTCGCCCACATCCTAAAGAAGGAGGTAATGCTCAGCACACTTGCTGCATGGTTTCTTTCTGTGTTGTTTGCCTATGTTACAAACCGAAAATGGGTATTTCACAGTGGGGTACTTACATTTAGTAATATTATCAGAGAGGCTGTGGCTTTTTTTATATGTCGTTTGGCTACTGGTATTGCAGATATCTTGATAATGTTCATTTTTGTGAACATTTTTCATTTCAATGATTTATTCATCAAAATCATCTCTAATATTGCTGTTATAATTCTTAATTATGTTGCAAGTAAATGGATTATTTTCAATCACAAGTAATACAGGAAAAAATTACGAATTTTGGAAAGGAGAAAAACTATGCAATTTCGCGACCTAAAAAAACAATACGAAACCCTAAAACCCTCCATTGACACCCAGATCCAGAGTGTTATTGCCTCCGCTGCCTTCATCAGCGGCCCCCAGGTAAAGGAACTGGAAACCCAGCTTGCAGAATATACAGGCGTAAAGCACTGCATTACCTGTGGTAACGGCACGGATGCCCTTTCCATGGCCCTCATGGCTTGGGATATTAAGGAGGGGGATGCTGCATTTGTACCAGATTTCACCTTCTTTGCCAGTGGTGAGACCGTGTCCTTTGAGGGGGCTACCCCTGTTTTTGTTGATGTGGACAAAGATACTTTTAATATGGATCCAGATCGGCTGGAAGAGGCGATTAAGCTTGTCCTGGAAGAAGGGAGACTGATTCCGCGTGTAATTATCACCGTAGATCTGTTTGGTTTACCGGCAAACTATCCGAGAATCCGGGAAATAGCGGACCGGTATGGCCTTAAGATTCTGGAGGACAGTGCTCAGGGATTTGGTGGTATGCTTGGGACAGAACGGGCTGGAATTTTTGGAGATATGGCTACCACCTCTTTCTTCCCGGCAAAGCCATTAGGATGTTATGGAGATGGGGGAGCTATTTTTGTCAATGATGATGAAACAGCTGCCTATCTGGAATCCATCCGTGTTCATGGAAAAGGCTCTTTTAAGTACGACAATGTACGTATCGGCTGGAATTCCAGACTTGATACACTTCAGGCCGCCATTCTTCTGCCAAAATTCAAGGCTTTTTGTGAATATGAACTGGATGCTGTAAATCATGTAGCAGAAAAATATACAGAGCTGTTAAAGGATATTGTAAAAACGCCTGTAATACCTGATGGTTATTTATCCAGTTGGGCACAGTATACGATTCAGTTGGAGAATCGGGAAACTCGTGATGGTCTTCAGGCATTTTTAAAGGAAAAGGGAATACCGACCATGATATACTACCCCAAACCCATGCATAAACAGAGGGCTTTTGCGGATCTTACTGTATATCAAGAGTGTCCGGTAACAGAAATGCTGTGCCAGACCGTTCTATCCTTGCCCATGCATCCGTATATGGAAGAAAAAGATATTATTTTCGTTGTCGAGAATATCAAAGAGTATTTTACAAAATAAAATTTTCTATCTCTCCAAAGCCCCGGACAATCTGCGGTCTTATAACACGCAACTTCGCTGATCAGCCGGGGCTTTCGCATTTTACCAAGCCTTCATATCTCGAACCATGTCTCCAAAGCAGTCTCATCGATTCACACACAGAAACCACCTTGTGGCTGTTTTATCCCTGCCTCACCTCACACTCCGTAAGTGCAAAATAATCCAACGGATTGTGTTGCCCTAAAAAGTACTCCATAATAA
>OGCO01006329.1_pt1 | contig 10601 bp, 7 predicted proteins | sample 1570171 | NCBI WGS metagenome assembly OGCO01 (sample SAMEA4370583, study PRJEB24528) | human gut metagenome | reverse complement strand
ACACGTACGCAGGGCGTTGATATGCGCGATAAGTTTAAAAAGTATCCCATTGTAGATATGATTCCCGCAATGATCATGGTCATGCCTATGAGCTGGCTGTGGATAAATTAGATTCTGCCGCTGGTGAGCTGAAAGATTATTTCTTAGATTGCAGGTAAGAGCAGCATTTTTCTTCTAATAATAGAAAATCGTTGCATCTTTTGGATAAAGTAGTTGATGTACCATTGGTTAATTTATGTTTATATAATTCCAGTGCATTTTTCTTTATCCTATCCTGCAATTTTTTTATGAGTCGATATTCTGCCATTAACAATTTTTGATACTGGGTGTTTTTGATTTCTGGGATATGTACATATTGATATTCGCCTTCAGGAACTGGAAACATGTTATTGATATTTATAACGGCATAATTTCCAATTTTAAGAAAATCTAAGCAGTTTTTCATTTTGTCATGCTTAGGTTTATAAGATGATAGAGGGGCAAAATAGTTCATATTATTTACGATTAAAATAATACCAATATATTTTCGCTCGTTATGCTGACCGGGCTTTTTGTTGTGAAATAAATGTGGTGCATAGGGGATAAGATAGTCGATATATTTAGAGTTTACTTCATATAGTCTGATTGACAAAATTCACCTCCGTATTAAAATAGGGCGGATAAAACCGCCCTGCTGTTAAGTTCGCACTTAGAGTGGCGAAATACTCTCTTTTAACTGTCTCGCTTGGGGCTGAGATACGCCCGCTGATAACTGTCTCAGTTAAAGGTCGAGATATACCTGCTGTTAAGCCATTAATGGCTTCTTTCAACTATAGTATACGCAAAAAAATCTGATTTATCAACAGATATATTTTAAATTTTTTAATCATAAGACAAATTGAAAATTCAGCCAATTAAAACCGATGAAAACTTGCCTAACTTCTCTAAAGTTGCTATAATTCTTGTAACCGAAGGCGTGATAATCTTTCTCAAAAGCGGGGAAGATGCAAGTATATGTACACGGCGTAGGTGTGCATATAGCAAGTAAGGAGAAGTCGTGCGTACTTTAAAGAAATCCATATGGAGTTATATGTATAAGGTCACATTTGCGTTGGTAAGTGTGATCCTTATTAGCATTACGGCATTGAATATAGCAAATGAGCAGAGCCGGGCGCAGGGGACGGCGGATAAGATCTTTGAGCAGATGGATAAGATGCTGGAGGAGAATCAGAAGGAACTTACCAGGCTGCGCCAGGAATATGCTGCGAAATGTCTTCATAATACAGAGGCCATTGCCTATATTCTGGAGAAGAACACCGGGGCAAGAAATGATCTGTATGAACTGCGTAAGATCGCGGAATTTATGGAAGTAGATGAGATCCACATTATTGATGCTGCAGGCGAGATCGTTTCCGGAACCCATCCCCAGTATTATGGTTATAGCTTTGACTCCGGGGAGCAGATGAATTATTTTAAGCCTATGCTTAAGGACAAATCCCTGAAAATGGTTCAGGATATAGAGCCGAATACAGCAGAGCATAAGCTGATGCAGTATTCAGCTATGTGGAACAGCACCGGGGAATTTATCGTGGAAGCGGGAATTGAACCGGTAAATGTATCCAAAGTAACAGAAAAAAATGAACTGCCTTATATTTTTTCCCAGCTTTGTGTCAACCCGGATACCAGCTACTTTGCGGTAAATGCAGAAACAGAAAAGATCGTAGGTGCTACGGACACAGAATTAGTGGGAATGGACATGAAGGAAATTGGTTTAAATACGGAAAAGATCCATAGTACAAAAGGTTTTTCCGGTATGATCAATGGAAAACGTTCCTATATCGTATTTAAGAAGGTAGCAGATAATTATATCGGTGTGGCAGTGACCAGTAAGGCACTTTATGAACGCATACCGTTAAATATGCTGTATCTGGCGGTATGTCTTGTACTCATTGCGCTGGCATTGTTTAAGGCAGTGACCCGGTATCTGGACCGGGAGGTAGTCCAGAAGATCGGGGAAGTAAACGGAAAGTTGCATAAGATAACCATGGGTGACTTAAACGTCAAGATTGATGTCCACAGCAGCAGGGAATTTTTTGAACTGAGCCGTTATATTAATGAAATGCTCCAGAGCCTGTTAGTCAATGACAGGAAAATGACATATGTGCTTGGAAAGACGGATATGCACATTGGTGTATATGAGTACAACCGGCAAATGAAGAGAGTCCGTTTTACCGGTGATGTTCTCCAGATCTTAAAGACCGGCACAGAAGCTGCCTGGAAGCTGCCTTCTGACTGGGAAGATTTCAAGAAATATATTAGAACCATGCAAAAAGAGCCGGTTGCAGGTGAAAATGAGATATTTGCTGTAGGAAATGGTAAATATTTAAAAATTGAAGAGATCCAGGAGGGCGAAGAGATCTTCGGTGTTATTACGGACGTTACAGAGGAGATCCGCAAGCGCAGGGAGATCGAATACCAGAGAGATCATGACCAGCTGACGGGGCTGTTTAACCGGACTGGCAGAGATACCAGGCTTTCCAAAATACTGGAAGAATGCAGGGAACCATATTACTGCGCTGCTGTTATGGTAGATGCTGACGGTCTGAAAATGGTCAATGACACTTACGGACATGAAAATGGTGATGAGTACCTTAAAAAGATTGCAGAAATGCTGAAACAGGAAGCAGGTGAAAACAGCATTCTCTGCCGTCAGGGCGGTGATGAATTTACATTGTTCTATTATAAGTATGGGAAAGAAGCGCTTGTGCAGAAAATAGAAGCCCTGAAGGCGCTTCAGAGCGGACAGAAGGTCCGGCTGCGGGACGGACTTACCGTTGATCTGAGGTTCTCTATGGGAAGCAGCATGGCTTACGGCGCAGTAGATTATGATAAAATGTACCGTGAAGCAGATGAAAAAATGTATGAAGATAAAAGAATGCGGAAAAAGCTGGCAGAAGAGACAAATACAATAGAATCTTAGGAAAATTCAGAAAAAATGAAAGAATTATCCCATCATGGTAACCCTGAAAACCATGATGGGATAATTTTATTAAGAAAAAGAGGGAATAATTGACATCAGGAATCTGTCTGTTTATAATGCAGGTCAATTTACAGGTCATAGGATTTACAAGGGAGTGAATCGCTGAAAGACATGTTCTTTCAGCATGTTCATTTCCTTTTTTTATTTATAAGCATTGAAATTGAAAAGGAGGGGGATGAATATGGCGGAGCTTTTAAGAATGGAAGGGATCACCAAGCAGTTTGGTGCAGTCTATGCCAATAAGGATATCAATCTGTCTATTGAAGAAGGCGAAATCCATACACTTCTGGGTGAAAATGGTGCAGGAAAAAGTACCCTGATGAATATTCTCATCGGGCTGTATCAGCCTACTTCCGGTACGATCTGGTTAAAAGGCAAAAAGGTAAAGATCGATTCACCAAAAACAGCGGTAAAACTGGGGATCGGAATGGTGCATCAGCATTTTATGCTGGTGGATGCCATGACAGTATTTGAAAATATTATCCTTGGAACGAAAAAGGACAGTTCCATTTTCATTAAAAAAGAAGAACGGAAAAAGGAAATCCTGGAGCTTTCACAAAAATACGGACTGGAAGTAGATCTGGATAAGCAGGTAAATGAGATTTCTGTAGGCGAACAGCAGCGTGTAGAGATTTTAAAGGCTCTTTACCGGGGAGCGGAGCTTCTGATCTTAGATGAGCCAACGGCAGCGCTGACAGACCAGGAAGTAGAAGGTCTTTTCTCTATTATGGGAAGACTGACGGCAGAAAACAAGTCTGTTATTTTTATCTCCCACAAAATGCGTGAGGTAATGGCAGTCAGTGACCGGGTGACGATCCTGCGGGCTGGTCAGACTATTACTACAGTGGATAAAAAGGATACAGATGGGGCACAGCTTGCAAATCTGATGATCGGCCATGAGATGACAGTCAGTGCTTATAAAAAAGTGACAGAACCGGGAGAAGATGTGCTGCGTCTGCTCCATGTGGATTATCAGAAGGATCATAAACACAGCGGTTTAAATAACGTAAGCTTCTCCATAGGAAAGGGAGAAATCCTGGGAGTGGCCGGAGTAGACGGCAACGGACAGTCACAGCTTGCGCAGCTGGTAACGGGAGTTATTTCACCAGACAGCGGAGAAGTGGAATTAAATTCCCACAAAGTTGCCCAGTTTGCGCCTAATGGCTTCATTCTTTCCAATGTATCCCATGTCCCGGAAGACCGAAACAAAATGGGTCTGGTAGGAAATATGACAGTAGAAGAAAATCTGGTTTTAAAGGCCACGGAAGAACCTCGTTTTTCCTATGCACACGGCGCTTTATTAAAGAAAAAAGCGATCCGGAAGTTTGCCCTGGAACTTCAGAAAAAGAATGATATCCGCTGTGCTTCTATTGAGCAGGAAGCAAGAAACTTATCCGGCGGCAATCAGCAGAAGATCATCTTAGCCAGGGAAATGGAAAATCACCCGGAACTTTTAGTAGCAGTCCATCCAACCAGAGGTCTGGACATCGGGGCTTCCCAGTATGTACACGATACCATGATCGAAGCAAGGGACAAGGGCTGTGGGATCTTATTGATCAGTGCGGATTTTGATGAAGTCCTAAAACTTTCAGACCGGATCCTGGTTATGTTTGAAGGCCAGGTCATGGGAATTTATTCTGGTGAAAATCCGCCGGTAGAAGAAATATCCCTGGCAATGGCAGGAAAGGAGGAATAGGGAAATGAAATTAAAAGATAATCTGGCAAAGATCCTGATCCCCATTCTGTCGATCCTGATCGCATTTATAGCAGGAGGGATCATCATCCTGTGTCTGGGGAAAAATCCGGTGGAAGCTTATGGATACCTGTTTTCCGGTGCATTTGGAAGCGGACGTAAGATGGGGCAGACTTTAGTAATTGCATGTCCGCTGATCTTTACCGGACTTGCAGCAGCCTTTGCCTATAAGTGCGGCGTTTTTAACCTGGGCGGTGAAGGGCAGTTTATTATGGGTGCAGTTACCAGTATCTTTGTCTCTGCAAAACTGGGTGACGCAGGAATGGGCGGACTTCTTGTAAGCCTTCTTGCAGGAACCGTTGCAGGGGGCATCTGGGGCGCTATTCCTGGTATTTTAAAGATCACCAGAGGCTTAAATGAAATGATCGTCAGCATCATGCTCAACTATGTGGCAACGCTGTTTATGGGATATGTGTATACAACCCTTTTGCGTGACGGCAGTGTTCCACAGACGGTTGCAGTGGCAGACAGTATGAAGATTGCCGGTATTTCAAAAGGATTTCCAGCCCATTGGGGTGTTCTGGCGGCGTTTTTGCTTGCAGCGGTTTTATACTATTTCATTTTTTATACGTCCAAAGGATTTAAGCTGCGGGCAGTGGGAATGAACGCAACAGCGGCATTTTTCAATGGTTTTCCCGTTAATAAATACATCCTGTTTTCTTTTATCACTTCAGGCGCTATTGCAGGACTTGGAGGAAGCATAGAACTTCATGGAAAACAGTTCCGGCTTATGAGCGGTTTTGGCTCCGGCTTTGGTTTCGATGGCGTGGCAATTGCACTGATCGCCCAGCTAAATCCATTGGGAACGGCTATTGTGGCCTGCATTTTCGCAGTGCTGCGAAAGGGCGCAAGTACCTTGCAGACAGCCACGCAGGTACCAAGCTCTGTGGTGGATATCATTCAGGCTCTGGTCATTATCTTTGCAGTAGCCGGAACCGCATTATTAAAACTTCCGACGATCAAGCAGTTCCTTATAAACCATGGAAAGAGAAAGGAGGCGCAGGGCTGATGGCATCATTTTTTACAATGAATTTTCTCACAGAGCTTCTGCTCTCAACGGTGCGCATGGCAACGCCCATCCTCTTGGTGGCTCTTGCGGAAACCTATTCAGAGCGTGCCGGAATGGTCAATATCGGTCTGGACGGCATTATGGCCATTGGTGCTTTGGTGGGCTTTCTGGTGGGATATGAAACAGGAAGTCCCTGGGCGGGAGTTTTAGCAGGCGCTCTTTCCGGTATTGCTACCAATATGATCTACGCTTTCTGCACCATTACCCTTTGCGCGGAACAGACCGTTTATGGTATGGCGATCAATATTTTTGCTCCGGCGCTGGCATCTTTTATTTACCGGCTTTCCTTTTCTGATACGTCTACACTGATCCAGGGCGTGTCTATGGGGATCATGCCCATCCCGGTACTCAGCAAGATCCCGATGATCGGAAGTATCTTCTTCCAGCAGAGTCCTCTTGTGTATGGGGCATATCTTCTGGTTGCCGTGACAGCGGTATTTTTAAACCGTACAAAGGCGGGACTGAATTTCAAGGCTGTAGGTGAGTTCCCAAAGGCAGCGGAAACACTGGGAATTAACGTAGTTCTCCAGAAATACATTGCCTGCATCATATGCGGTGCCCTGGCCGGTATCGGCGGTGCATATCTGACCATCTGTTATACAAGTACCTATTCAGAAGGCATTGTGGCAGGCCGCGGATTTATTGCCTTATCAGCAGTTATCTTTGGACGGTGGATGCCAACAGGAGTTATGTTTGCATGTCTGCTTTTTGGCTTCTGTGATGCGTTGCAGATCCGCTTACAGCTGTTAAGTCCGTCCACTCCTTATCAGATCCTTCAGATGATCCCGTATCTGTGTACCCTGTTTGTACTTGCATTTTTCGGCATTAAAAAGAGCGGTCCCAAGGCAAATGGACAGCCGTATTACAGGGAAGAACGATAAGAAAAACGATGAAAAAGTAAAAATTATTTTATATATAGGAGGAATAGATTATGAAAAAACGCAACATGAAAATGACATCTGTAGTTTTGACGGCAGCTCTTGCTGCAGTAAGCCTTGCAGGCTGTGGCGGTTCTGGAAAAACAGAGACAACAGTAGTTGCAGGATCCGCAGACACAACAGCGGCAGAAACTGGTTCTGAAGCTGAAAGCAGCGAAGCAGCAGGCGGGGAAGCAAAGGAAGGTGGTTACAAGGTAGCCATGATCTCTGACACCTCTGTATCAGATGGTGGATGGGGCGCAAGCTGCTATCAGGCAATGGTAGATGCAGCAGCTGAAAAAGGCTGGGAAACCGTTTATACAGACAATGTGGCAACCTCTGATTATGCCACTGTTATGACTGATTATGCAGAACTGGGATATGACCTGATCTTTGCGCCAGGCAACCAGTATACAGATGCAGTAAAGCAGGTGGCAGAGGAATACCCGGAGATTAAATTTGCACTGTTAAATGGTACTGTTGAGACTGACAATATCCAGTCTATCCTTCCAGATGCAGAGCAGATCGGTTACATGGCAGGTGCTCTGGCAGGACTGATGTCCAAGACCAACAATATCGGATTTATCGGCGGCATGGAGCTGGATACCACAAAAGCAAAGGTAGAATGCTATGAAAAAGCAGCCCAGAAGATCAATCCTGACATCAAGGTATCTTCCGCTTATGCAGGCTCTTTCAGTGATACTGCAAAGGGCAAAGAGATCGCAGCATCTATGGTGACAACTTATGATGTAGATGTCATGTTTGGTGATGCTTCCGCAGTAGATACCGGTGCAAGAGAAGCGCTGGCAGGCCAGGAAGGCAGATATGATATTGGACAGCCAGGAGATTTAGGTTCTGCAGATGATAAGGTGATCGCATGCTCTGTTGTAACAGACAATGCAGCACTGGTAAAGACCTGTATGGAAGACATTGAAAATGGTACTTTTGGAAATAAGACTGTATACGGTGATTTAAGCAATGGCTGCTTAAGCGTTGGTACCTTCTCTTCTGTTGTTCCGGAAGATATCCAGAAGCAGTATTTAGAGGTAGTTGATCAGATCAAGGCTGGAACCTTCCTTAACTAAACGATGTCCTCTCGGTGTCTTTCCTGCACCTGCCTTTGATAGGACCATAAATGAAAATGAATGAAGAAATAATAGCTGAGCTGTGAAGCAGAGCACCCGGTAGTTGGAAAAATAAGACTGCCAGGTGCTTTTTTATGTTGGGGCACATTCTTTTTACTTTCAAGTTAGGGCGAAGTGGGATATAATGAGCGCAGAACAGTAGAGCGCGTTGACGCAGGGCTGTAAGTGGACTTGGGTGAGTTGTTAAATTCACTTCGGATAAAGGAGCGATAAAACTATGCTGACATCAGACCAGAATAGAAAGATAAATGAAATCGTTGAGGAATTTAAGGAAGCGGCTGATTTTTACCGTATGGAGTATTCCGAAGACCTTATGGGGATGTTTCGGGATTTTGGGTGTATGCTGCTTTTGAAGTGTAAGGTGGATACAGAAGGAAAGGCGGATCTGGAGCGCCTTTTGGAAGGCCGTCATAAGCTAAAAGGAACGGTAAAACGTCAGCTTATGACTGTATCAGAGGAACTGGCGCAGCTGTGGGCACCGGGCGAACAGGATGGATCTGGGGATACCGGGGAATATGAAGGTTCCCAAAATGTTCGGGAAATGTTTCAGACGGCTCTTGAAGAGATCTTTCATTTCTGCCTTTACAGCAAAGGCGGTAAAAACAGGTATCTCCTTCCGGAAGAAACAGCAAAGCCGCTTCTTCGTCTGCTCACATTTCCGGAAGGGATGATGGCGGGAAATGAAGGCCTGGTGGTTTTAGATACCCAGTGCGGTGCAGGGAGTGCTTTAATGGCAGCTTCCCGGTACTTAAAAAATCTCCGGCTTATGGGCTACGAGAAGGATGAAGAAATGTGGGCGGCAGCCGTGATCATGTCACAGCTTTCCGGTCTTGAGATGGAACTGCATTTAGAAGACGGGGCACGGGCGGATCTGTATGAGTCCTGTGATCTGGTGATCAGCAATCCTGTTTATGGAACCGATACCATAAAAGACGAAGAACTGATCGATCAGCTTCCGGGAGAATTGAAAACAGTCAGGGGACGTTATCACATGGAGCTGATCCGCAGCATGCAGGCGTTAAATTTCGATGGAAAAGCCATGCTGATCGTTCCCAACAGCTTTTTATTTGCAAACCGCACAGAAAGTATGAAGGTACGCAAATGGCTTCTTCAGTCCTATTCCCTGGAAGCAATCATTTCACTGCCGGAGGATACTTTCATGTACAGCGGTGTCCGCTCCGGTGTCATGGTATTCAGTAAGCCTTTTATGTCCGGCGGTTGGGAAGGACATACCCAGAGAGTACTGTATTATAATCTGGAAAAGCAGGAAGATAAGGAAAAGCAGCAGAAAGAATATGAACGTCTGGAAGAGGTATGGAGCCAGAGAGACAGTTATTATGGAAAATGGGAGCGCTCCCGCAGGGAAAAAACGGTGGAAAACCGCAACGGTATAAAGGTTCCTGCAAACTGGCAGTACAACAGTTTCTGGTTTGCAGATGTGGATCAGATCGAGGCGGGAAAATGGAACCTTCTGCCGGAAAATTACAGACCGGAAGAGCAGATCAATCTGGAAATAGAGGACCCGGCTCTTCTTTTGCAGGAGATGCTTAAGGAACAGGAAGAGATTACAAAGGAGTTAAATGAACTTCTTAAGGAGGTAATGTAAAAGTGGAAAACTGGAAGCAGAAACCTCTGAGCCAGGTGGTATCCAGATGGATCAGAGGAACCACCTTAAACCGTTCAAGGGCTGATTATTATACGAAAACTCCTGGACCGGAAAGCCTTCCGTGGGCAAGAGTGGGAGATATGAAAGAAGGACTTCTTTGTGAAACAGAAAATTATCTTACCAAAGAAGGAGTAGACCAGATCCCGTGGCTCATCGTGCCAGAGGGCGCTGTGTTACTTTCTGTATCAGGAACTATTGGAAAAAGTGCTATTGCAGGCTGCGATCTGGTAGTGAACCAGGCGATCCAGGCCATGATCTTTGATGAAGGACAGATCCTGCCGGAATATGCCTGCTTTTATCTGGAATTTTACCGCCCATGGCTTATAGAGCGGGCCAATGCGGTGACTGTTCCAAATCTGACGAAGGAACAGCTGTCGGGTATTCCTGTGGTATTCCCTTGCTTAGAGGAGCAGCAGGTCATTGTGGATCAATTAAAACGGGCCAGAAGACTGATGCAAAGAAGCAGGAGATCGGAAGATACGTTGAACAGGATCCTGGAAAATGCTTTTGGAAAAATAGCCCGGTCTGCTTTAAAAGAAGGAAAAATAAGCCGGGACGAGGAATTTCTTTCTCCTGTGCTCCGGCCTATATGGGTTTCTTTAAAAACACGGGTACTGCCTGCAGAACACGAAACAGATATGTTTGTACCGGTCCTTTCACAAACAGAGCAGGTCTCTTTTATAAAAATAGTAGAAAGAACAAAAGAAATAAGAAAACGGTTACATAAAATACAGCAACTGGAGATACGCTATTTTAAATCCATGCTGTCACTGGCTTTCACAGCCGGTTTAACAGAAGGCTTTAGAAAACAGGAAGACCTTTCAGACCCGGAGCCTGCTTTATTCAGGGAGAGCTACGGAATCGGAAATGTGCGAAATGTCAGCCAGCCAACAGAAGGCATTACAGACTGGCAGAGCCGTATTCCACAGGAATTGCAGTCTCTTTTTACCATGCTGTCTGATTTCCAGATGGAGATCCTGCGTATCTATGCCCAGTCACAGGAGGCAATACCGGTACATACGGTGTTTAAGC
>OGCO01006319.1_pt1 | contig 10618 bp, 8 predicted proteins | sample 1570171 | NCBI WGS metagenome assembly OGCO01 (sample SAMEA4370583, study PRJEB24528) | human gut metagenome | reverse complement strand
AACTGCCGCCGCTCGCGCGGATCACGTCCCTCCGCCGCGAGGAACTGCCCCTTGCGGACGGCGAGGCGGCCTTCGCCATCGCGCACAGCGAGGGGCACCACGGCCACGCCGTGTTGGTCAGCCCGGATGTGGCGACCTGCGGCAACTGCCTCGCGGACATGCGCGATCCGGCGAACCGGCGTTACCGCTACCCGTTCACGAACTGCACGGACTGCGGCCCCCGCTACACCATCACCCATTCCATCCCCTACGACCGCGCCACCACGTCCATGAGCTGCTTCCCACTGTGCCCGGACTGCGCCGCCGAATACAACGATCCCCTCGACCGCCGTTTCCACGCCCAGCCCAACGCCTGCCCCGTCTGCGGGCCGAAGGTCTGGCTGGCCTCAGCCCCCGAAGGCGATCCCCGTATCCCCGGCCCGGAGCTTGCCGAAGGGCAGCGCGCCATTGAGCGGACAGCCGCCGCCCTGCGTTCCGGAAACATCGTTGCGGTCAAGGGGCTTGGAGGTTTTCATCTGGTCTGCGACGCAACGAGTGCCGAAGCCATCGCCCTGCTGCGCGATCGCAAATGCCGCCCGCACAAATCGCTGGCGATCATGGTGCCGGACCTTGAAACGGCCCGGCGCGTCGCCTGTGTTTCCGATGCGGAAGCCGCCGTCCTGGCCTCCTCCGAACGGCCCATCGTGGTACTCGCATCGCGCGGCGTCCTGCCGCCCGCCATTGCGCCGGACGTGGGCAGCATCGGCGTCATGCTGCCCTACACCCCGCTGCACCACTTGCTCCTCGAAGCATTCGCCGCGCTTTCTCCGCTCCCGGCCCTCGTCATGACCTCCGGCAACGCGGGCGGCGATGATCGAAAAGCTGCTCTCTGCCGGATTTGTCGAGCGCAAGGGCAAAAGTCTTGTGCCGACCAAGGACGGCATCAATCTCGCCGTTATCCTGCCGGATATGCTGAAATCGCCGCTGCTCACCGCTGAATGGGAAACCCGCCTAACGGAGATCGCCAAGGGCAGCGACGACCCGCAGAGCTTCATGCAGGGAATCGAGGATATGACGCAGGAGCTGGTGAAGCGATATTCCCACATCACCGAGGACGGAAAAAAGTTGTTTGCGCCGGAAAAGGAAGCTGTCGGCATCTGCCCCCGCTGCAAAAGCCCCGTCTATGAGGGCAAGAAGAATTTCTATTGCTCTGACCGCTCCTGCCGCTTTGTCATGTGGAAGAATGACAAATTCTTTGAAAGCCGGAGAACCGTCTTTTCCAAGAAGATCGCCGCTGCGCTCCTAAAGGACGGCAAGGCGAAAGTCAAAGGGCTGTACTCTGAGCGCACGGGCAAGACCTATGACGGGACGGTGCTACTGTGTGATACGGGAGAAAAATATGTGAATTACCGTATCGAACAGAGAAAATGATCCGGCTGAATGACGCGCAGCATCGCAGAGTGAAAAAGCTGACCCGCTGCCATTGCGCCAACAATGTGCGCGGGTGCTGTCTGCTGCTGGACGACGGCGAGCCGTGCGTCTGTGTGCAGGCCATCAGCTATTCGCTGCTCTGCCGATACTTCCGGGAAGCAGTGCTGCCCGCAGACCGGGAGCTGTGCGCAGATCTTGCAACCACGGCGGACACCCGAAAGAAATGCGAGCTGTGCGGCAAGCCCTTTCCCGCCCGCAGCAACCGTGCAAAATACTGTGACCGCTGTGCGCCCTATGCTGCCCGGCACAACGCCGCCGAGCGCAAGCGCCGCCAGCGGGCAAAGGCTCGGTGCGTCACGGTTTAGGGGCTTCAAAAGCCTTGCGGCAAGCGGTTTTCCAGACACGCTTTTGGAGTGTGCGGGGTATTCCTATGGAAACTGCGAAAAGCGGCTTTGAAAGCGTGACAGAACGCATTTTACGGAGATAAAAGAACGATTCAGTAACGCAGCAAGCATAGGGAGTGTGGCTACAACTCCCAAAAATCGCCGTCCGGCACAGACCGGGCGGCGATTGCTTGTTGGGATAGTCCCAAACCCTTATGTCAGAAAGGAGCGCAGACGTGGACGAACACCTTTTGGAAGTATATCTTATCAACACCGCACGGCACACCGAGGAAACGCCTGTTGCGGAATGGGTATCGCTGCCTACCGATGCCGAAACGATGAAAGCTGTTTTTGAACGGCTGGGCGTAGACGGGAGCGACACGGAACAGTATCAGGTATCTGCCTATCAATCCTCTTTGGACGGGTGGAGCGAAGCCTTGCAGCCCGGCGAAAGTCTGGACGATTTGAACTATCTTGCCGCGCTGCTCACCCAGCGCAGCGACGAGGAACGCGACAAGTTTGCCGCTGCCGCACAGTATGGCGACCATGCGGCAAGCGCGGCGGACTTAATCAACCTGACGCACAATCTGGACTGCTACTGGCTTTATCCCGCCGTACACAATTCCGACGATTACGGGCATTATCTCATTGACGATCTGGACGAGCTGGAATTGCCGGACGCTGCCAAGAGGTTCTTTGATTACAAGAGCTATGGGCGCGAAGCGGTCAAAGAGGATCGCGGCATTTTCACCGATTATGGCTATGTCTACAATAACGGCAACGATTATGCGGAGTGGTACAAAGCCAACCAAGTGCCGCAGGAATATCGCCTGACTGCGCAGCCCAGCCCCCAGCGGGATATGGACGAGCTGCCGCAGGGCGCGGCGCTGCCCACAGAGCCAATCCCCGTGCGTCCGCTGGTGCTGAACGCCACCGACACACAAGGCAGAATCAAGGAGATCACCGAGCATCTGGAACAGGGCGTACAGGAGGTTTTTGAAAGTGAACGGTATCGGGATTATCTGAAAGCCATGTCCCGCTTCCACAATTACAGCCTGAACAATACGCTGCTGATCGTCATGCAGAAGCCGGACGCATCCCTTGTTGCAGGCTATGGAAAGTGGCGCGACGAATTTGAACGCCATGTCAAATCCGGCGAAAAGGGCATCAAAATCCTTGCACCCGCACCCTATAAAATCAAAAAGGATGTGGCGAAAACTGACCCGGACACCGGGCAGCCCGTGATCGGCGCAGACGGTAAGCCCGTCACGGAGCAGCAGGAGGTGACGATCCCGGCGTTCAAGGTGGTGTCTGTATTCGATGTAAGCCAGACCGAGGGCAAGGAGCTTCCCGACATTGCCGTGGACGCGCTCACGGGCAATGTGGAACAGTATGAAGATTTTTGGAGAGCCTTGAAGCTGACCTCTCCCGTTCCTGTGACGCTTGAAAAAATCGACGGCAACGCACACGGCTATTATGACCTTGCAGAAAAGCGCATTGCCATTGACGACGGCATGAGCGAGCTGCAAACCATCAAGACGGTAATCCATGAGATTGCCCATGCCAAGCTGCACGATATTGACCTGAACGCGCCGGAGCAGGCGGAGCGCCCTGACCGCAGCACCCGCGAGGTGCAGGCGGAAAGCGTCGCCTATACGGTGTGCCAGCATTTCGGACTGGACACGTCGGACTACTCCTTTGGCTACGTTGCCGGGTGGAGCAGCGGCCGCAATATTAAGGAGCTGAAAGCATCCCTTGAAACCATTCGCATCGCCGCCAGCGAGCTTATTTCTGAAATCGAGGGGCATTTTGCAGAGCTTCAGGCGCAGCACACCGCAGAGCAGGAACAGACTGCTGCGCAGGATGTGCCGGAGAATACTTTTTCTATCTATCAGCTCAAAGACGGCGATGCAACGCGGGATCTCCGATTTGAGCCGCTGGAACAGGTAAAGGCCGCCGGACTGCGGGTTGACCGCGAAAATTATGAGCTGGTCTATACCGCGCCCCTCTCCGACACGGACACGCTGGAGGACATTTTTGTTCACTTCAATATGGACAGGCCGCAGGATTTTACCGGGCATAGCCTTTCCATGTCCGATGTCATTGTGCTGCATCGCGGAGAACAGAAAACGGCGCACTATCTGGATCGCGGCGGCTATACCGAAGTGCCGGAGTTTTTACAGCCGGAGCAGGCCGCACAGCAGGAAGCACAGGTTGACGCCCCACCAGCGGAACGACCGCTGACAGAGTTACAGAAACAGGCTGTTGAAATTGCCAAACAGTACGAAACGCTCTCCATGCAGGAGAAAATCGGCGTGATCGCGCAGGCGTTCGGCTGCACGTCCGGCACGATTGAAACCTCGCCCTGCACGGGAAAATGGCGCGGCACAAGTGATATTTCCATTCGCTTTGATAATGGCAGCTCTCTGTTTTTGGGCAACCACATAACGCGGAAAGCCAGAACCAAAAAGGTACGGCAGGAGCTTGTCGATAGCGCGTTGGTACGGTATAACCCTGAAATCATCCGAATTGCAAAGGAAACTGCTTATACCGCCCTTAAAGAGCGCGAGCTTCAGGACAATGCCATTGCCGCAGAAAAGGGCTTGAAGCCCTACACGCTGCTGAATGTGGAGTTCAACGACGGCGCAGATCAGAAAAGCAGCGGTTACATAGGCTGGTACTATGCGTCGCTGGCGGTGGACGGAAAAATCTGCACGCATTTGGAAACGGGCTTGAATCACGATATTGCATCCGGAAGCGTAAGCCCGACACCTACGCGGGAGAATTACTATGCAGCCGGAGCGCTGAAAGAAAGTGATGTGGACTATGTTTTCAACAACGTCGGCTTTTCCTCTGCTTCCGACCTTTACTCTCTGCATCTGAGCGACGCCGCACGGGGACGCGCCGAATTGGAGCTTGCGAAAAAGCTGATCGACGATTACTGCCGCGAAGAATTTCATTCCGGCGCAGATTTCAGCGACTTGTCCGCCGTTGGTATTGGACACACGACCGTTACGGATGATGAAATCCCCATTCAGGCATACGCAAACCTGACGGACTTCCGCATTGAAAAATATTTGGGTGATGTGCTAATTGAAAGCCGACAGTATGAATCGCTGGCTGCGCTGATCCAAGGCGAACTGAACGATTTGGAGTTTGACGACCTGACCTATGCCAGCGACGAACAGCTTGCCATGTTCCATGCCCAAGAGGAAGTGTCCGGCAAGGAAGCACCCTCCCTTGATCCTGCGGTACAGCCCGTCGTGACGATTCTTTGGAGCGAGAGCGATAAACTGCAAGAGGGTGAACAGCTCCCGCTTGCCCGTGCCGACGCGCTCTTTAAGGCGCTGGACGATGAAAAGCGTTCCGAGCGTGAGAAGCCGGGCTACACAGGCGGCTGGTACGATAAAACCAAATTCCGCATTGACTGCACATTTCACGGGGAACGTGACAGCTACGAGGGACGGCAAGACTTTGGCGACGGGGACGGCGCTCTGATCGACCATATCCAAGCCTATCACGAATACTACGCCAAGGACGAAAACTGGAAAAACTTTGTGCTGCACAACGAGGGCGCGGAAGCGTGGGAAAAGGACAAGGCCGAGCGCGAAATGCTTCTCACCGAGTTTGTGCCGTATATGCGGCTGCATTGCAACCTCTCCGAGCAGGAGCGCACCGCTGCGGATATGCTGGAAAATGGAGAAGCCCTGACACCGGAGCAGACAGCATATTTTCATGCGGTTCTTGCCCATGTGGACGCTTGCCGGGAAAAGCTGAACGCGGGCGATTATCACTTGCCCGACCCGCCGCAGCTTTCTGATTTTGATAAAGAGCTTCAGGAATACAAAGCCCATGTGGAAAGTGAGATTGCACAGGAAGCCGAAGCCGCAGGCATGACCGTGGAGGAATATGCAGCCAATAGCTACGAGCCGCAGGAGCAGCCCGCCGACGTACAGGAGCAGCCGGAGGAAACGCTGCCCGCAGATACCGCGCCGGAGCAAGCCGCCGTCAGGTATTACACCATCAATGAGGGCGCTGCCCGACGTGCCAACGATGCAAACAGCTACCGCGACTACGCCGCAGGCAGCGCCACCGCCGAATATCGGCAGATGGTGGATCAGGCAGCGGCGATTGCACAGCGGCAGAAAGAGCGCGTCGATCCCATGTACCATGAGAAAATTGACGCGCTGCTGGACACCTACGCCCGCAAGCTGGCGGAAAATCTGAACGACCACTATGCCATTGAAGCCCGTGTTCCCTCGATCCTCGTTGCAGGCGGCAGCAATTTCCCTGTTCGCAAGAAAGAGAAGCAAAACGCCGCCCGTGACCGCAATATGCAGGAATGGCAGGCTGTTCAGGGAATTTTGGACAAGATCCGCAGCACAGGCATGGGCGGTATCAGCATGGACGACCCGCAGGCAGCGGCAAAGCTGGAAGCCAAGCTCGTCAAGCTGGAATCGGCGCAGGAAACCATGAAAGCCGTCAATGCCTATTTCCGTAAGAATAAGACTTTGGAGGGCTGCCCCAGTCTGACGCCGGAGCAGATCACCAAATTGCAGCAGGAAATGTCGCAGTCCTGGCATCTGGATAAGAGCCGGCCGTACCCCGCCTATATGCTCTCCAACAACAACGCTGAGATCCGCCGCATCCGTGGGCGCATTGAACAGGTGCGGCAGCATGAGGAAACCAATTTTGCGGGATGGGAATTTGACGGCGGGCGCGTGGAAGCCAACAAAGCAGATAACCGTCTGCAAGTGTTCTTTGACGGCAAGCCGGATGAAGCAGCGCGGGACGAGCTGAAAGCAAACGGCTTCCGCTGGGCGCCCAGCGTCGGCGCATGGCAGCGCCAGCTTAACAAAAACGCATACTACGCCGCAGGGTATATTTCCTGTATTCAGCCTATCTCCGGGGAAAAGCCCATTGACGTGCAGCGCAGCGTCCAGCAGCAGGAATCCGCTGCCCCTGACGCCCACCTGACCGGGGAGCGCGTTTCAACGCCGCGTGGCAGCTTCCACGTTACCGATATGACCCGTGAGCAGATGGAAACCGCAGGCTATGGGTATCACCACAGCACCGATGACGGCAAGTACCTTATCATGGGCAACGGCACACAGGCCTTTGCCATTGCCGCCGAGCAGCGGGAGCAGGAAAACTATATGCGCACGGCGGAGCTATCCACCGAGCAGAACTACAACATGATTGACGGACAGATCAACAACACCCCGTCCGTGGACGAGCTGGAAGAAAAGGCAAAGCGCGGCGAGGTGATCTCGCTCTCTGCGCTTGCCGCAGCGGTCAAGGCTGAGGACGGCAGAACACCGCAGCGCGACCCGGACGGCAAAAAGCCATCTATCCGCGCACAGCTCAAAGCGGATCGTGCGCAGTCCTGCAAGCCGCAGCAGCGAGAAAAGGAACAGGAAGCCAAACGGAGCATCCGGCAGGCTTTGGAAATGGAGTGACCTATGAATAAGTTTGAAAATGTGGATGTGCTGGCATCCCTGCAACAGATCATGCAGCAGAACACAGCAGCCTTTCAGAACGATTTTGACATTGACAAGAAGATTCTGACGCGGGCGGCAAAGAGTAAAAATGTCGAGGATAAGGTCTATCTATGGTTTTCCCGCCCCAACGGAACGCATTGCCTGCGGGAACGGGATGTGTTTCTGCGCGGAACGCGGGAGCATAATACGTTCCGTTTCTACCATGAGCAGACCAAGGAGCGTGTACTTGCCTATGCCGTGGTGCTGTCCGGTGTGGAGAGCGGCAAGGTAAAAGGCAGCATTTATGAGCTGGACTATGTAGCGAAAGCCGAGCTTGCAATCCAGACCGCCTTGCGGACAGATAATAACCGTTTGATCTATGAAAACGGCTCACGGGAGATGCCCAAGGAATACCGCTTTGAAGCGACGCCGGATCGGGAGCATGGAAAGTTCGTGCGCTATGAGGCTGTGCCGCATGACCCGGACGCGCTGCGGGATCTGCTGCGCGACGAAAGCCGAAAGCGTGAACGGCTGAAACCTGGCAATTTCAAGGAGCATATCGGGCGGCTCTCCGACGAAAAGGTGCTTGCCGAAGCACAGCGCCTTTCGGCGGCGTTTCAATCCCCGCAAGCGCCCAACAGCCCCAACGGAACGCATTTTGTAGTAGAAGTGTCGCCGTGGTTTGAGCGTATCGCATCCAGCAAGGAGCATGAGCGGCTATTTGCGCTGCTTCCGTATAAGACGCTGTATCTTTCTTCGATAAAGGACAGGCACGGCGTTTTCGCTTTTATCAGCAAGGACGAGCGGCGTGATCTTCCGCTGCGCAAGCAGCGTCCCTCTGTCCGGGCACAGCTCAAAGAGGGGCAGTCAAAAAAGGCCGCTGCACCCAAAAAGGCAGCGGCAAAGGCGAAAGATAATGATTTGGAGGTATGAGCATGGACAATGTTTCGTTCACCATTGAGGAAGAAAACTTGATTTGCATTTACCACAAGCACGACCGCCGCAGAACGATTGCGGCGATTTCCGACGCGCTGCCGGATATGGACGCAGATATGCGCCCGCTGGCGGAGCAGACGATCCATAAGCTGCACAACATGACCGACGCAGCATTTGAGGAAGCGCAGTTCACCATGACGCTTTCCGACGCAGAGTAAAAGATGACGCGGGGCGCGGCAGCCGATGATGGCTGCTGCGCCCCGCGTTTTTTACTATTATGTATTATCAATGTCAGCACTTATTCTCGCATCCTTGTACCTGTCAATTAGTTCTTCAACTAATTTGAGTACTTCAATGATTGAATCAATGCCCCGAATAAAAATATCTGAAACATCTTCAAAATCTTGCTTTTTGGAATCATAGATAGCTATTGCATCATTTTGAGCTCTCTCTACATATTCATCCAAGTATTCGTCGTAGGCTTCTGCGCTGTATTCTTGTAAGCAGTTATTCCACGTCTGTTCATAATTGAAGTTTACAAAGTCAAACAAAACCCCATCGTCAGATGCAATTTCTATGAGCCAGTTAACATCTATTTCAGATAGACGAGCCACAATTTCATCAATATCATCATTGTACCCGTTATTATCTTCCGAATAGGTGTTTTCGGCGCGTACATCCAAATCTTGAAAGCTCTGCAAGTCAAATACTAATTCTGCAAGATCCTCACCAGAAAAATATACGTTGTCAGGAGAATCCGGCAGATAGTATGTGCCATAGGCAGTTCGTTGGAATAGTGTGTCCGACAATTTTGCTCTATGAACAGTAAATTTCGCAATCAAGTTAAGAGTGAGCAGTCTGAGTAAATTGAAGTCATCATCAAAGTAAGGAGTAGAGTTGCCTTTAATATATTCAAAAAATTCATCATATAGTCTGGCAATAAACGCTGAATCTTCAATGATAACTCCGGTTTCAATGTTTTGTTTGCTTTCATTAGAAAAGTTGGCAGAGCCGATGTAAACGATATTCTCCGTCCCAATAATTTTTGCGTGATTGAAGAAATTGAAGGAAATGGAAAACGCAGTTGGAAAAGATTCTGGATTCAGCTTTTTAAGATATACTTCGATGTTATGCTTGGCTCGTGACCGCATTGCTTCCCCAGCAGCAGAAGAATAATAAGTTTCAAACCTCGATGGGATATTTGTTATTATCTGAACATCAACATCTTCGCCCAGTTTCTTTATTTGTTCCAATAAGGGATCCGTATTTCCGGTTCCTGAAATATTGTATGTTATTATTCTGACTTTTTTTGCCCGTTTGAAGTCATCCAAAACTTCTTGATAATTAAAACCGCCCGGACAATAAACGAACTTCCCCTTTTCAAAAGAGATTTCCATGTTATACCTCCTACGTCCTACGTCACGCTTTCAAACTCGTTTTTCATAACTGGCAGGAAAACATACTCCCCTTGTGTTTCCCACGCTGCAAAGCCGCTCTCAGCAAGGCATACAGGCAATCTAAGCCGTGACTATGCGCTTGCTTTCAGTTATCCCGTGCGCGTAGGTGCAGCGCACCGACCACAAGGAACACCAGACCGAAAATCACCCAGCCCCAGATGGGATCATGCTCCGAAATGAAGTAGGCCAGCAGCCCGAACACCGCTGCATAGATCAGCGTGAGCAGCCCGCCAACGAGCCAGAAGCCAATGCTGGTATTTTGCAGCCACAATAGCAGCAGAAATGTTGCAATGCCGATCACGAGGCACAGCGCCGGATGAATTGCGGTAAACTGATTGGCAACGCTGAAAAGGTAGACCTTTTCAGATACCTAATTACACGGAGGAGAGAGATGAATTACAGCAAACAGTCGTTGCAGTTTCAAATAGGGCAGATAGGAGACTCGGAAAAGAGAATTCTGAAGTATGGCAAACAGCTCACTTCCTTTGAACTGCAACGATCGTCCTGTTTTCTCAAAAAGTCTCCCTTAAATCAATGCACAATATCACTGGACGGAGAAAATGACTTTCTCTTTTGTCATTGCGATAGACTTTTTTGATTTTGGGGATAAAAAAGACCGCTGACTGTACGCACACGGCGCGGGTCAACGGTCAGTTTTTCGGTGTTCGATTTTTGTGTTCAGCTTGACAAACTGGAATTTTCTTTTTTATTCGTCCAAAGCGTCACAAAGCTTGTCCATAATTTCAGAAAGAGCAGTTGGAATTCCTTCTTCCCAGTTTGGACTTTCTATCAACTGAATTTTACTTTTCACCTATTGCCTTGAAACAGACCACTGCACCGCAAATAAAAAATATAATGCAAATAATGAGTGGAATTATTAAGTCTAATCCCAACAAACTGCCTAAAATACCAGTAATTCCGTTATAATCCCACTGGTAAGGTGCCGCAGAGC
>OGCO01006317.1_pt1 | contig 10623 bp, 3 predicted proteins | sample 1570171 | NCBI WGS metagenome assembly OGCO01 (sample SAMEA4370583, study PRJEB24528) | human gut metagenome | reverse complement strand
CCATCTATAATCTGCTCATCACAGCGGACGGTGTGTGGAAAACGGCGGGATACCTGTTCCCCTCGTTTCTGATCGTCTGCCTGTACCTTGTAAAACAGCTGCTGCCAAGACAGAACATTTCCTTTGAATAAGTACACATTACGCGCGCAGAGCCGTTCCAAATTCGGGGCGGCTCAATTTTTTTGAAATTTTTTTGATTTTGGGTGGAAGGATTTTCGTTTTTCTGTCTTTTAGTAAGTAGAGGGGCTGTTTACCGGCCTCGGTAACGAAAAACGAAAGGAGGCATTGAGCATGACCGGCAGAACGGGGATTCGGATGTCGGAGATCCGGCGAAGAACGCGGCAATACAGAAGGCGGCGCGAAGGACGTGTGCTTTTCGCCTTGCGCGTGTGCAGTCTGCTTCTCTTTGCGGGTATCGGCATTCTTTTGCGGCAGGTACAGTCGGGCGGTCTCCCCACCGTAACGGACAGCTATGGCTCTGTGCTGCTGCAGGGAGGCGCAGGTGCATACATTGTAGTCGGTATCGCGGCTTTCACGGCAGGTGTGGCAATGACCGTGATCTGCATCCGATGCAAAAGGAAACATACGATCCGCATGGAGGCTGCGGAAGATAAGGAGGAGGAATCAACATGAAAAAACGACTGCTCAGCATCCTACTCATGTGCTGTATGGTGCTGACACTGCTGCCGGTGACAGCGTATGCAATGATCCTTACAGTCCGTCCGGTTGAGATATCAAGCGGACAATACGCAACCGTTGATGATCTGGAAACCAAATCTGGTGCAGTGATCACCCTTGGCAAAAACAGCCGTGGGAAAGACGGTAACCAAAAGTGGTTTGTCCTTGGAAAAGATGATGGTGTGAACGGAAGAAATACGATGTTGTTTGCCGCAACCAGTTTAACAGATTCTTCCGGATCCGAACAAAGAGAGGTATTCCAGCGAGTCCTGGGAGCAACTAGAATCGATTATGACTCATCATGGGGCAGCAGCTATACAGATGGCGCTGCCGCACCGACAGAGGTTGATATCTCGTATTATGCGGCAAGCTATTCGCGTTGGCGCCTGAGAGACACCATTTCTTATAATAATCTGTTCAACCGTGTTGAGAAAGCCCTTTTAAACGAAACGCCCTACAAAAATACAGACCTCGGAAACAACAATCGCATCTATACGCTCAAAGATAAGCTGTACCTCCCTGCCATCAAGGCATCGGAGAAAGATACGATTTATATTGGCTCTAACGATCAGGTTCCGCTAAGGAGCACTAAGGCCGATTATTGCTACTCGGCCTGGTCGCGCACTGCCTTTGACCACCAAAATGTGTCCGCCTATAGCGTTAGCATTGACAACAGCATCTATACCGGAAAAAAGTTGGTTCACAACTTCTATACGGACCAATTTGGGACAGACCACGTGGTCTGGGGAGATACGGCGGCTATGCTGCCGGCGACAAATCTGGATCTGGATAAAGTCCTCTTTGCCTCCATGGTTCCGCTCCAGGAAGAACTCAGCAGCGGCAGCGGCGCGGGTGAAGTTCGGACCGGTTACGTTGATGAAACAAACATATTGAACCCCATGACGCTTCGTCTGGACGCAGAGCAGCATGGTAAAAATTTAGGCGAGCTATATGTCAACTGGGACAAGGGCGAGATCTACGCCAAAAACAGTTTGGGAGGCCTTGGTCAACCCAGAGTCTGGCTGGTCGTGCAGACTTCCTATGTGGATGACAACACCGAGCATGCTTCCTCCCGCTACGGGTGCAAGGACATCAGCAATGATCCCAGCCTTACGGATGAATATGGGTTCGTCCATGCCAAATTGGACGATATCGGATTTGGCAATGGCTTAATAAAGCTGTCATCTCTGGATAATTGCAAGATCTGGCTGGAAGCATCCTTTGATAATGCGGCAAATTCGGCTCTTTCTGCCGTCTATACCTATGCCGTAGAGCCCAAGCCTCTGCCGGAGGTAACGGTCACCACCATCACCAAATTCTTTGATCCTGAGTCGGGCGAGGAGCTTACCAGCGCCAGAACCACAGAGACCAGTACGATCCATGCGGGTGACACCTTTACTTACAGCTATAAAAATAAACCGTACATCTCACCTGACACGATCGTCAACAACAAAAACAAAGAGGTTCAGCAGGAAACGAGCGATTATTACCTCAAACGCTTTCGTATCGATAACGTCTGGGAGGATCTGACGGTCGAGTTGACCATCGATCATTATTGCGCCGCCTACAGCTGGGATACCGTCGAGGAAACCCCCGCTACCTGCACCGAAACCGGCTTGACCCAGGGCAAGACCTGCAAAATCTGCGGTAATGTCATTGAGGAACGGAAAGAAATTCCAGCGCTGGGCCATGACCTGGAAACGACCACCACCGCGACCTGCACCGAACCCGGAACGACGACCACCGCCTGCCGGCGCGAGGGCTGCGGATACAGCGAGACCGAGGACACCGCTGCGCTGGGCCACGACTGGGGCGAACCGGAGACCGTTTCGGCGACCTGCACTGAAGGCGGTCTGGTGAAAAAAACCTGTAAGCGAGACCCCTCCCATGTAGAAACCGTGACCAGCGGCCCGCTGGGCCATGACTGGGAGGAGGACTTCACCGTCGATGTCCAGCCCACCTGCGAGACCGACGGCAGCAAGTCCCGCCACTGCACCCGCTGCGACGAAAAGACCGATGTCACGGAGATTCCCGCGCCGGGCCACGACAGCAGCTGGACCTGCTCCATCGATGTGACCGTCGAGGCTCCGAAATGCGGCACTGTCGTCGAAAAAAGAAAGACCTACAGCCCCGAGCCGCCCCCGGTGGTCACAACGCCGGAGGATGCCCCCTACTGGCTGCTGCGCAGCCAGCACCCGGAGTCTACTGATGCCTGCTGGTGCACGGTTGACGGAAAGACCTTCACGGGGACCATCATCGGCGGCCAGACCTACTGCGCCGAATTCTACCTGGAGCCCAAGGCGGGCAGCCCCTTCTTTGTCCCCGACGAGGAGGATATCCGGGATCACCTAACCATTCACGGCGGTGCGTTGGGGTCGCTGAAACGTTACACCAAGAATATCGAGTTTAACGTCCTCGTGACCGCGGTGCATGACTATGACGAAAACGGCATCTGCCGCGGCTGCGGTGTGGCAGACCACGAGCACAGCTTCGAGAAGGTCTGGTCCACGGACGAGAGCAGTCACTGGCACGCCTGCGCGCAGGACGGCTGCACGGTCACGGATGACTTCGACGCCCACGATTTCGGCGAAGACAACGCCACCTGTGAGACCTGCGGCTACGTCCGTACCATCACCTGCCAGCATGACTTCGGAACCTATCTCTGCGACGATGAACAGCACTGGAAGGAATGCAGAAAGCCCGGCTGCAATGTGGTCATTTCCCGCGGCAAGCACACCCTCAGCCCCTCGTATAGAAACGGTGTTCTGGAGTATTGGTGGTGCCAGACCTGCAACAGCTACGAGACCCATGAGCATGATATCGCGGACGAGTGGAAGACCAGCGGGAGCCATCACTGGAAACAGTGCTTTGTCAGCTCAGGCTATTGCAAATTTGTTTCCGACTATGCCGAGCATGTTTACGACAGCGAGACCGGCACGGAATGCGTCACCTGCGGCTATACCCGCACCATCTGCGGCCACACCTACTCGGAAGGCTTTAACAGTTGGGATGAGACCAGCCACTGGCGCGAGTGTACCAACCCGGTCTGCACAGACCGATCCGGCTCTCAAAAGGACAAAGCGGCCCATACCTTCAACAGCTACGGCGACTGCACCGTCTGCGGCTACCGGCATACCGAGCACGCCTACGGGGAATGGCACTATGACGGTTCCGAACACTGGAAGACCTGCACCAAACCCGGCTGCCAGGCCCAGACCGGGAAGTCCGGCCACACCTACAGCGGCGACATTTGCAGCGTCTGCGGCTACGACCGTTCCATCACCCCGGCTCATACCCATTTCTATGGCGAGTGGAGCCGGGACAGCCGGGAGCATTGGCGCGAATGCACCGATCCGAACTGCCCGGAGGAGAACGGTCGGATCATCAACAGGGATGCCCACGTCTATGACGACGACGCGGACACCACCTGCAATGTCTGCAAATACGAGCGTTCCGCTGCCCCGGACCATTCCGGCGGTCATGTCTACGGCGATTGGAGCTGGGACATAAACAGCCACTGGCACGAGTGTACCGATGCAGACTGCACGGATAAGACCGGCAGCATCAAGGACAAAGCCGCCCACAGCTATGATGATGACACGGATCCATACTGCAACGACTGCGGTTATGTTCGCTCCACCAAATTCAGCCATACGCACACCTTTGACGGCTGGCGCTATAATGCCGAACGGCACTATCGCATCTGCTCCGCCGAAGACTGCCCGTATTGGGGCGAAAAAATGGACAGCGCGCCCCACGTCTATGATGACGATCAGGATGAATTCTGCAACGTCTGCGCCTATGGGCGCTTCGGCACGCAGCATACGCACACCTACGGCGACTGGACTGCCGATGGCGAAACCGGTCACAGCCGCGTCTGTACCGCTGAAAATTGCCCCTATGCCGACAAGGGCAGACAGACGGAGGCGCACAGCTATGACGACGATGCAGATACAACCTGCAATGTCTGTGACTATGTGCGCACCGTGGCTCCGCCTGCACACGAGCATACCTACGGCGACTGGAGCAAGGACGAGACAAACCACTGGCACGAGTGCACGGAAGCAGATTGCACGGATAAGTCTGGCAGCATCAAGGACACGGAAAACCATGTCTACAACGATGCCGCGGATACGACCTGCAACACCTGCGGCTACGAACGCTCCGTGACCCCGCCTGCCCATGAGCACACCTACGGCGACTGGAGCAAGGACGAGACAAACCACTGGCACGAGTGCACCGCCGCAAACTGCTCGGATAAGCCTGGCAGCATCAAGGATAAAGCCACACATAACTACGATGATGCAGATACGACCTGCAACGTCTGCGGCTACGAACGCACCGTCACGCCTCCCTCCCATGAGCACAGCTATGGCGACTGGAGCAAGGACGGCACGAGCCACTGGCACGAATGCACGGATGCTGATTGCCCGGATAGGGAAGAAAGCATCACGGACAAGGCCGCACACGTCTACACCGATGACACGGATACGACCTGCGATGTCTGCGGCTACGAGCGCACCGTCACGCCTCCTGCTCCCGCCGAGGTCATCGTCACCTTTGACGGCAACGGTGGTACACCCTCTGTCGGCAGCATGACCACCACCGATCAGAAGCTGACCTCTCTGCCCAGCGCCTCCCAAAGCAAGCACAGCTTCGACGGCTGGTACACCGAAAAGAGCGGCGGCACAAAGATCACGACGGATACCGTATTCCATACAAATACCACCGTCTACGCCCACTGGACCTACATCGGCGGCGGTGGCGGCGGCTACAATCCGCCCGTCACCTACTACACGCTGTGCTTTGAAACAGGCGGCGGCAGTGATATTCCCAGCGTGCGGGAAGCGTACAATACCTACATTGACCTGACAAAGTACGTCCCCACCTGGCGAGGCCACACCTTTATCGGCTGGTACACCGAACGCAGCCTGACAAACAAGGTTTCCGGTGTTTATCTGACGAAGGATATGACCGTGTATGCAGGCTGGCGCGTGGACGAAAATCCGAACACAGGCGCGAATCCCTTTACCGATGTTTCTGAAAAGGACTGGTTCTACGGCGATGTGATGTTCGTCTACGAAAACGGATTGATGCTCGGCACGAGCAAGACCCTGTTCAGTCCGCATGGGACGGCAACGCGCGGCATGATGGCGACCATTCTCTGGCGCATGGAGGGCAGCCCCGCGCCGAAGGGTAAAAACAGCTTTACCGATGTGGAGGCCGGAAAGTGGTACGCTGACGCGATCACATGGACGGCGGAGAACGGCATCTTTGCAGGCTACGGCAAAGACAAATTTGGCCCGGACGATCCCATCACCCGCGAACAGCTTGCAGCCATCTTCTACCGCTACGCAGACTACAAGGGCTACGATCTGGCCGTCAAGGGAAATCTGGACAAGTTCAAGGACGCGGACAAGATCACGGATTACGCAAAGACGGCGATGCAATGGGCGGTCGGCAGTGGATTGATGAAGGGAAAATCCGGCAATCTGCTTGACCCGCAGGGCACGGCGACCCGCGCTGAGATCGCCGCCATGCTCCACCGCTTCATTGAGAAGTATGAGCTGGTGCAGGGCAAGGCTCCCGGCGGCCTGATGGGCTGGATCGACCCGAAGCGGCTGCAAATCCCAAAGACCGGCGACAGCAGCGTGTTAGGCTTGTGGGGGATCTCCCTCTGTACATCTCTTGCCGGATGCCTTGCGCTGACCACATGGCAGATCAGGCGGCGGCGTGAGGAAGAAGTGCTGCAAATCATCGAAAAGTAAACAGGTTCACCTTTAGGGGCGCGGGCAAATAGCCCCGCGCCCCTTTTCGGTTTCATTCGTCAGGAAAGGCAGCGGAAAGATGGCCTGCGTTCCGCTTATCGCGGATGAAATAACCGAACATTCCCTCCTTGAGAGCTGCTTTTTGGCGGCTCTCAAATTTTTTTGAAAAATTTTGCGTTTTGGGTGAGAGTTTTTTCGATTTTTTGTACCTATATAAGTGAAAGGGTTTTTATCACAGTTCCAGACAAACCAGAAAGGGGGCTCAAACGAAATGTACGATACCGCAAGGCGGGTCACGCTCGTCAAGCAGCGGGTGCGGGAAACCGCCCGCCGGAGGCAGCGGCGCGAGGCAATCAGCCTCTCCGCAGCGTGTATGCTGCTGTGCGCGGCGCTGACGCAGGCGGCGGGCGCGGTCGTCGGGCCGGGGCAGACAGCCGCATGGGGCGTGTTCGGCGCGATGCTGCTGCGGGAGGACGCGGGCGGCTATGTGCTGGTGGCCGTCGTCTCCTTTGCCGCGGCGGCGGCGATCACCGCGCTGTGCATTCGGCTCAGAAACAGGAAAAATCAGAAAAAAGGCGGGACAAACAAGCCCGCCCGATACGAACAGGAGGAGAAAAGCCAATGAAGAAACGAATACTCAGCATACTGCTCGTCTGCTGCATGGTGCTGACGCTGCTGCCGGCGACCGCGTTTGCGGCGGAGGTAGAGACCGGCGCACGTGCATCGAACCCGGGCGGTCTGTGCGAACACCACCCGGAGCATGACGAGGCCTGCGGCTATACCGAAGGGACAGCGGAAATTCCCTGTTCCCATGAACACACGGAGGAATGTCATAGTCTAATAACCCGGTGCGTCCATGCGCATACGGCGGAATGCTACACGGCGGAAAGCGTGTCGGAGAATGCCGACGGCTTATCGGAGGCAGAGAACGCAGCACCGACGGAATGCGTTCACGCGTGCACCGAGGAAAGCGGCTGTATCCTTCAAACATCAGACTGCAAGCACGCGCATGACAAGGATTGCGGCTATGCACCGGCTTCCATGGGGAAGCCCTGCACCTATTTATGTGAGATTTGCGATTCCAAGGACGGAAAAACGCCAATGCCTCTGCTCGGGGCAGCCCGTCCCGCTGCCACCCAATACACCTATACGCTGCATTACGATGCCAACGGCGGCAGCGGCGCGCCGCCAAGTCAGAGCGTGGACAGTTCGGAATTTCATGTATGGGTTCCCATATCAGAAATAATTCCAACCCGTGACGGATATACCTTCATGGGTTGGGCGAATTCTCGGACTGGTAAGCCGATATATGGCGGAAACGGCGGTTATACCGAGTGCCTGGTAGTACATGGGTATGATATGAGCACAACCATCTATGCCATATGGGAGGTGCACAATCATAGCTGGGGCGAATGGACCTCCAACGGCAACGGAACGCACACACGCACCTGCATCACGGACAGCAGCCATACCGAAACAGGCAACTGCTCCGGCGGCAAGGCCACCGGCACGGAGAAGGCCATTTGCGAAACCTGTCATACGGCCTACGGAGAGCTTTTGCAGCTCACCAAAACGGTCATCACCACCCCGCCCGCGCTGCCTGCGGAGGGGTATGTCGGCAATGAGTACATAGACGAGGCCCTCCAAGGCGGCGAAGCGAAGGCCGAGGGAACAGGCGACGTCGTTCCCGGCTCATTCCGCTTTAAGCACAATGGAGGCGGCAGAGTCGTACGCCCGGGCGAAAACCGCATGGAAGTCCTCTTTACCCCCAACGATACGGAGGCATACACCACGGCGGAATGCATCGTCACCGTGACAGGAATAAAGCGCACGATCACAAGAGTCCCAGAAGACGTGGTCATCACTGACAAGCCCCTTGGCACGCCGTTTGCGGATCTGGGGCTTCCCCTTTCCCCTTACGGCGTCATGGTTGAAACCAACACCGGCGCGAGCTTCAGCCCCATCCCCGTGACATGGGACGGCTCCACCTATAACCCGAACATTTATGGCGAGCAAATTATTACCGGCGAGCTGCATGTTGAACAGAGTCGCTACACGGATAAACTGGAGCCGACAAGCACGGTCAAGGCAACCGCCAGAATAACGCTCATTGACGACCGTGTCTTTACGCCCACGCTGGAGCAGCCCACCTACTCCAAGCAGCTCTACGGCGGAGATCTGTGCTTCCTTGTATTTTCCGACAAGCATCTCTCCGGCGGAACGGCCACGGCGAACGGCAAAACGGTTTCCGGCAAGTTCACGCTGGACAAGGATCAGAAAATATACGGACATTCATTGACGGCGAGCACGCTTTTGCAAGCAGGGCAGCTGCGGCTCAAGGTCATCTTCACGCCCGACAACCCGAAGCGGTACACCAAGGCGGAATGCACCGTTGATGTGAACGTCATTCCCCGCAAATATATGCATTCCAGCGCCAGCTACATTACCAACAAAAAATTCGGAACGTCCTTTGAAAACTTGGACCTCTCGGATTCGTTCAGCTTCTACGCTGTCGGCGATGAAAATGACCCCAACGGAACCGGGTCGAACTACGATATGCCTGTCGTCACCTCGTGGGACGCTTCGACCTATGACCCCAATTCGTTTGAGGAGCAGACCATCTACGGCGAAGTCAACCGCGCCGAATTGGAGAAGTATTTCACCATACCCGATAGCGCCGACCTCCGAGCCGTGAGAAAGGTTCGGCTTGAGCCTGACCCGGTTGAGACGGAGATCACGCAGTTGCCCGTATTCCAATGGAAAAACGGTGATTTTACGCTGCCCGACAACACCATATTCACCTGCCGAAAGCTCCAGGTGGGGACCTATAACGCGGAAGTCGGCACTCTTGTCGGCGGCGTGGTAAAGGTCAAGGGTACGGATACCGTCGCCCCCGGCACGTTCTCCTTCAAGAATGCCCCGCCGTTCTACCTCCAGACTCCGGGTGAACACGATGTGACGGTGGTATTCACGCCGGACGACCTGCGCCTCCACAAGCCGACGGAAACCACCATCAAAATAAACGCCATCAAAAACACCATCAAGGACATCGACGAACCGGATCCCATTACCGATAAGTCGATCGGCACCCCCTTTGCAGAGCTTGGCTTGCCGGAAAATGTGTGCATCAACGGCGTTGACGGCGCTTGGCGCTGGATCGAGGCGGCATGGAATGAATCGTCCTATAACGCGCAGTCTCCGGACTGGCAGACCATCACCGGCACACTGGTGCTTGACGAAGATGCCAATAGCATCTTTCAGCAGCCGGAGCCTGCGGTAACGGCCTCAATCCAGGTAAAGCTCACCGTTCCCGACAGTCCGCCGACCGTCACCACCGAGACCCTGCCCGGCGGCACGATCGATACGCCGTACAGCCAGCGACTTTTTGCAAACGGTACAGAGCCCATCGCATGGGAAGTTTCAGACGGCAAGCTGCCCGAAGGCCTGAATCTGAACGAAACCACCGGTGTGATCAGCGGCACGCCCACGGCAGCAGGCACCGCTACCTTCATCGTCAAGGCCAAAAACCACAATGGCTTAGATACGAAGACACTGTCTATTACAATAGCCGAAGCCGCCGAGTTCATCGTCACCTTTGACGAAAACGGCGGTACGCCCTCTGTCGGCAGCATGACCACCACCAATCAGAAGCTAAGCTCTCTGCCCAGCGTCTCCCGAAGCAACTACAGCTTCGACGGCTGGTTTACCGATAAGGACGGCGGCGAAAAGGTCACGGAGGCTACCGAATTCTCTAAAAATACCATCGTCTACGCCCACTGGACGTATATCGGCGGCAGTGGCGGCGGTGGCGGCAGCCGCAAACCGTCCGTCACCTATTACACGCTGCACTTTGAAACCAATGGCGGCAGTGCTATAACCGACATGCGGGAAGCAAACAACACCCACCTCAGCCTGACAAAATACGTTCCGACTCGGCATGGGCATACCTTTATCGGCTGGTACAGCGACCAAAGCCTGACAAATCAGATTTCCGAGGTTTCTCTTACGAAGAATATGACCGTATACGCAGGCTGGCGCGCGGATGAAAATCCGGACATAGTCGTAAACCCCTTTACTGATGTTTCCGAAAAGGACTGGTTCTACAACGATGCGATGTTCGTTTACAAAAATGGTCTGATGCTCGGCACGAGCAAGACCCTGTTCAGTCCGCACGGGA
>OGCO01006316.1_pt1 | contig 10627 bp, 9 predicted proteins | sample 1570171 | NCBI WGS metagenome assembly OGCO01 (sample SAMEA4370583, study PRJEB24528) | human gut metagenome | reverse complement strand
TGACATCGGAGGAAATCATCAAACAAGCGGCATCAGAAGGAAAAGTCGGAAACTGGGGACTTGGAAATGAGTATGAGATTGAGGCCCTTCTGGAAAAATATGGACAGCCGACAGATTATCTGAGCCAGGCATTTGATATGGATGGATTTGATAATGATGATATCACGCTGGCATCTGCGATGACATTCAATGAACTTGGACTGGTTAAAAATGATTATGATGGTGGTTACGGCTATGGCGATACTGTAGGAACAATTGATATGAATGATGAAGGTGTGGCAATGCTGGAAGATAATATTTTCTGTACAAAAGACTTTGCCCAGAAAAATCCGAATACAGTAAAAGCATTCATTTATGCATCCATAAAAGGATGGCAGTATGCATGCGAGCATCCGGATGAAGCAGCAGAGATCGTATACAAATATGGCTCTTCTGTATCTGCAGATCATCAGAAATATATGGCAGAACAGGTGGCAAAACTGGTTACTACTGATATGAATGGCAATACTGTTACAAATATCGGGGAGATGTCAGATGATGAGATGAATCAGACACTGGAACTGGCAAAAAAATATATTAAACTGGATGATTCTTCAGCAGCAGAAAAATTGCAGGCAACCACACTTGATTCCTTCCGTGATACTTCTTATTATACAGCAGCCGCTGCATCCATAGATGGAACAAATCTTGGAACTCCGGAAAAATCCAGTGTTTCCATTCAGTTGAAATGGTTGCCACAGGCACAGTTCATGGGCTACTATGTGGCAAAAGACAAAGGTTACTATGATGAAGTTGGCTTAAGTGTAGACATCGTATCAGGTGGCGGCGACATCTCTGAGACAACTGCTGTAAATAACGGAACTGTAGACTTCGGTGTAACATGGGTATCCAATACAATCGCTGCAAATGCAGGTGGCATGAATCTTGTGGAAGTAGCTCAGATTTATCAGAGATCCGGTTTACAGCTTGTATACAAATATGACAATTTCCAGAAATAAAGTAAACTGTAATCATTTGAAGCATTTAAGAGATGTTCAGAAATAACAGGATGGAAGCCCGTACTAAAAGTACGACAGACAAATATGTGACGGAAATCCTTATAGCTGAAAATAAAAACTGTGGCCGGAGAAACTGCCGGTCACAGTTGCATGAAATAGGGAATGAGGTGTGATGCAGGATGAACAATGTGGTAATAACTATTGCCAGAGGATTTGGCAGCGGAGGAAAGTATATAGCAAAAAAACTTGCGGATGAGTTAGGAATTCCATGCTACGACCGACAGCTTCTGACGCTGGCATCTCAGGCCAGCGGCATCGATGAGAACCTGTTTGTAGATATGGATGAAAAACTAAATGGACCGTCGATTATAAAAAAACTGGGAACAATGCCATTTTCCGGCGTGCTGGAACCTCACGAGAGAGGCTTTTTGTCCGACAATAACCTGTTTAACATTCAGACGGAGATTCTGAAAAAACTTGCAAGGACGGAATCTTTTGTAGTCATTGGAAAATGTGCGGATTATTTTCTCAAAGATTATCCGAATGTGGTCAGCATCTATGTGGAAGCGCCACGTGAAGCCTGTATCGTATCCATCATGACACGGGCAAATGTCGACCGGGAGCGGGCAGAGAAGATGATTGTGAAGACAGATAAATATCGGGCGCAGTATTATGAATATTATACCCGGGGCGGAGACTGGACAAATCCCATGAACTATGACCTGACATTAAACAGTTACCGGATCGGACGTGACCGTTGTGTGGAAGTGATTAAAAATTATATTGATCTGAAATTTCAAAAGGAACCGGTTCCCGAAGATATTCATTAGTATCGCAAAAATGCCGGGAGCAGTGGAAAAATATACAGCAATAAAAGGATGCTGGAAAGAGGATTGATTATGGCTTTAACGTTACGCCAGCTGTGTGAACAGTCCTGGTATCAGTATGAAATGAATATTGTGGCTGGCAGCAAAGGCGCAGATAATGTAGTGCAGTGGATCTATGCACTGGAAGATGCGCATGCGGGAGATTTTATCCGTGGCGGTGAGCTGATTTTTACTACAGGGATCGGAAAAAATGAAGGTGTTGCTGATTGGCTGCTTTCTTTTGTGAAAACAATCTACAGTCATGAAGCCAGTGGTCTGGTAGTAAATATCGGACCTTATATTCAGACGATTCCGCCGGAAGTGGTAACATATTGTGATGAACATAGTTTTCCGCTGCTGGAGATTCCGTGGAAAGTACATCTGGTAGATGTGACGAGAGATTTCTGTAATAAGATATTTGAAAGTGAAAAAGAAGCGCAGACGTTGTCTTCTATCTTTGAGACCATCATTTTTCATCCCGGCGAGGCAGCAGAATATCTGCCGGAACTGTCCAGGAGAGGGTTTCACGGAGAGGGAGATTTCTGCCTGATCGGGATACACGCACTGCTGGATCATACATCGCTAATCCCGGATCAGATATTTACGGAGCGGCTTGTGCGGCTGGTTTCCCATATGGAGAAAAAAGCGGCGCATATTTTCCGGGGAGAATATCTGTTTCTGATATTGAATGATTTTATGGCGGATGATATGGATGACCTGGTAAATCAGGTACAGACCCTTGGCGCCAATGTGAATTGCAGCGTACAGATAGCAGTGGGACCGGCACATAAAAAACTTTCCCAACTGTCTGTCGGTTTTCGGAAAGTAGAAGCACTGCTGCGTGTGATGCATGCAAAGAACCAACCGTTGATGTACTATGACCGGCTTGGCGTACAGAAAATCATTCTTTCTGTGGACGATACACAGGTGTTGGAAGAATTTGTCCATGATACGCTGGGCTCATTGATCCGATACGACCGGGAAAATGGCACGGACTATATGAATCTGCTGAAACGCTATCTGGATCAGAATGGAAGTGTGCAGAAAGTGGCAGAAGAATTGTACGTTCACCGCAATACGGTAAATTACCAGCTGAATAAAGTAAAAAAGATTCTGTGTATGGATATGGACACAATGGAAAAACGGTTTCAGATCATGCTGGCATTTCAGATCCGGGAGTTTCTGGAGTGATGACAGAAATATGCGCAGCAGAGTCTTTTTTATGTGAAAAGATGACTGTTATCTGAAACGCAGAAGAAATCTGATTGAGTGAATTTGAAAAGTACATGTAACAGATAAACATAGGAAACTTGTCAACCTGCCTGAAAAAGTGTTAGAATAAAACGAAAGCAAAAGCACATCGCATGGATTTTCCCACGGAGATGTGCTTTTACATGCTTTGAAACATGTCAGTTTACAATATCTTTTGGTAAGATAAAGATCAGACTGATGATATAGAATCAAAACAGAGTTTACCGATTGTGATAATTAGAAAAGAACAACAGATTAAAACAGGAGAAACAGGATATGACAAAAAAACAACGGACATTGGAGATCATAGAGCGTCTGAAACAGGAATACCCGGATGCAGGCTGTACACTGGAATATGATGAGGCGTGGAAGCTTCTGGTCAGTGTGCGTCTGGCAGCGCAGTGTACCGATGCCAGAGTAAATGTAGTAGTAGAAAAACTGTATGAAAAATATCCGGACGTAGATGCGCTGGCAGCAGCGACACCGGAAGAAATCGAAGAGTTCGTGAGACCCTGCGGACTGGGCAGGAGCAAAGCGCGGGATATCAGCGCCTGCATGAAGATCCTGCGGGATGAGTATAACGGAAAAGTTCCGGAAGATTTTGACGCATTGCTGAAACTGCCGGGAGTCGGACGCAAGAGCGCCAACCTGATCATGGGTGATGTCTTTGGAAAACCGGCTATCGTAACGGATACACACTGCATTCGTCTGGTCAATCGCATGGGGCTGGTAGATGGTATCAAAGAACCGAAAAAAGTGGAGATGGCGCTGTGGAAACTGGTGCCGCCGGAAGAAGGCAGTGATTTCTGCCATCGACTGGTCATTCACGGCAGAGAGGTCTGTACGGCCCGGACAAAACCATACTGTGACCGGTGCTGTCTGGCTGACATCTGTAAAAAAGCTGGTGTAGATAAGTAGGTAGTATGGAAACTGCTTTTTTTGATTAATTGTGCCGCATTTTTATACAAAAAGTAAAGAATGACTAAAGAAACTACCTGCTCTCTTGTTTCACATATATCTGTGTAGTAGAATAAGAACATAGCGTAACTGGTACAATGATTGAAAAAGGAGCGTGTTTTTTGAAGAACGAAAAAAAGAAAGATTTCAGTATTATTATGGATTTTGTGATGATCACGATCGGCGCGGTCATTGCAGCATTTGCAATCGAGGAATTTCTGGTTCCCTGTACGATCCTGGATGGAGGCGTGATCGGTATTGGCATCATGGTAAATAATCTCAGCGGCATTTCACTGAGTATTCTGACCATTGTGTTTAATATTCCGTTCCTGATTCTTGGATCGAGACACCTGGGAAAAGTATTTTTTATAAAATCAGGATATTCCATGATCATATTTTCTGTTTTTCTGGAGATCTTCAAACCATTGCAGCAGTTTACTGATGAGATGCTTTTGGCCGTATGTTTTGGCGGCGTCATTCTGGGTGCGGGCGTAGGTCTGGTCATTCGATTCGGAGGCTGTCTGGATGGGACGGAAAGTGTGGCGATCCTGATTAACCGGAAATTCAGTTTCCCGGTGGGACGTACTGTTTTGATATTTAACGTGATCATCTATGCTATTGCCGGATTTCTCTTTGGATTTGACCGGGCGATGTACAGCTTGTTGACATATTTTATCACGTCCAGAATCCTGGATCTGGTAGAGACCGGACTGGAACAGGCAAAAGCAGCCATGATTATCACAGACGAAGGCGAAGAGATCGCAAATCAGATTTATCAGCATCTTGGCCGGACTGTGACTATGCTGGAAGGTGAAGGTTTAATTTCCGGCAAAAAAGTTGTATTATATTGTGTGCTGACTCGTATGGAGATCTTTGAACTGAAAAAAGTGATCCATTCTGTGGATGCTTCTGCATTTGTAACGGTCAGCGATGTGTCGGAGATTATCGGAAATCATATTAAAAAAACAGAAAAAAAAGTTTTTTCAGCAGATGAAGCTTGAGAAAAATATATATAATAACAGGAGGCATCCCGCATTATGGGAAAAGAAGCAAAGACGAATGCCATGCGCATGCTGGATAAAAATAAGATCAGCTATGAGGCGCTGGTATATGAGTGTGATGAATTTATTGATGGCATGCATTGTGCAGAAGCTACAGGCGCTTCTGTGGAACAGTCTTATAAGACGCTGGTCATGGTTGGGAAAAGCGGACAGCATTATGTGTTTGTCATTCCTATTGCGAGGGAGGTGGATCTGAAAAAAGCAGCGAAAGCTGTGGGAGAGAAGTCCGTGCAGATGATCCATGTGAAGGAGCTGACGCCACTGACCGGTTATGTGCGGGGAGGCTGTTCGCCAATCGGCATGAAGAAGAAATTTCCGACGGTCATTCAGGAAAATGCAGCCGGATTTGACAGGATTTATGTCAGTGGCGGCAGGATAGGACTTTCCTTGAAAATGGCTCCGGCGGATCTGGTAAAAGTGACGCAGGCGATTTATGCGGATGTGCTGGCTGAAGAGATGGAGTAGGTATAGCATGTGATAATGTAACAGCTTTTTTACTTAAGAAGTTTATCTAAGTATACAGAGAGCCTGTGAAAATGTGTATACCTGATAAAATGATTCTGGTATCCGAACTGAAAGTTCTGATATAGAAAAAATAGTATGAGAGTGTAAAATCATTGGAAAAGGTAAAATAATATTGGGAAAGATATATGTAGTCTGTAAACGTGTAGCAAGAATAGGATAAAAAGAGAGGGATGTGAAGATGGCAGAATTTTTAAAGAAGATCCGGCCGGGATCGATCGTTGGTTTTATTTTGTGTATTGTATTTGGGGTAGTCGTATGCATCTGGCCGGGAACGGTTATGATCATTGCATGCAGGATCGCAGGAGCGCTTTTGCTTGCCTGCGGCATTTATAACCTGATTATGGGAGCAAGAAATCAGAATATGGCAGTCCGGGGATTTCAGATCACAGCGGGCCTTGTGCTTTGTGTTGTGGGAGTGTGGATATTGGCCGCGCCTGGCACATTTCTGAAGCTGATCCCGGTAGTTATTGGTCTGGTGTTGATTTATCACGGCGTAAAAGATATCTATATCAGTATTCTGGTAAAAAAAGGGCAGGATAAACGCTGGTGGATTGGTACGATTACGGCGGCCATTTCGGTTGTCCTTGGAGTGATCCTGATCCGTTGCGCATTCCTTGCACTGGAAATCGGCATGATTTATCTTGGCATCGTGCTGATTTATGATGGAATCAGTGGGTTGTGGCTGACCAGCCGCACCGGACGTGGAAAACGCGGAAAATCTGATGATGTGATTGACGTGGACTACAAAGAAGTATAAGATTGCATAAGAGGTGAGGCTGTTGGCTAGGATTTGCAGCAGCCTCATATCTGTTGTTGATCAAAAATATGCACAAAAAATGACACATAAGGTTGGACGACAATATTATTTGATAAAATCACATTGTCAATAAAAGCAGTGCAGAGAATATACAGATACAAGGGGATTTCAGAGTTTATGCGAATTATAATCGTAGGATGCGGAAATGTTGGAACCACTCTGACCGAGCAGCTCGTTCAGGAAAATCATGATATTTCCGTAATAGATACAGATGGAAAAAAAGTTCAGAATATCGTGGATAATATGGATGTTCTTGGTGTGGTTGGAAATGGCGCCAGTTACAGTGTGCAGATGGAAGCCGGCATTGAAGGCGCAGACCTTCTGATTGCAGTTACTGAAGCTGATGAAGTCAATCTGCTGTGTTGTCTGATAGCTAAAAAAGCCGGTAATTGCCATACGATTGCCAGGGTAAGAAATCCGGTATACAGCCGGGAGATTGATTTTATCCGTGAAGAGCTGGGACTTTCTATGGTTATTAATCCGGAGCAGGCTACTGCTATGGAAGTGGCAAAAGTATTGCGTTATCCGTCTGCCCTTCAGGTAGATACTTTTGCAAAAGGAAAGCTGGAGCTTATGCAGTATCGTATTCCGGAAAATTCCATGCTGGCAGAAAAAAGTCTGAGAGATGTGTCGGCCATGTTCCGGGGGACGGTGCTGATCGGTATCGTAGAACGTGGCGAGGAAGTATTTGTCCCGGGTGGAGATTTTATTTTGAAGCCCAAAGACATTATTTCTCTTGTTGTTACACCGAAAAATGTTATGGAATTTTTCAAAAAACTGAATGTTATGACGGGAAGGATTCACAATGCTCTGATCGTGGGCGGAGGAACAACGGCTTATTATATTGCAAAAATGCTTATCCCGATGGGAATCCAGATTAAGATGATCGAATCAAATAAAAAGCGCTGCGATGAGTTAAGTGAACTTTTGCCGCAGGCGCTGATCATTCATGCAGATGGTACAGAGCGCGGCGTGCTGGAGGAAGAAGGCATATCCAGGGCAGATGCTTTTGTGGCATGGACCAATATTGATGAAGAAAATATTATGCTGTCTCTGTTTGCCAAGAAGCTTTCCAGGGCAAAAACGATAACAAAAATCGAAAAGTTCTCCCATACGGGAATTATCAATACATTGGATCTGGATACAGTGGTTTATCCGAAATATACGACAGCAGAACATATCATTCAATACGTACGCGCCATGTCAAATTCTATCGGAAGTAATGTTGAGACACTGTATCGGCTGATGGATAATAAGGTGGAAGCGCTTGAATTTGCGGTACGGGAAAAATCCAAAGTAGTTGGGGTACCGTTACAGAAGCTGTCACTGCGGAAGAACTTGCTGGTCTGCGCTATTATCCGGAAAAAACAGGTTATTACTCCTGGCGGTCAGGACGAGATTCAGGTGGGCGATAATGTAATTGTCGTAACTACGATAAAAGGATTGAATGACATCAGGGATATTCTGGATAAGAGGTAGAGTTATGAATTATTCAATTGTTCGTCACGTTGTGGCGTGGGTAATGTTTTTTGCAGGTGTGTTTATGCTGTTGCCCTTTCTGGTTGGATTATATTACAGGGAAGAAGCAGCCCTGGTATATCTTATTACCGGGGCAGTATGTATAGTTATCGGACTGATTGCCAAAGCAAAACCGGTCAAAAGCAAGGTGTTTTATGCGAAAGAAGGATTTGTAGCGACTGCTTTGTGCTGGATCTTTTTTGGACTGGCAGGGGCAGTCCCTTTTGTGTTGAGCGGGGAAATCCCATTTTATATTGATGCATTATTTGAAAGCGTTTCCGGATTTACTACTACTGGCGCAAGCATTTTAAATGATGTGGAAGCGTTGTCACATGCATCTTTGTTCTGGCGATCGCTTCTCAACTGGATCGGTGGAATGGGAATCTTGATCTTTGTTATGGCAGTCATGCCACTGGCCGGAAGCTATAATATGCATCTGATGCGGGCGGAAAGTCCTGGCCCGTCGGTTGGAAAATTATTTCCCAGGGTAAAACAGACGGCTCTGATGCTGTATGGCATGTATATTGTGCTGACGGCGATACAGATTATATTGCTTCGCATTTTTGGCCTGTCAAATTTTCAGGCAGTAGCGACTTCTTTCAGTACAGCGGCGACGGGCGGATTTGGAATTTTAAATACAAGTGCTGCCTCTTTTACACCGGCGGTACAAAATATCATAACAGTATTTATGATATTGTTTGCAGTGAATTTTAATGTATTCTTTCTGATCGTTATGAGAAAACTGAAAATGGCCGTAAAAAATGAGGAAGTACGTTATTATTTTATTATTTACGGATCTGCAGTGGCGCTGATCACAATCAATGCGTTGCACTGTTTTCAGTCTGTAAGAGAGGCTTTGCACCATTCGGCATTTACAGTTGCCTCTATTATGTCAACGACAGGATTTTCCACAGTAGATTATGGTCAGTGGCCGATGTTTTCACAGATCCTGCTGGTTATGATTATGTTTGTGGGAGGATGCGCCGGAAGTACCGGTGGCGGCATGAAAGTATCCAGAATCATTTTATTGCTGAAAGTTGCTAAAAATGAGATGTCTTATCTGATACATCCGCGACGGGTGCGTCAGATACGTCTGAATGGACAGCCGGTCAACAAAGAAACGGTTCGCTCTGTACAGTCTTATCTTCTGGTCTATATCTGTATAGGAGTGCTGTCTGTGCTGCTGGTCGCTCTGGATGAATTTGATTTCGGAACTACGTTTTCTTCTGTAGCAACAGCATTAAATAATGTTGGACCTGGTATTGGATTGGTTGGTCCGTCCGGTAACTTTTCTGTCTTTTCACCCTTGAGCAAGATCGTACTGATCCTTGATATGCTGGCAGGAAGACTGGAACTGTTTCCTCTGGTAATGCTTTCCTGGCCGGGAACCTGGAGAAAGTGGAAATAATATTTGGACAGAAGACATGACTGCGGAAAATCTGCTGAAAATATGTGGATAAAACAGATGTTTATTATAGAAAATGTGGAAAACAGCTGATCGTATAAGAAAGAGGGTTGCATATGAGACAGATGGAATTTAAAATGGAAAGAAGCGGTCTTGTGAAGCCCGGAGATGTTCTTCCGGTTACAGAAAGCAAACTGCCAAACTCCTGGTATTATACACTGGGAAAAGCATATGCAATGTCTGCAAATTATACGTTTCGGGAACGGCTGAAATCCCGGGAAGGAACCGTGATCGATGTCCGGGAGACGCCAGCCGGTTATTACGTAATGGTAGAATTTGACGAATAGTTATATATGCACCAGAATGCCAGGTGCCTCTGCAACAGATAAGCAGAGGATCTGTCAGAAAAACAAATGGGGAGATCTCTGTGGAAAATTGCAGAAGGATCTCTCCCTTTTTCTGTTTATTAAATGGAGAACATGTGAGAATAATATGAAAACTGGCATGTAAGAAATGTTTTTTCTGATAAATAATAAAAAGATTTATGATACAAAAGAAAACGTGTTAGAACAACAGGAGGAACAATATGCAAGAAAATAAAATGGGCACTATGCCCGTACACAGACTGTTGATCACGATGTCAGTGCCATTGATGATTTCTATGTTGGTACAGGCACTGTATAATATTGTAGACAGTATGTTTGTGGCTATGATCAATGAAGATGCGCTGACGGCTGTGTCTCTGGCATTCCCCATGCAGAATCTGATGATTGCAGTAGCTACGGGAACTGGTGTCGGCGTAAATGCGCTGATTTCACGAAGGCTTGGACAGAAACAGCAGGAGATGGCGAACCGGACAGCCAACAATGCCATTTTTCTGGCAATCTGCAGCTATATTGTATTTTTACTGATCGGTATTTTTGCTTCTACTGCATTTATGCGCGCACAGGCCGGTGGAAGTGAGCGGATTATAGAGTACGGTTCTACCTATCTGAGGATTATCTGTATTCTCTGCTTTGGCATGTATGGTCAGATCGTGATGGAACGTCTGCTGCAGTCTACAGGAAAGACAATGTATACAATGATCACGCAGTCTCTCGGAGCAGTCATCAATATCGTCATGGATCCGATGCTGATCTTTGGTATTGGCCCATTTCCGGAACTTGGGGTGGCAGGCGCTGCATATGCAACGGTATTTGGTCAGATGGTAGCTATGATCCTCGCATTTA
>OGCO01006315.1_pt1 | contig 10631 bp, 7 predicted proteins | sample 1570171 | NCBI WGS metagenome assembly OGCO01 (sample SAMEA4370583, study PRJEB24528) | human gut metagenome | reverse complement strand
GTCTTGCCGCTGATAGTAAAAATATTTGGTCAGATCGTCCAGCAAGCCGTCGTATACGTTGTTTCGAATGGAAAAAGAGACCGATTGGATGGTATCTGTATCCAGCCCATCCGCTACATCCTGAGGAGAACGGGCAGATACATCCAGTCCTGCATTTGGAATGCGAATATAATATGTACCGGGTGTCGTGAGTTCATCAAATTGAATGACATGAACGCATTCTCCTGAAAGCAGTACATCCTTTTCTGCATGCGGCAAAACACCGGTTGCAACGACTTCATCTGTATCTGCGCGCACAATTTGATAAGATTTTCCATCCAAAGAACCGAATTTTTCAAAATAACTAATTCGTGCGGTTTTTTTGGCATTGCACAGATAACCGACCTGATTGACTTTAATCATGGGATACTGTCGCTCATCATCAGTGGAGCGAATGACCATATTTCGGAAAGAAATTGTGGTATTGTTCGGTACACCGCCTGCATAGACATACCAGAAAGAGTCCAAGCGGAAACCGGAATCCAGATAGGCATCCACCAGCTCTTTGATGGACAACGAATACGTAGTCCATTCTGAAGAGGCTTTGAACAAACCGTACTGCTCCAAGTCCGTCCAGCAAATCCGTGCAGTTTCTCCATGTCTTTTGGACATCAATCCCATTCGGAACGTCGTATCACCGGTGCCATTGTTGCGCACTTCAAAGTCCAACGTTCCATTGGCATAATAATCCTGAATGTTCAGTGTTGTCCAATTGGTATTCGGTGTCATTGTGGCACCGCCCCAGCTTAGTGTAGTCCAATCTGCACCATCATTGTCAATTTTAATGGTTTGAAGCTGTAAATCTGGCGTTTCCTGTACGTTTGCCGCAGAACCACCAAGATGTGGAACGGATACAACCAGCAGAACTGCTCCCACTGTTGCCGCTATCATACGCTTCCCCAAAAATCGTTTCATCTGATCTTTGCACCTCTTTTTCTTTTGATTTGGTTTTCTGTTTCTTTGTTCTTTTATTGTATCATAAACAGATTCTTTTTTCAATAGAAAAGGAGCAACGCAGAACAGAATTTCTCCTGTTCTGCGTTGTTTTCAGAAAGAGGATTTTAAAATGCGTCCATCTGTAGAAATGGTCACAACTTGTAACGGGATGGCGGAACCACTTGCTTGTACTGCCTGCCGAACAGCATGTTCTATGCCGCCGCAGCATGGCACTTCCATCCGAACGACCGTTACACTTCGAATAGACTGTGTTGCAAAGATCTGCGTCAGTTTTTCTGCGTAATTTCCTTCATCCAGTTTGGGGCAGCCGATGACTGTTATTTTATTTTGCATGAAATCCGCATGAAAATTCCCATATGCATAAGCAGTACAGTCTGCTGCAACCAATACATCCGCATTTTCCCAATAGGGAGCTTGAACTGGTACCAGCTCGATTTGCACTGGCCACTGCAAAAGACGGCTGACAGATGGAGAAGCATTGGTACTTGATGCCGACTGCGTTTTTCGAAGCAGATTTGCATGTGTTCCAGGACAGCCACAAGGGAGCGGTTCTGCTGCCCGCTTTGCTGCAAGTACAGCCGCCTCATCATAAGCAGGTGCTTCCCGCTGTTCAAAAGTGATGGCATTCATCGGGCAAGCCGGCAGGCAATCTCCCAAGCCGTCACAATAATCTTCTCGCAGCAACTTGGCCTTTCCGTTTACCATGCCAATGGCACCTTCATGACAGGCTGCCGCACAAGCACCACAGCCATTGCACTTTTCTTCCGCTATTTTGATGATTTTTCGTATCATAAGAAACCTCCGTGTATGTTCTTGACTTTGTGATCTCATTATAGTATAATCAGAGAAAAATGTATGTTGAATTTTCAACAAACGGAGATTCAAAATGAAAAAATATTTGGAAATTCTAAAACGATGCCCCTTGTTTCACACAATTGCTGAACCGGATCTTCTTGCCATGCTTTCCTGTCTGGGTGCAACGGTACATCCCTACGAAAAAAATGAGCCGATTCTGACAGAAGGCGATGCTGCTTCCCGTTTGGGGATTCTACTCTCTGGAACTGCACAAATTATTCGAATTGATTTTTATGGCAATCGCAGCATTGTTGCAGCACTTTCCCCGTCGGAACTGTTCGGAGAAGCGTTTGCCTGTGCGGAACTGCCTGCCGTTCCAGTCCATGTACAAGCAGAGAGCGCCTGTACCGTGCTGTGGCTGGACATACAACGGATATTGCGGCCTTGTGAAACTGCCTGTTCCTTCCACAATCAAATGATTTTTCATTTGATGAAAGTGCTCGCTGCAAAAAATATCCTGCTGAACCAAAAAATAGAAATTCTCTCCAAACGAACAACCAGAGAAAAGCTAATGACCTATCTGCTGATGGTGGCAAAGCAGCAAGGCAGCAATCAGATTACTATTCCCTACGATCGACAGGCACTTGCAGATTTTCTGGGCGTTGATCGCAGTGGCCTTTCCACAGAAATCAGCAAACTGCGAAAAGAAAAGAAACTGGATTGCAGGAAGAATGTTTTTCAACTGCATGCAGAATAAGGAGTACAAGAATATGAAAACACTGATTCTAAATGGTTCACCCCGCAAGCAGGGAGATACTGCTTTTCTCATTCAAACACTGACCGCACATCTGCCAGGAACATACAAGATCGTTTCTGCATATACAGCAAAGATTGCAGCTTGTATCGACTGCCGGGCATGTCGAGAACAGTTTGGCTGCCGCATTCAGGATGAGATGCAGGAGATTTATCAATATCTGGAGCAATGCGACGCAGTTGTACTGGCTTCCCCCATTTATTTCTCCGAATTAACCGGAAAACTGCTTGATTTGGGCAGCCGGTTACAGGTTTACTTTTCTGCCAAACGCTTTCTGCATCAAACTCCGCCGTTAAAGCGGAAAAAAGGCATCGTGCTCCTTGCCGGCGGCGGTTCCGGCAATCCGCAAAAGGCATACGAAACAGCAATTTATCCGTTGATTTGCAGCTTTCAAACAGATCGGCTTCCTGCCGCACAAGATATTCAGACACAAGCAGAAATAGAAAAAGCGGCTCAATTTTTGAGGAAAGAATGCAATACATTTATGTAAAGCTCTGTTTCTCACGTTGATTCAACTTTTTCAGATACAGCAAACCAACACTGTCTGCTAGAATCCATCCGATCGGAATCGCCCACCATATACCCAAAACGCCAATGCGGTCAATGGGCGCCAGCAAATAGGCAAGCAAAACTCTCGTTCCCAAAGAAAGAATGGTCAAAAGCAAGGAGAGTTCCGGCTTTTCCACACCACGATAATACCCGTATAATAGAAATAAAATACCAATTCCAACGTAAAAGCTGCCTTCTATTCTTAAATACTGAGTTCCGATGGCAAGAATTTCTGTTTCTGTTCCGTCTACAAAAATTTGCATCAAATAGGGTGCCAAGCCAAAAATAATCCCGGAAACAAGCAGACAAAAGAGAATGGAAAGCATTCCAGCCTTTCGAATTCCCTCCTGCATGCGTTTTCGCTTCTGGCTGCCGTAATTCTGCGCAATAAAAAGAGAAAATGCATTACTGAACTCCTGCGCTGGCATATAGGCAAACGAATCGATCTTTACCGCAGCAGCAAAGGCTGCCATCACCGATGCGCCAAAGCTGTTGACAAGCCCTTGTATCATAAGGATTCCGAAATTCATTACTGATTGCTGTACACAGGCTGCGGAAGCATGCCGCATCACTTGCAGCAGTGTTTTCCAATTGCAGGTCAGTTCTTTCCTTTTGGGAAAAAATGATCGCTCTTTGCAGCATACATAAATCCCGATTCCAATTCCAGCTCCTGCCTGTGACAGAACCGTTGCCCATGCAGCACCACGGATTCCCTGCTCCCAGATCACAACAAATACGATATCCAATAGGATATTGCCACCTGCTGCCGCTCCCAAAAAGCAAAGCGGTACCATAGAATTTCCCAATGCACGCAGCAAAAATGCAAAGTAGTTGTATAAAAAAGTAAAAAAGATTCCAAAAAAGATGACCCAAACATAATCCCGCATCATTCCATATAAGGCAGATGGAACTTTCAGAGCATGTAAAATTCCATCCACTCCCAGCAAGGACACAATATTTAAAAGAATGGTTACAGCTGCAATCCATAAAAAAGAAACCGCAACATAATTTTTCAATTGCTGCTTGTCCTGCTTTCCGAAACATACAGAAAAAATGGTTCCGCTTCCCATGCACAATCCAATCATGATTGCGTTTAAAAAAGTCATCAGCGAATAGGCAGAACCAACCGCTGCCAATGCATCTGCGCCTAAAAATCTCCCAACAATCAGAGTATCCACAATATTGTAACCCTGTTGCAGCAGATTTCCCAGAATCATTGGTGCTGCAAAATACAGCATCGTCTTTGTAACAGGGCCTTTCGTCAAATCTTTTTTCATCATGCTCTCCTGTTCTTCTGCTCCTTTTTTCGATCATATTCCTATTTTTAGAGTGTACTGCATAAAAATGAACTGCACATCTTTTCGACAGAATTGCATGCAAGCCTTCTATGGGAATACGCTTTAGTATAGCACATCTCTTTGAGAAAAGCAACTTGTTATATGCATGGAAGATGCCTAGTCAGCCTCTCCATAGTTTTAAACTATGCCCAATGATAAAAAACAGGAGTTACCACCCCGTCCCAAAAATATGCTATAATGAATAAAACAAACGAAACTTTATGAGAGAGGCGAACATTCCATGAAAACATCGATTATTGGATATCCTAGAATCGGTTCCCTGCGGGAACTGAAATTTGCAAGTGAAAAGCATTTTAGAGGAGAGCTTTCTGTCGCAGAATTACAGCAGACTGCAAAAGAACTGCGCACACAGAATTTGACTGTTCAGAAAGCAAGCGGACTGGACTTCATTCCTTCTAATGACTTTTCTTTTTATGATGGTATGCTGGATACAGCCGTTCTGCTGCATGCCATTCCGGAACGGTACCGTGTACTTGGATTGCCGGAACTGGATACCTATTTTGCAATGGCTAGAGGTTATCAAGGGGAAAACGGCGATGTAAAAGCATTTGCGATGAAAAAATGGTTTAACACCAACTACCACTACATGGTGCCGGAAATCGACGATGAAACCACCCTTCAGCTTGCCGGCAATAAGCCGTTTGCACTTTTCCAAGAAGCACTGGAACAGGGCGTTTTAACAAAGCCAGTTCTGATTGGCCCATATACCTTCTTAAAGCTTGCAAAATATACGGGTGAAAAGACTGCGACAGACTTTGCTGTAGATGCTGCACGTGCATATGGAGAAATTCTGACCAAATTTGCAAACCTGGGTGCTGAATGGGTACAGCTGGAAGAACCTTGCCTTGTTATGGACTTGACGGATGCAGACCGTGCACTTTTCGTACAGCTGTATGAGACCATTCTTGCTGAAAAGCACACGGTAAAGGTTCTGTTACAAACATATTTCGGTGATGTACGGGACTGCTATGCAGACCTTTGCAAGCTGGATTTCGACGGTATCGGTCTTGATTTTGTAGAGGGCAAGCAATCTCTGTCTCTCGTAAAAGAACAGGGCTTCCCGGCTGGAAAAGTCCTCTTTGCAGGCGTTGTCAACGGAAAAAACATCTGGCGCAATCATTACAACAAAACCATTCAAATCGTTTCTGAACTGCAAAAGCACTGTGAAGAAGTGGTATTGCATACATCCTGCTCGTTGCTGCATGTTCCATATACCTTAAAAAATGAAACAAAGCTCGCAGAAAGCTACAAAAAGCATTTTGCCTATGCAGAAGAAAAGCTTTCAGAACTGGCAGATTTGAAGGAAATTTTGAATTCCGAACAGCCAACCGAAACAGAAGCTTATCAGAAGAATGCACAGTTATTCTTAGAAACCAGAAGCGGTGAAGATAAAGCGGTACAGCAAAAAGTAGCTGCACTTTCTGAAAAAGATTTCGTCAGACTGCCTGCCTTTGCAGAACGGGAAGCCATTCAGAAAAACAGCTTCCAGCTGCCGATTCTGCCGACTACAACCATTGGTTCTTTCCCGCAGACAACGGACATTCGTGCAACTCGTGCTGCATTCCGCAAAGGCAACATCACAACGGAACAGTACGAAACATACATGAAAGAAAAAATTGCAGAGTGCGTAAAGCTGCAAGAAGAAATCGGACTGGATGTTCTGGTTCATGGCGAATTTGAACGAAATGACATGGTGGAGTACTTTGGCGAATGCCTGGACGGCTACCTCTTCACCGAAAAGGCATGGGTACAGTCCTATGGCACACGCTGCGTAAAGCCGCCTGTTATTTGGGGAGATATTTCCCGTGCAAAGCCGATGACGGTTCAATGGTCTACCTATGCACAGAGCTTAACTGATCGTCCCATGAAGGGAATGCTGACCGGTCCGGTTACCATCCTTAACTGGTCCTTCCCTCGAGAAGACATTTCCCTGAAGGAAAGTGCTTATCAGATTGCGCTTGCAATTCGGGAAGAAGTGCTGGATCTGGAAGCAAACGGCATTCAGGTCATTCAGGTTGATGAAGCTGCACTACGTGAAAAGCTGCCGCTTCGGAAGTCCGACTGGAAAAGCGATTATCTGGATTGGGCCATTCCGGCATTCCGTTTGGTACACAGCGGCGTAAAACCGGAAACCCAAATTCATACCCATATGTGCTACAGTGAATTTGCAGACATCATCAAAGAAATTGATGATATGGACGCAGACGTAATCACATTTGAAGCAAGCCGTTCTGACCTGTCCATTCTGGACGTTCTGAAAGAGAACCACTTCCGCACAGAAGTTGGCCCGGGCGTATATGATATTCACTCTCCTAGAGTTCCATCTAAGGAAGAAATCAAAACAGCCCTGCATCAGATGCTTGACCGCATCCCGGTAGAAAAACTTTGGGTAAATCCGGACTGTGGACTGAAAACAAGAGGAAATGCAGAAACCATTCCAAGCTTAAAGAACCTGGTAGAAGCTGCCAAGGAAGTACGAGCTGCTATTGCAAAGTAAAGCATTCTTTCAAACGTGTTCCTACAAAATGTGGGAACACGTTCTTTTTATCCAAGCATTCCCGAAAACAAGATTGATTTTCCAGAAAAAATATGCTATACTGAAGTTGCAAAATATCATGGAGGAAATGGAAATGACCTTACAGCAACTGAAGTATATCATTCAAATTGTGCAGTGCGGTTCGATTACCATGGCTGCTCAAAAACTATATATCACACAGCCCAGCCTTTCCAAAGCCGTTTCCGAATTGGAACAGGAAATGGGAATCACCATCTTTCTTCGCAGCAACCGAGGGGTCATTCTCTCGGAAGAAGGAACTAAATTTCTCTCCTATGCAAGACAAGTGGTCGAACAGGCAGAGCTTTTGGAACAAACCTATAAATATGGCGAACCAGTAAAACGTGTTTTTGCGGTTTCCTCCCAACACTATGCATTTGCAGTCAATGCATTTGTAGCACTAATAAAAGAATACGGAAAAGACAAATACGAATTTTCCCTTCGAGAACTGCGTACCAACGATATTATTGAGGATGTCCGTACGCAGCGTTCAGAACTGGGAATTCTCTTTCTCAGCCATTTCAATCGAGAAGTACTTCTGCGCATTCTGCAAAACAATGATTTGCAGTTCGTTCCGCAATTTACTGCCAAACCGCATGTGTTTGTAAGCCGAAGCAATCCTCTGGCAAAGAAATCCTCTGTAACACGGGAAGATTTGCTTGCCTATCCCCGGCTGACATACGATCAAGGTACGAATAATTCGTTTTACTTCTCAGAAGAGTTATATAGTACGGATGAAAGCCCCAAAAACATCATCGTTTCTGACCGGGCTACATTGTTTAATCTGCTGATTGGGCTGAATGGCTATACCATTTCTTCCGGCATTCTCAGCAGTGACTTAAACGGCACCGACATTGCCTCTATTCCACTGGAAAGTGAGGAATGTATGGAAATTGGGTATATTCATCCCATTGATCGACCACTGAGCCAAATGGCACAGCGTTATTTAGAGCATTTCAGAACCTATATTGCAAATTACCAAAGCAATCAATAGTGTGATAATCATTATTTTCCTAGAACAAGCCCCCATTGAGCAACATCAAAAGCTCAATGGGGGCTTGTTCAAATCTAACGAATTGATGTAAACCGTCTATACAGTCCATTCTTTTGCATCAACTCCGCATGGGTACCAGCTTCTGCAATTCGTCCATCGTCTACAACCAGGATCTGATCTGCATGCTGAATGGTTGCCAAACGATGCGCAATGGTAATGATGGTTTTTCCCCGTGTCAGCTCTGAAATTGCTGCTTGAATCAAATGTTCATTTTCCGGGTCGATGCTTGCGGTTGCCTCATCCAAAATAATAATCGGTGCATTTTTTAGAATGGCACGTGCAATGGAAATACGTTGCTTTTCCCCACCGGAAAGCGTACCGCCACCTTCTCCAACAATGGTGTCATATCCATTTGGAAGTACCTGAATGAAGTCATGGCAGCATGCTTTCTTGGCTGCGGCAATCATCTCTGCTTCAGTTGCATCCGGTTTTCCAAAACAAATATTGGCACGGATGGTATCGTGGAATAGATAAACACTTTGAAATACCATTGAAATATTGGAAAGCAAGCTGTCACAAGTAAATTCCTGCAAACGATGTCCACCAACGGAAATGCTGCCGCTCTGTGGATCATAGAATCTTGCCAGTAAGCTACAAATCGTTGTTTTTCCGGAACCGGATGGCCCTACAATTGCAGTAGAGGTTTTTTCTGGAATGCGGAAGCTGACATCTTTCAAGATCGGTCGTTTCGCTTCATAACCGAACTGTACCTGTTCAAACTGGATGTCATAATGCTGAAGCGGAATATCTGCTCCATCCGCATCGATGAAATGCTCCCCTTTCAGGGCATCCAGTTGATTCATGGCATCTTCAATCACACCAAGCGTATGCGCGCTATCGCTGATTGGTTCCAAACTTGCAAAAATGCTGAATGAGAAAAACAGAAACAGCAGCGCCATTGAAAAATCCATCTGACCGGAAAGACACATCAACGCAGATGCCATTGCAAGTCCAACGCTGCCGCATTTCAATGCCATAAGATGCAGTGCGTTTCCAGGCAAATAGCCCCATTCAATTTTTAGATGTATTTTCTTGCTGTCGTGGATGGCCTGCTTGACAGAATCCATGGCTGCACCGGTTTTTCCAAAGGACTTCACAACAGCCAGTCCTCTTGCATATTCTATAATTGCCCCGGTCATATCTTGATTGGCCTGTGCTTCAACAGGCGCATTTTTATGGCTATAATGCGAAATCACCATCAAAAATGCAAAGGACAATGCTGCCGCTGCAAGTGCAATCAACGAAGTCACCGGACTACAGATCAGCAATGCCAAGAAAATCACGAGAAAATTTAGGTAACCGCCGACAAAATTGTCAATCATACGGATTCCCATACCTTCCAGCGTGGAAAGTCCGGTGGTAATGGAATTTAAAATGTTTCCGGTGCTGACTTGCTGAAAATATCCGAGTGATACACGTTTTAAGGCATCTCCGACTGCCAGGCGATCTCGAGCAGTCAATTGATACCCAATTGGTTCCTGAAGCCGTGCACGAAAATAATCGAATAAGAATCGGAAAAATACCAATCCCACTTGAATCAAAATGGATTTCCAGATCCATGAAGTATCAAATGGGGTTCCATTTTGAACCGATTCAATCAGCAAGCCAATGGTATAGGCGGCAAGTGCCAGCGGCATTGCCGTAAAAATATGGGAGAAAAAGGTCATGACAAAGCCCGCATATAACTTTCCCTTAAACTCGCCGCACCAATCAATAATCCGTTTTACTGTCTGAAACATATTGCTTAACCCTCCTTTTCCGCCGATGAAACCGCCCAGTTTTTCGCACCAATATGCGCCTGCCACATATCATAATAAAGCGGACAACCTGCAAGCAGTTCCTCTTGATTTCCTTCTGCGAGAATTGCGCCGTTTTTCAGTACAACGATATGATCGGCATCCTTAATGGTGGACAAGCGATGGGCAATGACCAATAAAGTTTTCCCCTTGGTCAATGCTGCAATGCTTTGCTGAATCTTGTTCTCATTTTCAGGATCAGTAAAGGCAGTCGCCTCATCCAGAATGACAATGGGGGCATTTTTTAGCATCATACGAGCAATGGCAATTCGCTGTTTTTCTCCGCCGGAAAGCCGTTTTCCTGCCTCCCCTGCTGGCGTATCATAGCCCTGCGGAAGCTTTTGAATGAATTCTTCGCACTGTGCTGCCCTTGCCGCCGCCTTAACCGCTTCATCCGAAGCATTGGGATTCCCCAGCCGAATATTTTCCAGCAAGGAACAACGGAATAAAAAGTTATCCTGTGTTACAAAGCTGACCAATTCCGAAAGCTGTGAAAGCGGCATCTCTTGAATCGGCACACCGCCAATGGTGATAGAACCAGCGGTAACATCCCAAAAGCGTGCAATCAATTTGGCAACGGTAGATTTTCCGCCGCCGGATGGGCCAACCAATGCAGTAAAACTGCCGGCCGGCAGTGCTAAGTTGATGCCATGCAGCACTTCCTCTGCCTGCTCCCCCGTATAGGAAAAATGCACGTCTTGGAGCACAACATCGG
>OGCO01006313.1_pt1 | contig 10633 bp, 9 predicted proteins | sample 1570171 | NCBI WGS metagenome assembly OGCO01 (sample SAMEA4370583, study PRJEB24528) | human gut metagenome | reverse complement strand
AGATCACGTCTGCCTGCTTACTTAATTCATGAAGATCATCGCCTTTACATACATTTTCAACGATCTGGAACATGTTTCCAAAAACAGCACTGAATTTTTCATCGACATAGCTTCGTGAACCATACCATACAATCTCTGCCTCTTTGTGCTGCAATAACAATCTTACCAATTCCTGGCCCGCATAACCGGTCGAGCCGATAATACCTACTTTAATCATCATTTAGCCTCTTTTCTATTACTTAATGGTAAATACAACTTTCGATTGATTTCCTGCTTTGTCACAGGCAATCACGGTATTTTTACCTTTTTTGCGGATAACAAGTTTTTTTCTGGCTTTTTGTTTTTTGCCATTTACTTTAATATAACGGATTCCATTGGCATCCGATACTTTCAACGTCGCTTTTCCCCGATATACCTTACCGTGTCGTACCCCTTTGAAAACCGGTGCTTTGGCATCAATCGTAAATTTCAATACCGATGCATTTCCATTGGCATCTACTGCCTTTATTGTATATCGTCCACTTTTTGCCAATTTAAACTGTGACACATTGAAACGTTTCCCATTAATTGTCACTTCTTTCACACTCACGTTATCTGTCGCTTTTACTGACACCGCTTTCTTTGTAAGCGCATTATTTTTTACGCCCTGAATCTTCGGTGCTTCTTTGTCGCCGGATATGATCGGCGTATCTCCGCATGTCGCGATCAGTTTGGAATCATCCGGTAAATTATCCAGATTCCACGTTACTTTATTTCCTTCTGCTGCACCATTGGATTCCTTAATAGGCTTTGGCAGAACGATGGAAATATCCATGATGAGTCCCAATGCCTTATAATATTCATTTACGGATTTTCCTTTTAATTGGGAAGACACTTGTGCGACATCAAGCGCCCGCGCATTATTTTGTGTTTTTGATGCCTGCGCCTGCTTTGTTGACATCGAAGTATAATTGTTCGTTCCCGCCTCACCAATAAATGTATCTGCCGTTAATGTCACATTTTTAAATGGTGCATGAAAACTATCTGCTGTATATTTATCCGCTGCCTTGGAATCCTGCTTAAACTTTGCAAGATAAACCGCATCATTTGTCAGAAAATTTTTCAATTCCTCTCTGGACGCAAAGGAAAACGTTTTGGAAAATGCCTGATAGGTCTTTCCATTTATCGTTTTTGTGTCCTGCGCAAAATCTCCGCATGTCAGCACACTGTTTTTTGCATCTTCTTTCATTAATTCAAAAGTACTTTGTTCATAATAATATGTAAGGGTATAACCACATGTACCGTCTTCATTTACCGTCATCTCCATATTAAGTCCCAGGCATCCGGTCAACATAACCATCGCCATAAGACACACTATCACCGCTCTTACTTTCTTCATAAATATGTCCTCCATTTCCTTTTATGCATAATCCAATGAATATTTCGCATAAATATGCATCTTTTATGCAAATGCATATTTATTATACACCTGTGTACTCATTTACGCAAGTACAATTTCACAATTCATCAAAAGAAAACATAAAATCCACATTTCCTCTTGCATAATATTCATTTATGTTGTATATTTATGATATCAGAGTTTCAAAGTGTCAGACTCTCGTGCTTGCACGAAAGAGGATGACACCTTGAAACTCGCCGAATATGAGGATGGAGAGACTTGCTTTGCAAGGATCGGGAATCCGAATATTCGCAGGATTGCGACAGTTGCGCCAGCAACGGAGCAAGCCGTTGGTTTCAAAGTTCCCCGACAACGTCCATGCTTGCATGGGAAGGGCTGCGACCTTGAGACCCTTTCTATATCACATTTACGGAGGTTTAATTATGAAGGAAAAAGTTGTTCTTGCTTATTCCGGCGGTCTGGATACGACAGCGATCATTCCATGGCTGAAGGAAAATTATGATTATGAAGTTATCTGTGTCTGCATCGACTGTGGACAGGGAAGTGAACTCGATGGATTGGACGAGCGTGCAAAAGCATGTGGTGCTTCCAAACTCTACATCGAAGATGTTATCGATGAATTCTGTGACGAATACATCGTTCCTTGTGTACAGGGTCATGCAATCTATGAAAATAAATATCTGCTTGGTACTTCCATGGCTCGTCCGGTCATCGCCAAACGTCTTGTGGAAATTGCCCGCAAAGAAGGCGCTGTCGCTATCTGCCACGGTGCAACCGGAAAAGGAAATGACCAGATCCGTTTCGAACTCGGTATCAAAGCTCTTGCTCCTGATATCAAGATCATCGCTCCTTGGAGAAATGACAAATGGAACATGGATTCCCGTGAATCCGAGATTGAATACTGCCGCGCACATGGTATCGACCTTCCTTTTGCTGCAGATTCCAGTTACAGCCGTGACCGTAACTTGTGGCACATCAGCCATGAAGGATTGGAATTGGAAGATCCTGCCAACGAACCAAATTACGAACATCTTCTCGTACTCGGTACCACACCGGAAAAAGCTCCGGATGAAGGTGAATATGTCACAATGACATTTGAAAAAGGTGTTCCAAAATCAGTCAATGGAAAAGCCATGAAAGTTTCTGATATCATCCGCGAATTGAACCGTCTCGGCGGCAAACACGGAATTGGTATCATTGATATTGTAGAAAACCGTGTTGTAGGTATGAAATCACGTGGTGTATATGAAACTCCGGGTGGAACCATCCTTTACGAAGCACATCAGCAGCTGGAAGAATTGATCCTCGACCGCGATACTTACGCTGTAAAAGAGGAAATGGGCAACAAACTCGCTCAGATCGTATACGAAGGAAAATGGTTCAGTCCGCTTCGTGAGGCAACTCAGGCATTCATCGAGTCTACCCAGCAGTATGTAACCGGCGAAGTAAAATTCAAACTGTACAAAGGAAACATTATCAAAGCAGGAACAACTTCTCCATATTCCCTGTACAATGAAAGCCTTGCTTCCTTTACAACCGGTGACCTTTATGACCACCACGACGCTGACGGATTCATCACATTGTTTGGTCTGTCAACCAAAGTCCGCGCAATGAAAATGCAGGAAGTAAATAAGAACGGTAAGTAATTAGAGAATTAGAACATAAAAGAACCAGCAAAATGGGAATATGCCTATTTTGCTGGTTTTTATTTGACTTTTTCTTTATAACAAATACATATTTTCCAATATATGCAAAGCATCATACAATTCCATATCAAGCCCGATATTTTTCATATTGATACGTTCTTCCGGCATCCTTTCTACAAATTTGTTGACATCATCTTGTACTGTTTCCGGCAAATCAATCCTCTCCTCCGGATTTATTATATTCATTAAACGAAATACGTCATTTTTATGTTTCTTGATATCCTTGGAGTTCACATGCTCCCCTTCATTTTTTCGTCTGCATAAATCCAGCCAGGCTTTCATTTTAAAAGGAATCAAATGCTCCGCTCCGAGAACCCCGACACCATTTACTGTTTTTCTCCCACTCAGCATAAACTTATAATAATCATCGTTCAGCATAATTGCCGACAAACTGGATATCTCATCCGAAATATGTAGTGGAGTAATTACTGCCTCAATATCATGCAGTTGATAACCTGGATTTTTCGAAAACAATTCAATCATTATCGGATAATTTGAATTCTGCGGTTCGGTAAAACGATAAAACTGTAAATTTTTTGAATTCTTCCATCCACATTTGTACGCCCCATCCTTAACAAATTTCCATAGCACAGTTCCAAACTCTTCAAATCTGTTTTCAATCAATAGAATCATATCAATATCTTTTGTTGCACGAAAATCCAAATTTTGTCTGCTCATCAAAATATCACAAGCAGTTCCTCCGATAATTGTATAACAATCTTCATATCCTTTAAATGCTTCTCTTAAAACTTCCAATCCTATTACCATCTGTATTCCTCCATAACTTCTTCAATCTGCATTTCCACGCGCTCATCATCCACATCTTTAAGACTTTGTACCAATGACACTATATCCACCATGCCATCTGCCATATAGGCAGATGGATTATATTTCCATAATTCAATCTCCACATAATCATTTCCCAGCACAAATTGTGGCTTAACAATAGCCTCTTGAGGAATTTCCTTTAACCGCTTTTTATCCATTGCATAAACCATACATTTGGGATCATTCAGCATACTCTTTTTCGCCAGTGCTGTTTCTCCCGCCATAGGTAATGTCACATTATAAAATTGAGAACTTACATATATTTTCTTTTGAACCGGCGACTGTAAATATTTGCATGAGAGTTGATACAATTCTCTGCCACAAGCTACCGCCTCAATCATTTTATGTGTTCCGTCTCTGCGGGCAACCAGCAAACCAAGTTCCTGTAACTCCTGAACCGCTCTGCTGACATTCATCGCTGACATATTAAGACATTTTGCAATCTCCGATTGGCTCTTTTCTTCCCTCTTCTTTTGATAGATAAAATAAAGAAGCAAAAACTGGGTCATTGCTGGAATTTTGCCGCTTTTCTCTCTCATTTCTGCTCTCATGCAAAATTCCCTTAAACTCATTCCAAATTCCGGAACATAAATTTGCGAATTTGGCACAATAAAAGAAATTCGGTTTTTAATCAAGGCATTTCTTTGATAAGAAGAAATTGTATCAAGCCATAATACAACCGGCATCTTTGCATATTTTTCTATTTTTTTTATTTCTTTTTCAAAAGAAGCCACATTAAAATAGCCCGATTCATTCTTCATCAATATACTTTGTCTCTCACCAAGCGAAAGCATATAATACTCTCTCTTGTTTCGCAAATAAAGAGGCAATTGGAGCTTACCGTCCCAGTTTTCAATTTTGACATTTACTCCAAAAATGTCAGACAAATATTTTTTCATACATACACCTTTTAACTTTTTTATTTTATCATAACATTCTTTTTGTTATAATTCAATATTTTTGTTAAAATAATGCTGTATTTTAAGATTCCTAACTTTCTCCCCCATTATTTCACTTTCTTCTTTACCCATTTTGCCACACCGGCTGCGGAAGAATCTGTAAGATCCGCTCCACTTTGCACCTTTGCGCCCTTCGCCGCTTTCTTAATCTTTAGTGCTGCACTTTTTGTCGTCCCGGTCGCAGAAAAATAAGCAACCAAAACCTTTTTCTGTTTCGCCTGTACATTGCCGTCTGCCATTGGAAATACCATGCTGACAAGCAAGGAAGCTACCAATACAACATTCATCCATAGGATACTTTTTTGTTCATTTTGTCCACGCTCCAATCTTAAAATATAATCTGTATTCATCAAGCTTCTCATTTGTCTTTTAATTTTACTCTTTCTTTAATAATCGCAATTACTCCGATTCCTAACAAACATGCAATACTCAATATTTTGTACTGCTCAAAAAAATGATTTATTACTATACCACTAACGCCCAAAACAAACAAAGCAATGTTGCATATTGTCTTTAACTTCATTCTGAAATCACCTCACAAACTTTCACAATCTATATTCTTAAATGAATCTCTCACCCTCTGCTTTGTCTACATCAAAACCTTCCACCTGACGAAAATTAGTACAATTTCTGTAAGCATTGTACATTTTGATTTCATATGGTTCTATTCCCTATCTGAAACTGTAGACCTGCACTGCTATGCTAACTGCCTCAATTGCAAGCCCTAAGATTAAAAGAATACTTCCATATATTTTTTTGTTTTTCTTCTTAATCAGCACTGCCCCAATAATCGAAATAAAAATTGGCACTATATACCGCAAACAGAATAGAAAAACCATCATAACCAGCATTAAAAATGTAAAAAGCATTTCTTCCATTATCTTATCTCACCTCTCACTTGTCTAGATCACATTCCAAATCGCATTATATACACTCACTCTTTTCCCTTTTCAGCTAACATTTTCCCTTTATATCTACAATACACGATACACTTCCCCCTGTCAACATCAATGTTTTCAACGTCGCGTTTTTGCCATTTTTTTATTCTATACGTTGACTTTTACATTTACCTTTCCAGGTTTTCACACTTGCTTTCATGTCTAATACCTATAATGTATCTCCTGTAATGCCTGCAAGGCATCGAAATGTTCCTTCGCCTGTAATTCCCCATCCCCACACAAAGCCCCCAGCATGGCAGTCCCTACTATAACTGCCATGCCGGGGGCTTTTCTCACATCAATAACGCCAAATTTTCCTACTTCTTATACGCCGGTGACTGGATAATAAACTTCACTTCACTGTCCACACCCTGCTGTTTCTCAGAGAATGAAGTATAATCCTTCGACAATTCACCGAGTGCCTGCAAACGGTCTTTTAATGAGACAAAATCGTCTTCATAGGTATCTTTGATCTTCTGAATTCCTTTTTCATCAAATTTCTTCACACCGCTCGCAAGAGAGCCGGTGCCTTTCTCCAAAGCAGTAAATCCTTTCTGAAAAGCACCGGCAGCCTGATTCATCCGGGCGCTTCCTTTGGCAAGTGCCTTCGTACCGTCTGCCAGACCTTTTCCCCCTTTTACAAGACTCTTGGATACCTTTTTAATCTTCTTAGAAGCACTCAAAAGTTTCTTGCTGTTTTGCGAAAGTTTTCCGCTTCCTTCATTCAATGTTTTCGCACTTGTCACAAGACTCGTGAGGCCCTTGCTTATCTCACTGTCAGCACTCGTAAGTGTAGAGGAACTCTCCGATAGTTTCTGCACGCCGCCGGTATACTGAGCTACACCATTGCTAACCTGGTCAGCCCCTTTCTTCCATGCACCGTCGCTCTTTGTCACATCCTTCATGGCGGCGACGCTTTTCTCCTGCTCTGCTGCCACCTTTTCGAGTTCTGCGGCCGAAGCAAGCAGTGCCTGTTTCTGCGCTTCATCGGCACAGGAATCTGCCTGTGCTTTCAGATCTGCTATAATCTTGTCATATTTATCATAACTTTTTTCCAGCGTCTCCAGATTTGTATTCATCGCCGTGATCTGTGCCGCTACACCTTTCGCACCATCTACCAGCGCATTTACCGTATCTTTATCCGCTAATTTATCCACTGCGGAAGTATAACTCGATAAGCCGGTTGAGAACTTTTTGTATGTCTCCGGCAAGTCTTTGACGCCGGTATAAAAAGCACTAATCCCCGCGGAAACCTTATCGCTTCCCTGCACGTAAGCCGTAACTCCATCTGCAAGTCCATTTACGCCCTGCGTATATTGCTTTATGCCTTTATACAATGTATTACTTCCTTTATTCAGCGTCTTCGTTCCTTTGTTCATCTTCGCAATGGCTTTGGCAAACGTTTCGAATTTATCGCCAAACTTCATTACAGCTTGGTCTACTTTCTTCGTTCCTTTTACTAGTTTTCCGGAAGCATCACAAAGATCATCGATGCTGTCTTCCAAATCCTGTAAATCCTCATTATCCTCCAGATCAAGTTCCGAGAGAATGTCTGCACTGGCAACCGTCACTGCCTGGTCCATCTCAAACTCTTTGACATCCGCTGTAATTTCAAATTCTGACTTTAACTTGTCCTTGATATCGCCATCTTCCAGATTAAGACTCTCTGCCATGCCCGGGAAGCCGATTCCAAGGACAATCTGATTGTCGCCCTCTTCCATTACCTTGGCATCTTTCGCTTCTACATTCGTAAATTTATCCGACGGAAGAACCATCATAGTCGCCATTATAAACGGCGTATACAACGTCTCTGATTTGCCGTTGATGCTCTTTTTCCGGGTGGAACGGTTTGTGTATTTTACACGGATCGTAAGTTTTCCGCTTTTGCCGACCAGATACTTGCCGGCAATTTCTTTTCCATCCAAAAGATAGGTAATCTTCACATCTACCGGAAGTTTTGTGTCTTTATCCGCTTTTTCTTCTTTTGTCACATTTTCCTTTCCTTCCTGCTTCAAAAGATCAGACACTGTCACTTCTTTCACACTTCCATCTTCTGCCAGTTCCACGTATACTGTTTCTTCCTGCGAAATCGGCTTTGCCTCCGCATATCCGATATTTCCTACCAGCAAACTTGTCACAAGCACTCCGGAGAGAACTGCTTTTCCTACATATTTCCATTTTCTGTTTCGATTCATTGCCTCTGCCCCTTTCTATTCAACATTCTTCAATGCTTCATCCATCGGAATCTTCTTAATTTTTCGGAATTGCACGAGTGCTACCAGCGCATACGCACCAAGTACCATAAATACCATGATCGGATAAACCTGCGGTGAGTAATAAATACTGATCCATCCATTGTAATTGATCATAAGTGCCTGATAGATCTCCAGCATCGTAACCGAGGATAAAAACAAACTGATAATGATCGAGAACAGCACAAACCATGTCGTCGTGATCAGGTAAAGCCGCCCGATCTCTCCATTTTCATAGCCTAAGATCTTAACCATCGAGATTGCCGTCGTATTTCGCTCCAATATAAGTTTCGTAAGAAGGTAAATGATCAGTACCGCAAGTGCAACGGCAAACCATTTAATCATCTCAAACATACCTCCCATCGACACATTCAGCTGACGGGAAAGTTTTGTCATATCATCTTCTGTAATACAGGAACTAATGTACTTTTCATCAATATCGGTTAATTTTTCTTTGGAAAAATATCCGGTGAAATATTCCGGTTTTCCGGGAGTGGAAAGCCGCTTCAAAAGCAATGCCGGATCACGAAATCCCTGGTCAAACAAATCGACTTTCATTTCAAATGTTTCATTAAACTGATCGATTGGCATAAATACGGCAATACCGGCAGCGTAAGGGATGACCTTTGCAATCTTTACACGATATTGTTTTCCTTCGTATTTTTCTTTCAAAGTGATCGTATCGCCGACCTGCACACCATACTTTTCGTTAAATGAATCCGATACAGCGACTCCCTCTTTCGGAAGTTCCTGTGTAAAATATTTACTATTTTCTACCAGTCCATAAATACTAATATCTTCATTACGGGTTTTCCCCTCGTAATTCAATGAGATCATCGAATATTTTTCCGCATCCGGATTTGTCGTATCCACCTGCGTCTTCAATACATACTGGTACGGCGCGATCATCGCATCCAGCACCTTATCCTGGTATTTTGTCAAAAGCGGCTGCATCATCATACCAAACAAAAGCAATACCGACGCAAAAAATATTCCGATAAACATCATCAGATAACTCGATAAATTCTGCAATACAATACGGATACGAAATCTTGTGAAAAATTTAAAATGTGGCAGACGAAGTGCCTTCTTTTTCTTCTTCGTTGAAAGATCTCTCCGTATAAATTTAAGCGGCGACAAACGCAGTTTCTTAATCAGTGTAACTGCATTCACTACAAGCATTAATACGATAGGAATCACCGTCGTCATCACAAAAGCTTCTGCATTCCAGACGGTTACATACGTCGGCAGGCTGTAACTTCCATAATACAGATCTGCCACCATATCTTTAAATACAGTATATCCAAGTACATTTCCCAGTAAGGAAGAAATTAACGTGACCATAATCGGCACCGCGAGGTAATGTCTTAAAACTTCTCCTCTCGTATACCCCGAAGCACGAAGGGTACCGATCACGGACGATTCTCTTATAATTGTATGTTTGATCGTAATCGAAAAGATAAACGCAATGATTGCGATCAGGATATACAAAAGTCCGATCATCATCGCACGGTCACCACCCATGTCTTCCCCCGTAAAATGAATCGCTTGGTTTGCATATTCCGGAATAAAATTCTTAATTGTCAGATTTTTATTATAGGCCTTTTTAGCAATTGCCGTCATAAAATCTTCGGCTTTGTCATTCTTTTCTTTCTCTGTCTGCGATTTATCCGCATAAACCCAGTCGTATTGAAAATGTTCTTTGTCCTCCGAAAGAGTTTCATACCCTTCTTTTGACATAACAGCCACACCAAACTTAACGGCATCAAACATGAAATCATTATTGTCTGAGTATAATGCGCTATAGTCAGACAAAGCCACCAGACCACAGATATCATATTCTTTTCCGTCTAACGTGATCTTATCGCCAATTTTCCAGTTATTATTATCTGCATGCATACGGTCAATCGCTACCTGATTTTTCTTCTTTGGCATTGTTCCTTCCATCAAACAGATTTTATTCACCTCTTCACGTGTCTTAAAAACACGCATCGTTCCCTGAGAATTATCTTTTTTCAAAACCGAGGCTGCTTCTTTGTAAAAATCCTTATAAAAAGTTACATTCTCCTCTTTTTCCACCTCGTCCATCATTGTGTCGTCTGCTTCTTCTTCAAACTCCACATGTCCGTCTTCGATATTGTATTTCTCAAAACTTTCATCATATGCTATGATCATACTGTTTCCTGCTACAAGAAATCCGGAAATAAATCCGATCGTCAATGTCATAAACAAAAATATGACAATATACTTTGGAAATTCTCCGATCAATTCTCTCGGCAGGCGTTTTATCAATGGATTTTTCATTTACCCGCCCTCCTACCAGTCAAGATCTACTGCGGAAATCTTCTTCTCATTACAATAATTCTTCCGTATCTGTCCGTCGCGCAGCTGAACAACACGATCCGCCATATATTTGATCGCATCGTTATGGGTTACCATTATGACCGTATTCCCGTATTTGTGATTGACTTCTTCAATCAGATTCAAAATATCTTTGGACGTATTATAATCCAATGCTCCGGTCGGCTCATCGCACAACAGGATATCCGGA
>OGCO01006310.1_pt1 | contig 10642 bp, 7 predicted proteins | sample 1570171 | NCBI WGS metagenome assembly OGCO01 (sample SAMEA4370583, study PRJEB24528) | human gut metagenome | reverse complement strand
ACAGATACCGGAAATACAGGCGGTTCATCAGACGGAACATCTGCGGATAATGATACTCCGGTATATTCGGATCCCTCAGCGAATGGATTCAGTGACGGAGAGAAGGATGATTTTAATTCAGGAAAAAATGATACACCGGAATTATCACCAACGCCAACGCCAACACTGGATGATCGTACCACATATTTTGATCCTTATTACCGAAAAGGTGATCCGAATATCACAGATGGTGACGAGCCGTTTTATCAAAAACTGGATGCAGATTCCGTTCCGTTTACTGGCAGTGGCACAGAGGATGATCCATATGTATATCTGTGCAGCAGTGCAAAAGAGAAAGTTACTGTGATGGGATCATTTTTTAATAAACTTGCAGGATACAGTTCTGATGGAACAAAAATTGTTCATCAGGGAGGTTACTGGTACCGTCTGGAGTTTCATCAGAATGATACCATAGAAGATTATGATAATCTGAAAACATCCTGTACAGGTTATTATCTGGTAAACGGAAGTCTTCTGGAGAAACCGGTGTATGAATTTGCAGAAGTGGAATTCACACTGTCAGATGCAGATAAATATGACAAGAATCCGGATGATGGAGGCGATGATAATCCGGCCGGTGGTGATGATGAACCTACCGGAACTCCTGTTTCCAGAGCAGATGCCATCAAGTATCAGAAGAGTAAGATTGCCAGCCTGAAACTGGACCTTCAGGAAAGCGATATCAAAATATCACAGCTGGAAAAGAAAGCGAATAAAAAGCTTATCAGTGCAAAATTGGATGGTACGGTTACTTATGTGGGAGATTCCGGAGGTGGTGAGACAACGGATGGGAAAGCTCTGATCAAAGTAAAGAGCAGTGATGGTTTTTATGTGATCGGTTCTGTCAGTGAACTGATGCTGGATGATATCAAAGAAGGCACAAAACTTGACTGCACAAGTTATACAAGTGGATCTTTTGAAGCAGAAGTTATGGATGTTTCAGAGTATCCTGTAACCGGAAACAGCTTCTATGGCAGCAGTAATCCAAATGTGTCTTATTATGCATTTACAGCAGTGGTAAGTGACAAGACACTTCAGTTGGAAGATCAGGACTGGGTTACTGTCAATTATGAAGCATCTGCTACAGAGAACAGTATGGTTATCCAGAAGGCTTTTGTCAGAAATGATAATAATAAAAACTATGTGTATAAAGATGATAATGGTATCCTGAAGAAACAGGAGATTTCTGCAGGTGCAACTGTGGATAGCGGTTACAGTGTGATTGTCAAAGGTGGACTCAGTGAAGATGATCTGATTGCATTTCCTTATGGAAAAGATGTGAAAGAGGGCGCAAAGACAAAAGAAGTTACTCTGGATCAGATGTATGGATATTAATTGAGAAAGGAGACATTTTATGCTTGAAAATATACGCCTGGCTTTTCAGGGAATATGGTCACATATGATGAGATCCTTCCTGACTATGCTGGGTATCATTATTGGTATTGCGTCTATCATTGCAATTGTTTCTACCATCAAAGGAACCAGTGAGCAGATTAAGGAAGACCTGATAGGTGCAGGTTCCAATACAGTAAATATTTATCTGTATGATGGAGATAATCAATATGATGCGGAATATGGAAATTCTTCAAAAGCACCGATTCTGACAGATGATGTAAAAGAAGAAGTGAAAGATCTGGACCATGTTGAGAATGCAACTTTTTATTATAACAGTACCAGCGCATCTATTTATAATAACAATAACAGTCTGGAAGGCGGAAGTGTTTACGGGATTGATGTGAACTATCTGGCTACCTGCGGATATGTGATTCAGTCAGGACGGGGATTTGTAAAGGATGACTACAAAAATTACAATAAAGTTGCGCTGATCGATGATAATGCGGCACAGAATCTGTTCCCGTCACAGAACCCGGTAGGGCAGACTGTGGAGATCAATCAGGAACCATATACGATTGTGGGAGTGATCCGGCAGGATGAGAATTATCAGCCGACGATCAACAGTATTGACGAATATTACACTTATTATCAGTCAATCGTTGGAAGTGTGATGATTCCGGACAGCTGCTGGCCGATTTCCTTTAAATTTGATGTTCCTCAGAATGTAATTGTGAAAGCAGACAGCACAGATACTATGAGTACGGTGGGAAATGCAGCAGCAGATGCGCTGAATAATTTAATTGCAGCCCTGAATACAGGTGGAAATACAACCATGAAATACAAAGCTGAAGACATCATGGAGCAGGTTAAGAATATGCAGAAGCTCAGTGAGAGTACAAATAATCAGCTGATCTGGATTGCAAGTATTTCTCTCCTTGTGGGTGGTATTGGTGTCATGAATATCATGTTGGTTTCTGTTACGGAGCGTACCAAAGAGATTGGTCTGAAAAAGGCTATCGGGGCACGTAAGAAGACTATTCTGGGACAGTTTCTGACAGAGGCTTCCGTACTTACCAGTATTGGCGGTATTATCGGAGTAATAACAGGAATCGGGCTGTCGAAAGTGGTGGGAAAGGTTACCGGTTCGCCTACTGCGATCAGTGTGCCATCAATTGTGATCGCAGTATTGTTTTCTACAGTGATAGGCGTGGTATTTGGACTGCTTCCCTCTGTGAAAGCAGCAAATTTAAATCCTATTGATGCGTTGAGAAGTGAATAAACACTGCATAGATAAAACAGACTTGATGTACAATACCTTTGTATATTGAGTCTGTTTTTCTGTAACATTTTTAGTTACTGTTTACTGGTAATATCCTGCAAAGCGTGTTATTGAAAACGAAGTGAACAATAACCATTTTTCTGTGGATTTTAAACAGAAAAACAATCAAATTTGTATAGATGTCAAGGAATGTGCTAAAATTTGTACAAAAAATAAAAAAATATGGAAGTACAAAGACAGGTTGTGCTATAATGGAGTATCTCAAAAAGAATTATTTATACAGGAGAAAGTTCGCGGATGGTATCATTTACCTATATCATCAAAGATAAATTTGGAATACATGCAAGGCCCGGACTGCTTCTTGTGCAGGAAGCTGGAAAGCTTACGAGCAATATCACTATTTTTAAAGGAACAGACAGTGGTGATGCGAAGCGGATGTTCTGTGTTATGAATCTTGCAGTAAAACAGGGAGATCAGATAACAGTACATGTGGAAGGCGAGAATGAAGAGGCAGATGCCGAAGTAATGAGAGAGTTTTTGAAAAATAATCTGTAACTGTGAAGATGTCAGACAGTTATGCCATAATCTTTAATAAGGAGAATTGGAGTAATGAAAGTATTAGAAGGTAAGTCCGTATTTTCAGGAATTGCAATTGGAAAGATTTCTATTTTGCAGAAAGCAGACACAAGTGTAAAGCGTACGAAGGTAGAAAATCCGGAGGCAGAGATCACACGTGTGCAGGAAGCAAAAGAGAAAGCAGTTGAACAGCTTCAGAAACTGTATGATAAGGCACTCCGGGAAGTTGGAGAATCAGGTGCTGCTATTTTTGAAGTGCATCAGATGATGCTGGATGATGAGGACTATCTGGATTCTATTGATAACATTATCCGTACGGAGAATGTAAATGCAGAGTATGCAGTAGCAACAACAGGCGATAATTTTGCAGACATGTTTGCGCAGATGGATGATGACTACATGAAAGCAAGAGCGGCAGATATAAAGGATATTTCAGATCGTCTGGTACGTGTATTATCAGGACACGATGAGGGAGATATGGATGCTGCAGAACCATCTATTATCGTTGCTGAGGATCTGGCTCCAAGTGAAACTGTACAGATGGACAAGAGCAAAGTTCTTGCATTTGTTACAAGGAAAGGTTCTTCCAATTCCCATACAGCAATCCTTGCAAGAACTATGAATATCCCGGCGCTGATCAATATTGAATATGATGACAGCATGGATGGGAAAATGGCAGTTGTAGACGGTAAGACCGGTTCTCTTATTGTGGAACCGGATGCAGATACCCTGAAGAAATATCAGGATCAGAAAGACGAGGAGTTGCGCCAGAGAGCAATGCTCAAAGAATTAAAAGGCAAAACTACAGAGACAAAGAGTGGACATAAGATTCATCTGTACGCAAACATCGGAAGCACAGGCGATGTAGCCAGTGTACTGGCTAATGATGCAGAAGGTATTGGTCTATTCAGAAGTGAATTCATTTATCTGGAAAAAGATAATTATCCGACAGAGGAAGAGCAGTTCCAGATTTATAAAGCAGTAGCACAGAATATGGCAGGAAAGAAAGTAATCATCCGTACACTGGATATCGGCGCAGACAAGCAGATTGATTACTTTGATATGGCACACGAAGAGAATCCGGCAATGGGTTATCGTGCAATCCGTATCTGCCTGGACAGACCGGAAGTATTTAAGACACAGCTTCGTGCACTGTTCAGAGCAAGTATGTTCGGAAATATCTCCATTATGTATCCGATGATCATCTCTGTAACAGAAGTAAAACAGATCAAGGCTATTGTTGCAGAGGTTAAGAAAGAGCTGACAGAGCAGGGCATTCCGTTTAAAGATGACGTAGAGCAGGGTGTAATGATCGAGACACCGGCTGCAGTTATGATCAGTGATCTTCTTGCAAAAGAAGTTGATTTCTTCAGCATCGGAACTAACGATTTAACACAGTATACACTGGCAATCGACCGTCAGAATGCAAAACTGGATAATATTTATGATTCTCATCATGAAGCTGTACTTCGTATGATCCAGATGGTCATTGATAATGCACATAAAGAGGGAATCTGGGCAGGAATCTGCGGAGAGCTCGGAGCAGATACTACATTGACAGAACGCTTTATACAGATGGGGATTGATGAATTATCTGTATCACCTACATTTGTTCTGCCGGTACGTAAGATCGTAAGGGAACTGGGCTGATTCTGGCATAAATATCGCAAAAGAATAGAAACAGGCAGTCAAAATTCCGCATGGGTCAATCTATGCGGAATTTTTTTGCAATAAATTAGCGGTTCCTGATTGTGATACATAAAAAAATATGATAAACTGAACATAGTCTGTAATTTTATGAAAAGATGATTGATACATAAAAAATCTGAAGTGGATCAGAAGCAAAGGAGATATGAATATGGGAAAAATTGCCATTGTCACAGACAGTAACAGCGGCATAACACAGGACCAGGCAAGAGAACTTGGAATCAGCGTAATTCCAATGCCTTTTTATATTAACGAGAAGCTTTATCTTGAAGGAATCACTCTTTCACAGGAAGAGTTTTATGAGAGACTTAAGAATGATGAGGCTATTTCTACTTCACAGCCGGGGCCGGCAGATGTATGCGGACTCTGGAATACATTACTGGAAAAGTATGATGAAGTAGTGCATATTCCAATGTCAAGCGGACTGAGTGCATCCTGCGATACAGCAATGGGACTGGCTCAGGAATATGACGGAAGAGTACATGTAGTAGACAATCAGAGAATTTCTGTTACGCAGAGACAATCTGTACTGGATGCCCTCACATTAAGAGATGCGGGCAGAAATGCGACACAGATCAAACAGGTTCTGGAAGAGCAGAAGCTGGATTCCAGTATCTATATTACTCTGGAAACTCTGAAATACCTTAAGAAAGGCGGAAGGATTACTCCTGCAGCAGCAGCAATCGGAACAGTTCTGAACCTGAAACCTGTGCTTCAGATCCAGGGTGAGAAGCTGGATGCATATTCCAAAACAAGAGGCAAGAAGCAGGCAAAACGTGTCATGCTCAAGGCTATACAGAATGACTGGGAGAACCGCTTTACAGAATACGTAAAACGTGGCGAAATGTGCCTGCAGTCTGCTTATACAGGAAATCAGGAGGAAGCAGAGGAATTTAAGAAAGAAATTGCCGAAGTATTCCCCGGAATTGAGATTGTGCAGAATCCGTTATCATTAAGTGTTGCATGCCATATCGGACATGGTGCTATTGCAGTTGCATGTTCAAGAAAAGTGGTAGTAGAATAAAACAATCTGAGGAGTTAGGAAAGAATGAAGAAACTTATGGAACAGATGGCGGAAGAACTTTCCGCAGCATTTGAAAAATCCGGATACGACCCATCCTACGGAAAAGTAACCGTATCCAACAGACCGGATCTTTGCGAATTTCAGTGCAACGGTGCTATGGCAGGAGCCAAAGCATACAAGAAGGCACCGTTTATGATCGCTGATGATGTAGTAGCATACTTAAAAGACAGCCAGGTTTTCTCCATGGCAGAAGTCGTAAAACCGGGATTTATCAATTTAAAAGTAAAAGGTGAATTCCTTGCAGATTACTTAAAGGAAATGGCAGCAGACGAGAAACTTTCCGTATCTGCAGCAAAAGAGCCGAAGACGATCATCATCGACTACGGTGGACCAAACGTTGCAAAACCTCTTCATGTAGGACACCTTCGTTCTGCAATCATCGGAGAAAGTATTAAGAGAATCGGTCGCTTTGTAGGACATAAAGTAATCGGTGATGTTCATCTGGGAGACTGGGGTCTTCAGATGGGGCTGATCATTACAGAACTGAAACACAGAAAACCGGAGCTGGTTTATTTTGATGATTCTTACACAGGAGAGTATCCGGAGGAAGCACCATTTACGATCAGCGAGCTGGAAGAAATCTATCCATGTGCAAGCGGCAAGTCCAAAGAGGATGAAGCGTACAGAAACGAAGCTCTGGAAGCAACTCATCTTCTTCAGCAGGGCAAACCGGGATACATGGCTCTCTGGAACCATATTATGAACGTATCCGTTACAGACCTGAAGCGCAACTATGACAAATTAAATGTGTCTTTTGATCTCTGGAAAAAGGAATCCGATGCACAGCCATATATTCCTGGAATGGTTGAGGAGATGAAAGAAAAAGGATTCGCTTATGTAGACCAGGGTGCACTTGTAGTAGATGTAAAAGAAGAGAACGACACAAAAGAGATTCCTCCATGTATGCTTCTGAAATCAGACGGAGCTTCTCTTTATACAACTACAGACCTTGCAACAATCGTAGAGCGAATGAAATTATTTAACCCGGATGAGATCTTGTATGTGGTAGACAAACGTCAGGAACTTCACTTTATCCAGGTATTCCGCTGTGCAAGAAAGACCGGGCTTGTAAAAGATGATACAAAGCTTTCTTTCCTTGGATTCGGAACCATGAACGGAAAAGACGGAAAACCGTTCAAGACAAGAGAGGGCGGCGTTATGCGTCTGGAAACTCTCATTAAAGACATCAACGAAGAGATGTTTACCAAGATTGTTGAGAATCGCAGCGTGAAAGATAAAGATGCGAAAGAAACTGCAGAGATCGTAGGGCTTTCCGCAATCAAATACGGTGACCTTTCCAATCAGGCTACCAAGGATTACATTTTTGATATTGACAGATTTACATCATTTGAAGGTAATACAGGTCCGTATATCCTTTATACGATCGTTCGTATCAAATCTATTCTGAACCGTTTTGCAGAAGAGGGCGGCAACCTTGAAGCAGGTGCAATCCTTGATCCAGTAAACGACAGCCAGAAGAACCTGATGCTTCAACTGACAGGTTTCGGTGCAACTGTAGAGAACGCTTTTGAAGAAAAAGCACCGCATAAGATCTGTGCATATATTTATGAAGTATCCAATGCATTCAACAGCTTCTATCATGAGACAAAGATCCTCAGCGAAGAGAACGAAGCACAGAAAGCTTCCTTCATCCAGTTGTTGAAACTCACTAAGAAAGTTCTGGAGACATGTATCGATCTTCTTGGATTTTCTGCACCGGACAGAATGTAAAAATAAGATTCATCAATAAATCAACTTGTTGGTATACTAGTTACTGTTCACACACCACTATCCCGCGAGGTGTTTTGGCATGAATATGCCAAAATCCCGAGACATACAAGCCAAAATTCCATTGCCGCAGGCAATCTGGAATGAATTTTGGCTACGTTACTGAGAACGGAGTGAACAGTAACGTATACTAAGCCCTGTTTACATATATTGTAAATGGGGCTTTTCAAAAAGAACGAAATGTGCTATCATGTATTTATCTAATCTATACGTGATGAAATTCTTTCATCACATTTTCCATTTTTGTTTTAAACGAATTGTGAATATCTGCTTGGCTCAGATAAACTGCGGAGCAGTTATTCGGTTATGAGCAAGTAGCGAATCTGATGATTTTATCTGTTTGACAATTGAACAGGAGGTGAACCAGTGAATTTATCTGGAACTGTATTAAAAGGGCGTTACTGTATTCTGGATCCTGTTGGAAAAGGCGGCGGAGGGAAAGTTTACCTTGCCAGAGACCTGGAACTGGGCGTTTTGTGGGCGGTAAAAGAAATACCGGTATCCGACAAAAGTGAAGCCCGTATGCTTTTGAAACTTTCGCATCCGTCTTTGCCAAAGATGATAGATTACATAGAAGATAACCGAAAATGTTACCTTGTTATGGAATATGTCAGGGGAAAATCTCTGGGTGAGTATTTAAGAGGCGGAAAACATTTTTCCATAAATGAAATCGTTAAATATGGAATGGAGATTTCAGATGTATTCTCCTATTTTCATGGTCGGAAACCACCGGTTTATTATGGAGATCTGAAGCCTGACAATCTGATGCTGGGTGAGAATGGAAGATTATATCTGATCGATCTGGGCGGTGCTGTAAACGGATATAAATATCACCATAAAGTATGTACAGGCACTGCCGGTTTTGCTGCGCCGGAACAATATGAGGGAAAGATAAATGCAGCAACAGATATTTATACATTTGGAAAAACATTATCTGCCTTATGTGGAAAAACAGATTGTCTGTTATTCATCCGGAACATGTCATTATTCTGGCTTATTTTCAGATGCTGCATGAAGAAACCGGAAATGCGTTATCAAAATATGAAGACTGTACAGAAAAAACTAAGCAGAATCCAGAAGAGACAAAATCAGAGTAAAATTAAAAACATGTTGGTTTTGGCAGGGAGCAGTATTGCTTTTGCAGTAATAACTGTTTTTCTTCTGTTTAGTTCTGATCTGGTATCCGGCTCCAAAACATTTGATTTTTATGAAGAGCTAACTGATATTACAGACCTTTATTATCAGGAAGAATTTCAAAACGGCAGTAAAGCGGACAGGGAAAAAATTTGTGAACAGGCAGATACCGGACTGCGGAAATTACAAAAACAATGCACTGAAAAAGAGGAGTCAAGAAAGATATTACAGATTCTGGCAGTAAACAGTGAGTACCAGGAAAATTATGAAAATGCAGGATTCTACTATGAGCAAATGCTTCTTTATGATGAAACTTACAGAGCCGGATACGGTGAATATGGAATGTTCCTGTTCCGTACCGGGCAAAAGGAAGCCGGTCAGGCACTATGGACAGAATATAAGTCGAAAGAAACAATGTTAGACGATACAGTCAGCAGAAATCTGAGATTGTGGGAAAAGGAGATGACTAAGAGTGAAGAAAAATCATAACAGACTCTGGATTGTGACATTTGTATGTTTATGTCTGTGTCTGACTTCGACTATCTCTGCCATGCAGATGGGAGGTTTTGATATTGATGTAGGAAATGGAGAAAACAGCAGCTGGCAATGGCATGAGGAACAGCAGTGTAATCAGAGCAGTTGGGAGAATACGTGGGAAAATAACCGGCAGACTGGAGACAACACATCAGAAACTCCTGTACAGAACGATCAGGCCCAGGACAATGGATATCAGTATGATTCTGATATAGAAAACGGAACACAGGATAATATACAGCAATGGGATGGTGTACAGCAGAATAACACTGACTGGAATAACAGCAGTCAATGGAACAATAATTCTCAGTGGGATAATAATTCTCAGAATAATAATGTCCAGAATAATAACGTTCAGAGTAATAATGCCCGGAATAATAATTCTGCATGGAACGCTCAACCTCAGACAGATAACAATATGCAGATAACATCCCGGACGGATAATGAATCCGCTGTTAAGATATCAGAAAAACCCACCCCAACATCAATACCTGTACCAACACCTAAACCTGCGAAAAATCCGAAGCCGACAAAAACACCCAAATCAACTCAGCCCCCAACTCCTAAGCCGTCAAAAAAGAAAAATAAGAAGAAACAAAATAAAGCAAAGAAAACAGAAAAAGAAAACAAGAATACAGGTAATTCCAAAGTGTTTCAGAATAAAGAAAACCAGGGGGATACTGTTGAATACACGCATGTAAAAGATGAAGCTGTTAAGTTTCATTGCACACAAAATACAGATAGTTTCCATACCCCGCGAATTCAGATAATATCCCGGGGCTCTGTTCAGATTCTTTCTTTTCGGCTTAACAAAACAGAATGTCCCTGGCATTGGGAAGGAGACTGGATCATACCGGATACGGAAGATGAAAATGTAAAAGAAATAGAATTGTTGGTTATCTCTCAAGGCGGAAAGCTGATAAAAATGAATCCCCGGATTTTTTCCTCATAGACGCTTCAGGAAAACAATGCTATAATTTATCATATTATATCAATTTTTCTGAGACAGGAGGAACCTATGTACAAAGTAATTTTGTTTGATTTAGATGGAACATTAACAGAATCCGGAGAGGGTATCACGAAATCTGTTCAGTATGCACTGGAGAGAATTGGAAAGCCTGAACCGGACCTTGAGAAACTGAAGGTTTTCATAGGACCGCCGCTTA
>OGCO01006308.1_pt1 | contig 10644 bp, 10 predicted proteins | sample 1570171 | NCBI WGS metagenome assembly OGCO01 (sample SAMEA4370583, study PRJEB24528) | human gut metagenome | reverse complement strand
TCTGACGAAAAATTTGACGACGCATCTGCCGCACAATCTTTGTGCGGTATTGCCCAAAATCGGAAAGGAAAAAGAATGCGATTTGAAGAACTGAATCTATCCACACCGCTGCTGGAAGCTGTGGCACAGCTGGATTTTACCGAAATGACTGAAATTCAGGAAAAGGCGATCCCGCTGCTGCTGGAGGGCAGGGACGTGATCGGCAAGTCCAATACCGGTACCGGAAAAACCGCGGCGTTCAGTATCCCGATTCTGGAGCAAATGGGACAGCTGCCGCAGGAAGAACGCCGCAGTGTCTGTGCCCTGATCCTCTGTCCCACACGGGAACTGGCAATGCAGGCATGCGACGAGATCCGTAAGTTTGCCCGCTTTCAGAAGCAGGTGAAGCCGGTGGCAGTCTACGGCGGTGCCAGCATGGAACGCCAGATCTACCAGCTGAAAAACGGTGCCAATCTGGTGGTCGGCACTCCCGGACGTGTCCTTGACCACCTCCGCCGCCGTACCCTGAAGCTGGACAACCTGAAAACGATCGTGCTGGACGAAGCTGATGAAATGCTGAACATGGGCTTCCGCGAGGACATCGAATCGGTGCTGGCACAGATTCCGGAGGAACGCCAGACCGTGCTGTTCTCCGCCACCATGCCGCCGGCAATTCTGGCAATTACCAAGCAGTACCAAAAAGAGCCGGTACTGGTGCAGATTCAGAGTGCCCACCGGACAGTAGACGCAATTGCACAGTTTTCTGTCAGCGTGCCCATGGGACGTAAGACCGATGCCCTTCAGCTGCTGCTGCTGTCGAAACAGCCTAAGTCTGCCATGATCTTCTGCAACACCAAAAAAATGGTAGACGAACTGACCGAAGCCCTCTGTCTGCGTGGCTTTTCCGCGGCAGGGCTTCACGGCGACATGAAGCAGCTTCAGCGGACACAGGTGATGAACGGCTTCAAAAGCGGCAGAAATACCATTCTGATCGCCACCGACGTGGCAGCCCGCGGCATTGATGTCAAGGGTGTGGACGCGGTATTCAACTACGACCTGCCGCAGGATCACGAGTACTATATCCACCGGATCGGCAGAACCGGACGTGCCGGAAAGACCGGTGCGGCGTATAACATTCTCAGCGGCAGAAAGCAGGAAATGGAGATGCGGGAAATCTCCCGCTATACCAAGGCGGACATCACCGAGATTCCGGTGCCCACTTCCAAGGAACTCCGCAGTGCAGCCGTAGCGGAAACCCGTGCCAAGCTGCTGGAACTGGCGGCAGCACCGGCTTCGGAAGAAGCACTGACAGTGGCACAGGAACTGCTGGCACAGACCGAATCACCGGAACAGCTGCTGGCGGCTCTGATTCAGCAGCAGCTGGACGATGCCACCAAGAACCTGCCGGCATTTGACGTGCCGAAGCCTATTCGCAAGGGCAAGCGTGCCGGAGCCAAGACGGTTCGGGTACACATCAACGCCGGCAGAAAAGACCGCATGGCACCGAATTTCATTCTGGGGGCACTGGTAGAAGCCACCGGCATGGCTGGCAACGAGTTCGGCAAGATCGACATTCACGACCAGTACACCACCGTGGAAGTGCCGGAAACGGAAACCGATTTCGTTATCGACTCCATGCAGAACGAAAAGATCAACGGCAAGTCCGTTGCCGTGCGGCGGTATGAGGAACGGGATAACGACTATCGCGGCGACTCCCGCGGACGCGGCGGCAGAAACGGCGGACAGCACCGCCAGTCCCGTCACGGCTATAACCAGCGTGCCCGCAGCGGCGGCTATAACCGCAAGCGGAGAAAGGGCTAATATCAGTTTTGTCAGTTTTTCTGTAGAACCTGATGTATTCAGAAAAAATCACTCCCCGAACAGACATCGTCACGACGTTTGTTCGGGGATTTTTTTGTCCGAACAGAAAAACACCCTGCTGGAGAAAAGCAGGGTGTCGGGAAGAGTATGCGGACAACACCACGCTTTGCATGGTGCCGCCGATGAAACTGTCAATGGAATGGAATAGTTGTGCCGCCAAATTCAATGGAAACAATGCCTTCTGGGGCGATAGGCTCGTCGAAATCAATGCTATATTCCCAAGGCGTATCACTTTGGTCGGTGAATGATATACTGCTGTTTTTACAATCTGGTGTCATAGTGCTGCCGTCTGCATAGGTGATCGTTACTGGATAAGCGGAATCATAGGAATCAAACAGCTGCATATCTCCTGTGCCGGAAAGCTGCATCGAAAGTGCCTGTATTTCCAGATGTTTCAGATAACCAGTGCCGTTTTTATTGGGAATTGCAATCGGTTCTGTATAGTTCAATGTCACTTCTTGAACAGAGGTATCCAGTGAAACTGTGACATCGATCGTTCCCAGTAGTTCTGTTTGTTCAGATTTTACAAATCCATTTTGTTTTTCTATGAGATCTGTAATATCAGTCAGTCCAATGGTAAAATTAAGATGGTCAAAGGTAATACCGTTTGTAAATTGCAGCTGATAAAATGCGGTGTACGAACCGTCTTCTTCCGGTATGTCTGTCCGTTCGAAAAATTCATATTTCCCCAAGTAATAGGGATCATCTTTATCTGCATCATCGAGTTTGTTTTCCCCGTTGATCATCGGATATACAATGCCTGAACCGGAATTATAGTTTACAATCACTCTTTTTGCAGGGTTGAAATCAGGATCACTGGGAACAATACGCATCATCAGATAAACATTTTTTGCATCATTGACCACGCCAACAGGGGTAATGTCCAGACCGTCCATGCCGTCTACGGTAAAGGATTCGATCTGTCCGTTGGTGAACACTGCCGTTTCCGGCACGTCTACCGACTCTGCCCACGGGAATAGTTTCTCCAGCAGACTGGTGTTCTGTGCAGCTGCTACAGAAAAGACGCTGACGACTGCCACACAGGCAGCTGCCGCAAGGGCAATGCCGGCTCTTTTTCGCCATGTGATGTGCTTTTTCAGCTGCGGCATTTTCGTCTGGTGTACTGCGTTCAGAATCCGCTGCTCGCAGGCATCAGACATCTGAATTTGTTCCATGAGCTGCTTGTATTGCCGTTTGTCCATAGTGAAACCCACCTTTCTGTTCTAAGAGTGCTTTCAGTTTTTTTCGGGCACGTTCCAGTTGTGTCTGTATGGTCGAGGGGTTGCGTTGCAGCATTTCGGAGATCTCTTGCACGGAGTATTCCTCATAGTAGTAGAGCAGGATCACCACCCGATATTTTTCCGGCAGGGAGAACACCGCCGCGTACAGTGCATTGTCCTGCGGCGTTTCAAACGCAGTCGCCAGATTTTCCGGCAGTTCCGCCCGATTCTGAAACCAGACCGACCGCCGGAGGTTGTGGCAGGCGTTCAGCGTTACCCGAATCAGCCACGCCTTTTCGCTGCCGACATCGGGGAACGGTTTTTCCCGCAGATAAAACTTGAGGAATGTTTCCTGTGCGACATCTTCCGCATCTGCCTGATTCCGCAGATAGGTAAAGGCGATGCGGTAAACGGTATCTTTGTATTGTTTCAGCTTGCCGCGGAATACATCTTCGTCCATGTGGTACACCTCCTTGGTTTGTGTTGCCTTTTGAAGTACTTCACCCCTATAACAATCCAGAGGGTCAAAATATCTCACTTTTTGAAAAAAATTTTGCAACAACAAAAGCCGCCCATGTGGACGGCTTCTGGTGAAATCTTTTTCCTATGTTTTCGGTTTTACAGAAAACCCTTTTCAATATGTAGGAGGCGATGCCCACATTTGCCCGAGGGCAGTAATTTTCTGGGGCAGCCATGTCAAAACCGTCCGGCGGAATTCGCTCGTTGCCCTCGCTGTCCGCCTAAGGCATGCCAACGCCGATTGTTGCCCTTGCCTGTACTTGCAGTGTTGGCTTTTTGATGTGTTTATTGCCTAGCCTCCCCTGAAAGGGGAGGGGAACCGCCGTTAGGCGGTGGAGAGGTTCTGCTGAAATCTTTTGTTCCTGTTTCAGGTTTCACAGAAGAAACCCCTCAGTCAAGCCTGCGGCTTGCCAGCTCCCCTTTCAGGGGAGCCTTTTTTGCCTTGTGAATTTTCACCAACAAAACTCCCCCCCCGGCGGGGCGAACAGGCGGCTTGTCCGCCGTAACACTACCCTTTTCACTCTTGAAATTGGGGCGTAGGGTCAGCGGCGACCCGCCGCTTCTTTACTGAAAAGAAAAAAAGAAGCAAAAAAGAAAAGAGTTCGCGTTGCACTTGTACTGTACGGCAATGCATCACACGAAGATTACACGAAGAATCTTCCACTGATGTAAAATCTTTTGTTTGATGTTGAGAGTTACGTAGGAACCTCTCCACCGCCTAACGGCGGTCCCCCTCCCCTTTCAGGGGAGGCTTTTTCCCTTGTGAATTTTCATCAACAAAAATCTCAGGGTCAGCGGTGGCTTGCTATCCTTGAGCAAGTCTGCCGCCGCCGCAAAGAGAAAGGAATAGAAATGCTGCTGGAATTATTATTGGAACGGCTGAAAGCCGCACTACGGGTAAAGGGCAACTGGGCGGTTTATGCCGCGTATGATCCCGCACCCTTTGCCAAACGAGAGGAATCCTTCCTCACCGTGGGAATCACTGCACTGGAAACGGAGCAGGCGTTTTCCGACGAAACTTACTGGTATTTTCCATTTTCCGCCGCTGCTCAAGTGCGGCTGCTGACGGCTCCGGAAACGGATGCACAAGTGCTGTATGACCGCTATTGGCAGACAGTGGTTTCCGGTATGCTGTCCGCCGGCTGCACCGTGCAGAAGATTCGCACCGGAGCACCCACGGAGTGGAAACAGTTCCGGAAAATTGCACTGGAGGGCAGCTTTACCCTCTCCGGTGTCTTTCAAATTGCCAAAGAGGAGGTGCTTGCACCATGAGTGGAACATTTCAGGTGGTTTCCCCGCGGGAGTTTCCCGTTCGTCTGGGCGATCTTACCTTTTACGCTGCCGGCTGGAAGCTTTCCGGTACCAGACAGTACGCCCAGCAGGGCGGTGTACAGGGAGCAGGCTATGTGACCAATACCAGCTGCCGTGCCAGACAGTTGGTGCTGGACGGCAAATTCTGCTTCGCAGACAGCCCCGCAGAGGTGGTTCTGGCGTTGGATACCGCCATACGGGAACGGACACTGTTCGCCTTTGATCTGCGGGATCTGCGGTTTTTCGGCACCAGTTTGGCAGCGTATACGATTTCGGAAACGGCGGCACAGGGCGTGCTGCCCTGTCAGCTGACGCTGATCGCTCCCAACGCCCTGAGCCGTGTGACGGCGGAAACGGAAGGAGGCAACACATGATACAGGTGGTGTTAATTACCAGAACCGGAAAGGCGTATCTTGCAAACGGCATTGCCGCCTTTACGCTGGACAAGGAAGCCTACACGCCCTACAGCCAGCTGACGGCGACGGTGTACGGGAATTTCAGCATACAGCAGTTCGCCGGCATCTATCGGGTACAGCTGCTGCTGGACGGCACGGAACTGCACTTCGGGACAGTGGAAAAGTTCCGGCTGGTGCAGGAAAACGGCACTTCCTATGTGCGGTTTTCCTCCCGCGGACTGACGGCACTTCTGCTGCAAAATCAGCTGGAGCCGGGGCTGCACACTGCCATGTCGCTGGACAAGCTGATGCAGGATTTCGTGACATTTCCCAAGGAGATCACGTGGGAATCTGACACGGATACCAGCAACTATCTCTTTGTCAAAGAGGGCACCAGCATGTGGGACGGCGTGGCAAACCTGACCTATAAACTTTGCGGGCGGTATCCCTTTGTGTACCATGCCAACGAAATTCGCATGCATCTGCCGGAAACATACCGGAATTTTTATGTGGGTGCAGACACGCTGCTGGGCATGGGCATGACGGCAGACCAATCCCGCATTTACAGCCGGTTTTCCATGGCAGATGCCGACGGCACCTATGGAAAATTTCAGGAGAACGACCCCAACGCCGCAGCACTGGAACTGGTGCGGACAAAACAGCTGCCGCTGGATCGGCAGTATCTCTACGACCCGCAGCAGGCTCTGGTGTTTCGGCAGAAATTTGCCGGACGGGGATTGGTTTCCTACTATTTCGACCGCATCGGAGCAGTGGCAGCAGATCTGGGCGACCGGATCACCTGCTCCGGCATTATTGAAAACGCTCCCATTACCCATATCCGCATGACCGGCAATCAGAACGGTGTGCGGACGAGGCTGGAAGCGTATCAGGACGAGTTTTATCCGGCATAAACGGGAATTTCCGGCAGAAACTGCCGGTTTCCATATAACAAAAACACGTGCCGCAGCAAGCGGCAGAAAGGGAAGGAATTTTATGTATCAGGATCTGAAACTGGAAAAGGGCATGTATCACATCACTGGCAAGAGCTTTTCGGAGGTACTGGAGGGCATGGACCCGTCTGGTGCGTATGCCGAAACACCCCTTGCCGGACTGGACGCGTATGAGCGTCAGCTGAAGCGTTTTGACATTCACGTCAGCGGTTCCCACTGTGACCGCGTGGAGAAGTTCTTCTCCACCACAGACAGTGCGGTGCTGTTTCCGGAGTTTATCCGCCGTGCCATTCGCAGCGGCATGGAACAGTCTGTGCTGTCTGATCTGGTGGCAGTGCACACCATTTCTCCCGCCGGAGAATATCAGCCGGCAGTGCTGACGGACACTACCGCCTATACCACCAAGACCACACAGGGCAATGCCCTGCCCACTGCCTCCTATCTGGAAGCGGCAAACACCGTGCGACTGGACAAGTACGGCCGTTCCATTCACGCTTCCTATGAGGCAGTCCGCCGCCAGCGTCTGGACGCATTCAGTGCGATCCTCCGTGCCGTGGGCGTGCGTCTGTCCAACGGGCTGCTGGGACAGAGCATTTTGTGCATGAAGGAAACCAATGGTTCCCTGATCGACGTTGTCACAGACGGCAAGCTGACTTATGCCGATCTGGCGAAGCTGTACGGCGAATTCCGCAACTTCGACATGACCAAGGTGCTGGCGGCTCCGGCGGTGGCTGCGGAAATCATGGCAATGGAGCAGATGCAGGATATGGCTTCTGCACAGCCCAACACCATTTTGCTGCCCTTTGGTGCCCAACTGCAAAAGTGTGCCGGCATGTCCGCAGATTACATCGTGGGACTGGACAACCGCTTTGCACTGGAGATGATTACCACAGACGATGTGCTGCTGGAAACAGACAAGCTGATCGACAGCCAGCTGGACGTGATCACGGTTTCGATTCGTGCGGCGTTCCGCGTGATGCTGAGTGAAGCCGTACATGTGCTGAGCCTGTAAGTTTGTGGAAGCATTGTGCAAAAAGTCCGCCTGACGGCTTTGCACACAAGCTGACAGTACGTTTTCCACACAGCAGTGTGGAAAACAGTGCAGCAGAACAGGAGGAATAGATCTATGGAAAATCAGGAACAGAATCCGTCCGGCACGGAACTGGAAGCCAAGCTGGAACAGCTGAACCGCTTTACGCGGCGTACCCTCACACAGGAGGAGGTATTCCTCTTTGATGTGCGGCTTTGTGACAATGAAACTGATCGGGACGGGGAACGCTTTTCGCTGGAGGCTCTGGAGCAGCTGAAAGCTTTGTTTGTGGGGAAAACCGGCATTTTTGACCACGATCCCAAGGGAGAAAATCAGACTGCACGAATCTATGCTGCGGAACTGGTACAGGAGCCGGAGCGTGTGACCTCTGCCGGCGAAGTGTACACATTTCTGAAAGGGCATGCCTACATGGTACGCACCGATGCCAATCGGGATCTGATTCGGGAAATTGACGGCGGCATCAAGAAGGAAGTGAGCATTTCCTGTGCTGCCGTATCGCAGACCTGCTCGGTCTGCGGCAGTGACCGCCGGAAGAATCCTTGTGCCCACCGCGTGGGGCAGCTGTACGGGGAGAAACGCTGTCATGTGGTACTGTCTGATGTGACAGATGCCTATGAGTGGAGTTTTGTGGCAGTGCCGGCACAGCGGGAGGCAGGGGTGACCAAGCAGTTCGGCATGGAAACCGACGGCGAACGCCGCTGCAAACAGCTGGAACAGCAGCTTCAAAACCGGAACGCTCTGCTGAACCGCGTGGAGAACAGCCTGCGGCAGGAAATTGTGCGGCTGCGGTTTCTGGTGGAGGGCAGTGCGGCACAAGATGCGGTTTCTGCTGCGGTGGAACGCATGTCGCTGGAGGAACTGCTGGGGTTTCAGGAAACGCTCCGCACCAAGCAAAAGCATCTCTGTCAGGCACAGCTGCGGACACCGGAGCCGCAGGAACAGAACGGGGCGTTTCGAATGGGATAAGACGGTGAAACTGAAAAAACGCCGGTCTGCCCCTTGACAAACCGGAGAAAAATGCGTATAATAAAAATAGAAAGAGCATACCGGTAGACGGTTGCTCCCAATTTAAGAATGGCTTTTAGAAATAGCCGCCCTATGTGGAAGTGGGGCGGTTATTTCCGTTTGTTTTGAGAGTTTAAGTAAGCAAGATATGCCTTAAAGACATCACAAACAATGCTGACAAGCTTGACAATCATATCAAGTTTCATATGCATACACTCCCTTCTGGGAGCGTGGATTAACCGCCTACCGTTTTCGGTATGCCCTAGGGTTTCATTATAGCATATCCTGTCGAATTTTGTCAAGACGGCAAAACCGAAAAAAACGCCGGTCTGCCCCTTGACAAACCAGAGAAAAATGCGTATAATAAAAATAGAAAGAGCATACCGGCAGACGGTTGCTTCCATGTTTAGGAAAGTTAAAGAATTAACCGTCTCTAGTTTGGTCGCTGAGGGCGGTTATTTCTTTTTATGATCGTCATGGAAAATTGCGTATAGCAAAGATGCAAAAGCAATCAAAAGTGTCAAGAGAGCTAAGAGCTCTGACCAAGTCACATAATGTTCCATAGTATCACCTCCCAACGTACAAAATTGTACATGGGAGCAGGAAACGAAACCGTCCACCGTTTTCGGTATGCCCTAGGGTTTCATTATAGCATAGTCTGTCGAATTTTGTCAAGAAAAATCAAACACACCAACAAAAAAGCGGTATACCTTTCCGGTACACCGCTTTTCTTATTGACTACAGGCACATGCCTGTGCATATTTTAGGAATGTGTCGAATAGTTCGGAGCTTCCTTGGTGATCTGAATATCATGCGGGTGGCTCTCCAGCAGACCGGCGTTGGTGATCTGTACGAACTTTGCCTTTTCGTGGAGCAGCTCAATAGTCTTGCAGCCGCAATAACCCATACCGGAGCGAATACCGCCTACCAGCTGGAACACGGAATCGGCAACACTGCCCTTGTACGGCACACGACCTTCTACGCCCTCCGGCACCAGCTTCTTGGCACCCTCCTGGAAGTATCTGTCCTTGGAACCATTTGCCATAGCAGCCAGACTGCCCATGCCGCGGTATACCTTGAAGGAACGTCCCTGATAGATCTCGGTTTCTCCCGGAGATTCCTCACAGCCAGCCAGCAGTGAGCCCAGCATAACGACATTTGCACCGGCAGCCAGAGCCTTTACAATGTCGCCGGAGTACTTGATACCGCCGTCTGCGATGACCGGAATGTTGTGCTTCTTTGCCACCTGAGCCACGTCATAGACTGCGGTGATCTGCGGCACGCCGATGCCGGCAACGATACGGGTGGTACAAATGGAGCCAGGTCCGATGCCGACCTTGACAGCGTCTGCACCGGCTTCGATCAGAGCCTCTGCTGCTTCTGCGGTAGCGATGTTTCCGGCGATGACCGGTACATGCGGAAATGCTTCCTTGACCTTTTTCAGGGTAGTCATGATGTTCTTGCTGTGACCGTGTGCAGAGTCCAGAACCAGCACGTCTACCTGTGCATCTACCAGAGCGTGAGCACGTTCCAGAACATTTGCGGTGATGCCGATCGCAGCACCGCAGAGCAGGCGACCCTTTTCGTCGCGGGCAGAGTTCGGGAACTGTACTGCCTTTTCAATATCCTTAATGGTGATCAGACCCTTGAGGTAGCCTTCTTCGTCCACCAGCGGCAGCTTTTCGATCTTGTGCTTGCGGAGAATCGCCTGTGCTTCTTCCATAGTCGTGCCTACCGGAGCCGTGATCAGGTGATCCTTGGTCATTACTTCCGAGATCGGGCCGTTATAGTCGGACAGGAACCGCATGTCACGGTTGGTGATGATGCCCACCAGCTTGCCCACATTGTCTACGATCGGCACGCCGGAGATCTTGTACTTGCCCATCAGAGCATTGGCATCAGATACCAGATGATTTTCCGTCAGGGAGAACGGATTGACGATAACGCCGTTTTCCGAACGCTTTACCTTATCCACCTCGTCTGCCTGCTGTTCGATGCTCATGTTCTTGTGAATGATACCGATGCCGCCTTCACGGGCAATGGCAATTGCCATTCTGGCTTCGGTGACGGTGTCCATTGCCGCAGTCATGATCGGGTTGTTGAGCCAGACATTGCCGGCAAGTCTTGTCCGCAGTTCGATCATGTTCGGTGTTACGTCCGATTCTGCCGGAATCAACAGCACGTCGTCGAATGTCAGTCCCTGTTTTCCAAACTTTTCACACAGTTCCATTGAATGACCTCCTCAATCTTCCGAAGATCAGTTCTGCAAAGGTCTGCCGCTAAGGCAATACCGCACAAAGAGCGTCTGGCGACTTTGCACGCCATCTGCTTGC
>OGCO01006292.1_pt1 | contig 10669 bp, 10 predicted proteins | sample 1570171 | NCBI WGS metagenome assembly OGCO01 (sample SAMEA4370583, study PRJEB24528) | human gut metagenome | reverse complement strand
AACAATCTGGTGACGGCGCTGATGGAGGACAGGAGACTCCAGGAGAGGCTGATCTGGGAGCTGGGACGGACGATGACAGAAAAGGGCTACCGGGGGCTGGACATTGATTTTGAGTACGTCCGGGCAGAGGACGGGCCGGCCTTTGCAGAATTTACAGGCCGTGTGCGCCGTGTGCTCCAGGTATTCGGTTATCCGGTCTCTGTGGCCCTGGCTCCGAAAACGTCGCCGGACCAGAAGGGGCTTTTATATGAAGGAATCGATTACCGTCTGTTAGGGGAGGCGGCGGACCGGGTGATGCTGATGACGTATGAATGGGGATATACATACGGCCCTCCCATGGCCGTAGCCCCCCTCAATATGGTCCGCCGGGTGGTGGAGTACGCGGTTTCAGCCATTCCGGTGGAAAAGATCAGCCTGGGGATCCCCAATTATGGGTATGAATGGCCCCTTCCCTATGTGCGTGGGACCACAAAGGCCCAGTCCATCAGCAACCGGGAGGCGGTGGCCCGGGCCATCGATCATGGAGTCCCGATCCGGTTCGACGAGACGGCCTGGTCCCCATACCTTCGTTACTGGCAGTACGGGATCCAGCATGAGATCTGGTTCGAGGATGTGCGGAGCATTCAGGGAAAGTTTGACCTGATCCGGGAATATGGCCTTCTGGGGGCCGGTTACTGGCAGCTGATGAATTTTTTCCGTCCCAACTGGCTTTTAATGCAAGAAAAATTCCGAATTATTAGAAATAATTAAAGTTTCTGAATATTCATTGGGTTATTGACTTTTTTTCTCCTATCGCCCATGATAGAGGGGCTGAAAAAAGCAGAAAAAGGCTAAAAAGGAGAGAGAAAAGTGGAAAAAGCAGAAACAAAAGGAGCGGCGTTTGACTTTTATGGGAAGCTTCCGCTCACAAAGGCAGTTCCCCTGGGGCTTCAGCATGTGCTGGCCATGTTTGTGGGAAATCTGACTCCGATCCTCATCATCACAGGCGCCTGCGGCATTGGAGCAGGCAGTGAATTTGCAGAGCTGCAGGTGGATCTGCTGCAGAACGCCATGCTGGTGGCCGGGATCGTGACACTGGTGCAGCTTTACGCCATCGGTCCTGTGGGAGGAAAGGTCCCCATTATCATGGGAACCAGCTCCGGCTTCATCGGCGTGTTCAACAGTGTGGCAAAGGTCATGGGCGGCGGCATTGCCGGCTACGGGGCCATTATGCTGGCCTCCGTTCTTGGCGGCCTGTTTGAGACGGTCCTGGGCTTTTTATTAAAGCCCCTAAGACGGTTTTTCCCGGCAGTGGTCACTGGAACAGTAGTCCTTTCCATCGGGCTGTCCCTGGTATCTGTGGGCGTCGGCTCCTTTGGCGGCGGAAACGCGGCAGCTGATTTTGGTTCCCTTGAGAACCTGGCTCTGGGCGCTCTTGTGACGGTGGTGATCATCGCGTTCAAGCACGGAACAAAGGGCATGACCAGCGCATCGTCCATTCTGATCGGCATCATCGCCGGATACATTGCGTCGGCTGTCATGGGCCTGTTCTTATCCCCCACCGGCATCACTGCCGATGGCGTGGAGTATACCAAGGCATGGGTCTTAAACTGGGACAAGGTGGCGGAGGCTTCCTGGTTTTCCATACCGAAGCTGATGCCGGTCCCCCTGGTCTTTGATCTGCGCGCCATCGTCCCGGTGCTGATCATGTTCATCGTAACGGCAGTGGAGACCGTGGGAGACATTTCCGGCGTGATGGAAGGCGGCATGGGACGGGAAGCGACCGATTCTGAGCTTTCCGGCGGCGTTATCTGCGATGGTCTGGGCTCCAGCTTTGCAGCCCTGTTCGGCGTGCTGCCCAACACATCCTTCAGCCAGAACGTGGGCCTGGTGGCCATGACAAAGATCGTCAACCGGCATGCCCTGGCCACAGGAGCCGTATTCCTGGTGTTCTGCGGCCTGCTCCCCAAGCTGGCGGCGCTGATCTCCATTATGCCCCAGAGCGTTCTGGGCGGAGCGGCGGTGATGATGTTTTCATCCATCGTCATCAGCGGCATCCAGCTGATCACAAAGGAGCCGCTGACAGCCAGGAACATCACCATCGTATCCACGGCCCTGGGACTTGGCTACGGCATTGGTGCCAATGGCGCAGTGATCGCCGGACTTCCCGAGGCAGTACAGCTGATCTTCGGAGGCTCCGGTATCGTTCCGGCAGCGATCCTGGCCATTGTCCTGAACATTGTGATCCCCAGAGAGAAGGAGGCTTAAAGGGCCTGGCTGCTGGCTTCCGGACTGAAAGCAGGAAGGAGGCCGGAACAGGCCAGACGGGCCCTTTTTAGAAAGTAAAAGTGGAAAATATCCGCCCTGCGGCTTATAATAGAAAATCATATGGAGGAGGGAAACGGATGCTTAAATTCAGAGAATATGTGCGGGCGGAAAGCCTGGAGGACGCTTATGTGCGGAACCAGAAAAAATCGGCCCATATCCTCGGCGGCATGCTGTGGCTGAAAATGCAGAACCGGACGGTTCAGACGGTCATCGATCTGTCGGACCTGGGACTTTCCGGTATTGAAGAGACAGAGGAGGAATACAGGATCGGGGCCATGACCAGCTTAAGGGAGCTGGAGCTCCATAAGGGGCTTGACGCCATGACCGGCGGGGCCGTCCGGGAGAGCCTGCGTCACATCGTGGGCGTCCAGTTCCGGAACCTGGCCACCGTGGGCGGCAGTATTTTTGGACGGTTTGGATTTTCTGACGTGCTGACCATGTTCCTGGCCCTGGATTCCTGGGTGGAGCTGTACCATGGAGGTCTGGTGCCCATGGAGCGGTTTGCGGCAGAGGGAGCAGAAAATGATATTCTGGTGAGGGTCATCGTAAAGAAGGAAAAACGGCGGTACGCCTACCTGTCCCACCGGAACACAAAGACGGATTTTCCTGTGATGGCCTGTGCGGTGGCCGTCGGGGAAGGATGGAGATCCGGAGAAGGGGAACGGGCTGCCGGACGGGCTGTTTTCGGGGCGACTCCGGCCCGGGCCAGATCCTATGAGCTTCCGGCAGAATGGCTGGAACGGTTCCAGGCCTCCGGAGAGGAAGAATGGAAGGCTCTGGCTGCGGAGCTTGCATCTGTGGTCCCCACGGGCAGCAATATCCGGGCGGGAAAGGAATTCCGCAGCTATCTGGCGGGCATTCTCCTGTACCGGGGACTGATGGAAGCATTGTACGGCGGAAGCGGACAGGCCGCAGGAGCCGGCGCTCCGGCCTGCCTGACAGAAGAGAAGGAGGGACAGAGGGCATGAAGATTTCACTGGTCTTAAATGGGAAAAATGTGGAGGCGCTGATCTCTGACGACAGGCTTCTCATTGATTTTTTACGGGATCACGGCTGTCTCAGCGTGAAGCGGGGCTGCGAGTCGTCCAACTGCGGCCTCTGCACGGTGTTTATGGATGATAAGCCGGTCCTTTCCTGTTCTGTCCTGGCAGCCCGGGCCGACGGCCACAGGATCGACACCCTGGAGGGGCTCCAGAAGGAGGCCGAGGAGTTCGGCGCGTTCATCGCCGACCAGGGAGCGGAACAGTGCGGTTTCTGTAATCCGGGCATGGTCATGAACGCCATTGCCATGTTCCGGGAAAATCCGGATCCCACGGACGATGAGATCCGGGAATATCTGGCTGGGAACCTGTGCCGCTGCTCCGGCTATGAGGGACAGCTCCGGGGGATCCGCGCGTTTATTGAATATAAAAAGAGAGGAGGAGCGTCATGAAGAATGTAAATCAGGGGATCCGTAAGAAGGACGCCATGGCGCTTCTGACGGGAAAGCCGGTGTATATGGACGATCTGGCCCCCAGGGACTGTCTGATCGTTAAGGTGTTAAGGAGCCCTCATGCCAATGCCATGATCCAGTCCGTAAAGACGGATGCGGCCATGAAGGTACCGGGGATCGCAGCCGTTTATACCTGGGAGGACGTGCCCGCAGAGCGGTTCACCATGGCCGGGCAGACGTATCCGGAGCCCAGCCCCTACGACCGGCTGATCCTGGACCGGCATGTGCGGTATGTGGGAGATCCGGTGGCCATTGTGGCCGGGGAGACCGAGGACGCCGTAGACCGGGCCTTAAAGCTGGTGAAGGTGCAGTATGAGGTGCTTCCGGCTATTCTGGACTTCCGGACTGCCAAGGATAACGAGATCCTGGTCCATCCCGAGGACAGCTGGAGATCTCTTTGTCCTGTGGGAGCGGACAATAAGAGAAATCTGTGCGCCAGCGAGGTATCCGGACAGGGAGATGTGGATGCGGTCCTGGCAGAGTGCGACGTGGTGGCAGAGGGTACATACCATACCCTGGCCGACCAGCAGGCCATGATGGAGACCTTCCGGACCTGCTGCTATTTTGACGCCTACGGACGGCTGAACATTTTAAGCTCCACCCAGATCGTGTTCCATGTGCGGCGGATCATTTCCAACGCCCTGGGGATCCCCAAGTCGAAGATCCGGGTCGTGAAGCCCAGGATCGGCGGCGGCTTCGGAGCGAAGCAGACGGTGGTTTCTGAGATATTCCCGGCTTTTGTCACCTGGAAGACGGGGCGGCCGTCCAAAATGATCTTTTCCCGGATGGAGAGCCAGACGGCCTCCACTCCCCGCCATGAGATGGAGGTCTCTGTGCGGATCGGAGCCAGTAAGGATGGGATCATCCAGGCCATCGATGTGTACACATTGTCCAATACTGGAGCATATGGCGAGCATGGCCCTACGACTGTGGGACTTTCCGGCCATAAGTCCATTCCGCTGTACGGCACTCCCAAGGCCCACCGGTTTGCCTACGACGTGGTCTATACCAACGTGATGTCGGCGGGAGCCTACCGGGGCTACGGAGCTACGGAGCTACCCAGGGGATCTTTGCCGTGGAGTCGGCAGTCAACCAGCTGGCGGAAAAGCTGCACATGGATCCGGTGGAGCTGCGTCTCAAAAATGTGGTGCGTCAGGGAGATGTGATGCCGGCCTATTACGGTGAGACAGCGGCAAGCTGTACCCTGGATCAATGTCTGATGCGTACAGCGGAGATGATCGGCTGGAAGGAAAAATTCCCCTGCCGGGACATGGGAAATGGAAAGGTGAGGAGCGTCGGCATCGCCATGGCCATGCAGGGCTCCGGGATCTCCGGCGTGGACGTGGGCTCGGCTTCCATCAAGCTCAATGAGGACGGATACTATACGCTGACCATCGGGGCGGCAGACATGGGAACAGGCTGCGATACCATCCTGGCCCAGATGGCGGCGGAGTGCCTGGACTGCTCCACAGACCAGATCACCGTTTACGGGGCGGATACGGACGCCTCCCCCTACGACTCCGGATCCTATGCATCCAGCACCACCTATGTGACGGGAAAGGCCGTGGAAAGAGCCTGCGGAAAGCTGCTGGAGAAGATGGAGGACAAGGCGGCGGAGCTTCTGAGAGCGCGGTATGCGGCGGATGTTTCCGGCGCGGAACTGGAGTTTGACGGGACACGCTTCCTGGATCCGGCTACCGGAGAGTCGGTGACTCTGACAGACCTGGGGACGGCGTCCATGTGCGGCAGCCAGGAAGCCCTCCAGGTGACGGAGACCCACAGCTCTCCCGTATCGCCGCCGCCGTTCATGGCAGGCGCGGTGGAGATCGAGCTGGATAAGGAGACGGGCCATGTGGAGATCCTGGACTATGCGGCTGTGGTGGACTGCGGAACGGTCATCAATCCCAACCTGGCCCGGGTCCAGACCGAGGGCGGCATTGTCCAGGGAATTGGAATGGCCTTATATGAGAATGTCCAGTACGACAAAAAGGGTCATATGATGAACAACTCGTTCATGCAGTATAAGATCCCCACCCGGCTGGATATGGGAAGGCTGCGGGTAGAATTTGAAAGCAGCTATGAGCCCACCGGCCCCTTCGGAGCCAAGTCCATCGGAGAGATCGTCATCAACACGCCGTCCCCGGCCATTGCCCATGCCATTGCCAACGCCACAGGGCTGTGGTTTAAGGAGCTTCCCATCACCAGTGAGAAGATCGCCATGGGACTGTTGAAGAAATGAAAATAAGATGTGTGTATCTGGCGGCTGGAAACAGCCGCCGGTTTGGAAAAAACAAGCTTTTTCATATGGTCGGGCAGAAGCCCATGTACCTGCATCTGCTGGACCGGCTGGCGGCTGTGGCAGAAAGGCATAAGGAGCTGGAGATCGTGGTAGTGTCCCAGTATGAGGAGCTTTTGCAGGAGGCAGTAGGAGAAGGCCCCGGGCCTGTCTGCGATCCCTCTGTGGAAAAGGAGCGGAGGGCCCTTCTTGCCGGCTCTGGCCGTCTGTATCCTGTATACAGCCCCCAGAGTCGGGAGGGAGTATCCCACAGCATCCGGGCCGGGATCCTGGCGGAAATGCCGGGATCCAGCCCGATCTCTGGAATGTGCAGGCAGGAGGCCGGGAGAGAGCCGGATGCCTATGTGTTTTTTGTGGCCGACCAGCCGTGGCTTTCGGAAAGGACCGTGGAGACTTTTCTGGAATTCATGAAGAAGGTTTCGGATGGAGATAGGGAAAGCCATCCGATCGGCTGCATTTCCTGCCTGGGGGAGCCGGGGAATCCGGTGTGGTTTTCTGCATTTTATAAGGATGAGCTTCTGGCTCTGTCCGGGGACCGGGGAGGAAAACGGGTCATGAAAGCCCATATGGACCAGGTACATTTTTTTGAAGTAGAGGAAGAGAGAGAACTTTGGGATGTGGATACCCTGGAGGACCAGGCTGGCCGGTGATGCAGGGACATCCATGGAAAAAAGAAAGGAGTCGCATATGAAACCAGAATCCAGCGTAATATTCTTTCCGTGCAAAAATATGGAGGAAACAAAAAAATATTATACCACTGTTTTAGGGCTCCCCGTTTATAAGGATCTGGGGTCCAGCGTGTGGTTTGACTGCGGGTACGGCTATCTGGCCTTCTGCGATTATGGTCCAGCCCGGCCCATGGCCACAGGCCAGTGCATTTCCTTTAATCTGCCGTCCCTGGAGGATGTGGACCGCATGTATGAAGCCTTAAAGAGCCGACCGACTCTGGGACTTTCTGCCCCGCCGGCTCACCACCCGAAATTTCCGGTGTATTCCTTCTTCTTTTCTGACCCCAATGGATATACGCTGGAGTATCAGAAGACGACGGACTAGGGTTTTGGGAGCAGGATAGGGAATGAGCGGGTGGGAATGATTTCAGAGACCCGAAAAAGCCTGGAATGCCTGGGTTTTCTAAGGCTTAATACCCTCTGTGGCAACGATTTTGCAACATGTTTTCATGATCCATAAAAGAGGGATAACTGATTTTGATTCGTCAGCTAGCTCTCTTATAAAAATATCCCACATAAAAGCGGGCATATGAAACACATGGTCAAGAGAAAAGCGGAGCGATTATTAGAGAAATATATGCGTCTTTCCGACAGAGGAAGGATGATTGGAAGAAACCAGCTCGGAAACGGGATGGTTTCTTCTGTTATATAGGGATATAATGCTTTTGCTTTCAAAAGTGAAAAATATTCAAAGTTTTGAAAATGAGTAAAGTGCAGATTTTAAGTTTTCATACAAAAAATAAACAAAAAAACGAGGAAAAGTGAGTTGTAAAACGGATTTTCATTTTAGGTGAGGTTTTTGTCGTTGGTAAATCACACAAATTTTATGAAAATATGCTGATAATTATATAAGTATAGTTTTATTGTCGAGTTGTCGTTGTCCTGCTCATCTGTATATTTTTACCCCAATCGGCAAAAATAAAACATGAAGCGATGTATAAAAAACTGTAATAATTGCCGATAATGTGGTATAATTATTCTGAGATATTCGATTATCGTTAGAATGCGAGGTAATGTAATGCTTGAAAACAAACTGGGAATTACAGATTCAGCGGAATTAGCAAGAATAGAAGAAAAAATCAGCAAGCAGAAAGCAGTTGAAATGTTTGAAAGTGGATATTTGGAAAGTTTAGAAGCTGGAACCTTTGAAAGCCTTGCTAAGATTCATAAGTATCTTTTTGATGAAATATATGATTTTGCCGGTGAGGTTCGCAAAGTGAATATTTCAAAAGGGAATTTCCGTTTTGCTCCATTGATGTATCTGGATGCAGCTTTGCAGAGCATTGACAAAATGCCTCAGTCCACATTTGATGAAATTGTCGAAAAATATGTGGAAATGAACGTGGCTCATCCGTTTAGGGAAGGCAACGGCAGAAGCACAAGAATCTGGCTGGATCTGATGCTGAAAAAAGAAATCGGATATGTCGTTGACTGGAGTAAAGTGGATAAGGAAGATTATCTGCTGGCCATGGAGCGCAGCCCGATTAAAGATATAGAAATTAAGTTCCTTTTGAAAAATTCCCTTACAGACAATGTAAATGACAGAGAAATCTATATGAAAGGCATAGATCACAGCTACTACTACGAAGGCTACTATGTATACAAAACCCAGGAACTGTAAATGAGTTGGAAAATCTGAGATTGAGATAGGCGGAGGATATTAGATGCGATACCTTTCTGTTGCAGAGACAGCAAAAAGATGGGATATATCGGAGAGAAGTGTTCGTAATTATTGTGCTCATGGACGTGTTCCAGGGGCGTTTCTTACCGGAAAGACCTGGAATGTACCGGAAGATGCAGCAAAGCCATTACGAGCAAATCAGAAGGAGAATAAGCCGAAAACTTTGCTTTCTATTCTTCAGGAAGAAAAGAAAAGTAAATATTCCGGGGGGATTTATCATAAGACACAGATTGATTTAACCTATAATTCCAATCATATGGAAGGCAGCCGGTTGACTTACGATCAGACAAGATATATTTTTGAGACAAATACCATCAGCGTGAAAAATGAAACATTGAATGTGGATGATGTGATTGAAACAGCCAACCATTTTCGATGTATTGATATGATTATTGATAATGCGAAATCTGCACTGTCCGAGAAGTTTATCAAAGAGCTGCATTTGATTTTGAAATCCGGAACCAGTGATTCACGATTGGAGTGGTTTTCGGTAGGTGATTACAAGAAAAGGCCCAATGAAGCTGGTGGTATGCCGACAGCAATGCCGGAAGAAGCTGCCGATAAAATGAAAGCTCTGCTGACTGAGTACAACGGAAAAGAGGAAAAGACTTTTGAGGATGTTCTGGATTTTCATGTGAAGTTTGAGAGAATCCATCCGTTCCAGGATGGCAACGGCCGTGTGGGCAGGCTGATTATGTTTAAGGAATGCCTGAAATATAATATCGTTCCGTTCATTATCGAGGATAATTTGAAGATGTTCTACTATCGTGGCTTGAAAGAGTGGAACAATGAGAAGGGGTATCTGACAGATACCTGTTTGACAGCACAGGATAAATATAAAGCATATTTGGATTATTTTAGGATTAAATATTAAGCAGGAAACGGGGTGCAGCTATGTCAGCAGAAAAAAACTGGCAATTTGAGCTTGAAGAATATATCAAACAGGGTGAACCTGATCAAATTGAAAAAAGTGAAGCGTGGCAGACTGCAATCGGCTTGCAGGCGGTAGATGGTTTGAAAACCTCTGCTTATCTATTAGATACTGCCAAGGAACATATCGAAGGAAAAATCAGCATTGACGAAGCACAGAAACGTATTCAGAGTTATTACGAGCAGCGTACGGACCGTATGGAGATTGAGAACGACACCAGGGAAGCGGATATTGTGTCCGCAAGAATTGCGAAGTTGTTGGGCGAGAAAGCATTTCAGTTCTCACCGGCTGAATGGCTGACGATTCATCGCAGACTGTTTGAAGGTGTGTTTCCCCATGCCGGTCAGATTCGTCAATACAATATTACGAAAAAAGAATGGGTGCTGAAAGGCGATACTGTCACCTACGCAGCGTGGAACAGTATCAAAGACACCCTTGACTATGATTTCGCAACAGAGAAGCAGTTTTCTTATGGAGGTTTGTCTGTAGAACGTAGCGTGAAGCATCTTGCAAAATTCGCTTCGGATATATGGCAGATTCATCCGTTTTGTGAGGGCAACACCAGAGCCACGGCAGTTTTTATGATTAAGTACATGAAAACCTTCGGATTTAAGGTAAATAACGATGCCTTTGAAAAGAACTCTTGGTATTTTCGCAACGCATTGGTAAGAGCAAATTATAATGATTTGCAGAACAGTATTCACGCTACTACAGAATTCCTGGAAATGTTTTTCAGTAATTTGATCTTGGGAACGGAATATGAACTGAAAAACAGATATATGCATGTAGACTATACGGAGGCTAATCTCCAAAGTGTCAATCCTAAAGTTCCAAAGTCTCATTTTGACACTTTGGAATGCACTTTAGAAGAACTGGCGGTCTTAGAATTGATTTATAAGAACCCGTCAATTAAGCAAAAAGACCTTGTGTCAGAGATTGGAAAATCTCTCAGCACTGTAAAGCGAATTATGGAATCCTTGCAAAAGAAGGAATACATTCGCAGAGTCGATGGAAAACGCTATGGAAAATGGGAAGTTTTGATTTAAACAATTATTAAGAAAGAGGAACCGACAATGGCTGAAATCATTCGTGACATCAAAATGTCAGATGCAAAGTGATGTTGTATAAATAAAGTTGACACCTTATTCTCAAAGAATTCATGTATAATAAAGAGAATAAGGAGCTTCCTGTATAATAAAAAACGTGGATGTTGAAAATTAAAAATACCTCAGAG
>OGCO01006291.1_pt1 | contig 10670 bp, 9 predicted proteins | sample 1570171 | NCBI WGS metagenome assembly OGCO01 (sample SAMEA4370583, study PRJEB24528) | human gut metagenome | reverse complement strand
CGTTGGGGCCGATGCGCATACCAATGGTCTCACCGGGGGTGCAGGCGCGGGTGGAGTGGATCAGCCACTCACGGCCCTCGCACTCAACGTGCATCTCAAAGTGAACGCCCTTGAAGATGACATCATTGACTACGCCCACCAGCTGACCCTCCACGGGGCTGACCACTTCAATGTCCTCGGGGCGGACCACCACCTGAACGCTCTGTTCCCGGGCAAAGCCGCGGTCCACGCAGGGGAACTGCACACCCGAGAAGGAGACCAGGAAGTCGCGGTGCATCACGCCGTCCACAATGTTGGAATCGCCGATAAAGTCCGCCACAAAGGCATTTTTAGGCTCGTTGTAGATATCCTCGGGGGTACCGATCTGCTGCACCTTGCCGCCGTTCATCACAACGACGGTATCGGACATGGTCAGGGCCTCTTCCTGATCGTGGGTAACATAAATAAAGGTGATGTTCATCTCACGCTGCAGGCGCTTGAGCTCCAGCTGCATCTCCTTGCGGAGCTTAAGGTCCAGTGCACCCAGAGGCTCGTCCAGCAGCAGGATCTCAGGCTCGTTGACCAGACTGCGGGCAATGGCAACACGCTGCTGCTGGCCGCCGGACATCTGGCCGATGCTGCGGCGCTCAAAGCCCTTCAGGCCGACCACTTCCAGCATATCGCGCACCTTGCGGCGGATGGTCTCTTCGTCCATCTTCTTCAGGCGCAGGCCAAAGGCCACATTTTCAAACACGTTCAGGTGCGGGAACAGCGCGTACTTCTGGAACACGGTATTCACCGGACGCTTATAGGGGGGCACACCGGTAATATCCTGGCCCTTCAGCAGCACCTGACCCGCGTTGGGTTCCAGGAAGCCTGCGATCAGGCGCAGGGTGGTGGTCTTGCCGCAGCCGGAAGAACCCAGCAGCGTTACGAATTCTTTGTCATGGATGTCCAGGTTCAGCCCATCCAGAATGCGCTGACCGTCAAATTCCACCACGATATCGCGCAGTGAAACGATCACCGAGTTGTCCATTTTTTACTTTTCCTCCTTAAACTCAGATACGAAAAAAGACAGGGCATCCACCCTATCCTTCGTACCAGGGCGACCAGCCCCGCACAACATCCATGACATCCGTAATATTGTGCAGTTATTCTGCCCTGTCATCGCCTATCATAAACAATCCGAACTGAAATGTCAATCACTCTGTCGAGGTTTGCCGAAACTTTACATCCGGCGCAAAAAAATCCCGCGCTGTACCAAGAATTCGCACAGCGCGGGAGAGAAACGTTTTATTCTGCTTTCAGCTGATCCGCGGGGCACAAAAGTGCGCTCACCACACTGGCATCCACCGTATAAACAGAGCTGTCGCCTTCCACCATCAGGTAACAGCCGTCTGTACCCATGGCATAGGTCAGATTTATTGTGCCATCGGCTGTGGTGACCTCTGCTGTGACCAGCGGGGCCTCAAAACCATACGCCGCCGGGTCGGCATCTGTTGCCTGTGCCGAGACATAGGTGCAGAGCGCCGAGAGGATGGCATCCACCTTTGTCTCGTCGAGGTCTGCGGCGGTGTCCCCCGCCAGCCGCCAGGCAGTCTGGTAGGCGTTGCTGTCACTCTCTGCTGCAGGCTCCGAGTTTGCTTTCAGGGTCACGGTCTCGCCATCGGCCAGCGTATAGGAAACGGCTTCAATCTCCGAGGCCGTCAGCCCCGCCGGGTTGAAGGCACCGAATAGCTCCGCCCTGGTCAACTCAAAGCAGGCGGCTTTGGTCCCCGATACCGTATAAATGACATCGCTGTTATTCTTGCGGACATAGAGATCCCCTGTCATGGTATTGCTGGCCCCGAAGGTATAGGTGTCCGTTTCGCCCGCTGCCGTCACCTCTATGGTCAGCGCAGGCTCTGCAAAGCCGTAGTCCTCCCCTGCCTGCGGGCTCAGCTCCCGCTTTGCGTTCAAAGAGGAAAGCGCGGTGAGCATCGTGTTGCAGGCAGAGGTGTCCAGATGGTAAGCTGGATCTTCAGCCAGTGTCCAGCCATCGGCGGTATAGAGCAGGGTATTCGTCTCGCCCTGATAGTGGAGCACGATCTGCGTCAGGTCATTGCCCGAAACTGCCGCCAGCGGAATGGTTCCATCTGCGGCCGCACTGGCAGCCTGTTCTTCCCGGGCATTCCGCAGCGTCAGCAGGGCAAACACGCCGCCTGCCAGCAGGATGAGGAAAAGCAGCACCCCGAGGGTACGCTGTTTTGCTTTCATGGACAGGTCCTCACTTTCTGCGCCGCAGCACGACCACCACGGCACCCACAGCCAGCAGGGCTGCAGGCAGAACGATGACAAAGAGCAGGCCCAGCGTAGAGGCGGCAATGCCTGGCACTTCCAACGGAGCTGCTTCCAGCGCCTTGCTGTCGATGAGGACAGCGTTCTCCTGCCCGGCCAGCGAAGCCGCACACCCCTGCAGGAAGGTCACATTGCCCGGAATGACCTGATAGATGCCCTCATTGTCCATATTGCCGCAGTTGACCCAGATGACCTGGGCACCCGTGTCCTCATTGCGGGCGTATGCTGCCAGCGTGAAGGGACCGGCAATGTCGCCGTCCGCCTTCTCGGTGGCGGTCATCTCGTAGCCTTCCGGTTTGCTGTAAGCACTGTCCGAGCTGACCAGCAAGGCATCCGAGACCACATGCTCTGTCTCGGTCAGGGTGATGCCCTGTGCCATCTGCAGCAGAACTCTACGGCTGGTGTTCACACCGTCCAACGCGGTGGATTCCTCTGTACTGGCATAATCCGGCAGCAGGTAAAGGGCCGGGTAGCCATTGAGGTAATGGTTGGTGTCGCCCTCCACCACAAGGCCCTCGGTGCGGGTCAGGCCGAACTCAGCCATCACAGCATCCAGATTGGGGGTACTATAATAGGAATCCGTCAGCAGCAGCACGCGGCCTCCGTTGCTCAGATAGCTGCGCAGCTGGCCCAGCTCATCCACCAGACTGCCTGCGCCGGAAAAGTCCTGCGCCGGATCGTTGATGACAAGCAGGTCACAGTCCTCGGGGATGGTCTGGGAGAGCAGGTCAAGTGCCGAGACGGTCAGGTTCTGGCTTTCCAGCGCATCGGTCAGGGTGGAAGTCAGCGCCTGCTCGCCGTGGTTGGTGGTGTAGTACACATGGCGGCTCTCTCCGCTGGTCAGCTGGTAGATGGCAGAGGTGATCTTGCTTTCACCGTCAAAGGTCACGTTGGCCGCGCCGGTGGCGGCATAATCGCTGTAATCGTAGTCGTAAAGCTCTGCGGCATCCAGCACCTTGCTCTGTTCCCCGCAGACCAGGATCAGCCCGCCGGAGGTCAGATCCTGTGCGCCGTACTGGGCCGCAAAGGTCGGGTAGACTGCCGGATCTTTCAGCTCCCAGGTGATATGGCTGCTCTGGGCGGCGTACTTGTCCAGCAGCTTGGAGATGATCTGGTCCTCATTGCCGGTCTGGGCCAGATAGTAAATGGTCACATCCTGCGTCAGGTCGTCGGCCACCTGTCTGGAGCTCTCACTCAGGGTGTAGAGCCCCGCCTCAGAGAGATCGAACTCGGTATATCTGGAAGGAATGGCCCGGACAATGAGATTAACCAGCACGGCCAGCACGATCACAGCCGCGGCAATGGCTGCAGACCACACCCCGCTGCGGAACACCCGCCCGTCACCCGAGGAGCTCTGCTTTGCAAAAAGCTTCATCTGTGTTCCCTCCTCTCAGTTCCAGCGGCGCTTCTCAATGTCCTGCGCCGTAAAGAACAGGAACACCGCCGTCACGGTCAGATAATGGACCACGGCAGGGATGGAGAAGCTGTTGTTGACAAAATCCTCAAAGGGTGTAAACAGGCACAGGGCACTCAGCACGGCGCTGAAAGCCTCGGTAAGCCATGCACTGCGGAGCAGAAACAGCCCCGTCAGGCCCAGGCAGAGCGCCGCAAAGGTCAGGCACCCCAGCACAAAGCTGCGGGTGCGCAGACCGGCCGCCAGAGAAGCCGCGCCTGCGATCCCGGTGAACACTGCCAGCGCCACGGCGCTGCCCGCATTGAACATACTGCGCAGGCTGGGCATCAGGTAGGCCAGCAGCAAGGCTGAAAAGCCCGCCACGGCGGCAATGATCTGGTTCTCGGTCAGGCCGGAGAGAAACTCACACAATGCAATGGCCGCACAGCCCAGCAAAAAGTAGCAGAGCAGCCCCGCAAGGTTTGCGAGCAGAGCAGACACGGTGCCGCCCAGCGCCCAGAGGATGAAGATCATCACCGCATCCACAGCGCAGGGCAGTGCGAACACAGCTGCCATGGCAAAGAACTTGCCCAGCACGATGCCCCACACTGAGACCGGGCTGGTGAGCAGCAGCTGGTCGGTGCGGCTGTGGCGTTCCTCGGCCAGTGAGCGCATCGCCAGCACCGGGATATAGAGCAGCAGCATGAAAATGGTCTGGTAGAGGGTGTAGTAACTGAAATCCGTCAGGCCGTAGATCAGGCACCGGGCCAGAAAATACAGGCCGGAACTCGCCACCAGAAACGCCGTGAGGACGTACCCCAGCATCCCGTGAAAGAAACTGCGGAATTCCCGCTTAAAAATAGCTGTCATTCTGCGTCCTCCTCTCCGGTTGCTTCTTCCGGTTCACCGTCGGTCAGTTCCAGAAACACCTCTTCCAGGCTCTTGCCATCGGCGGTCAGCTCCTCCAGACTGCCTGCTGCCGCCAGATGCCCTTTGGAAAGGATCAGGATCTGTTGGCAGACTGCCTGCACCTCACTGAGGATATGGCTGGACAGGATTACTGTATGTGCCCGGCCCAGCTCCCGGATGAGCTTGCGGATCTCGATGACCTGTGCCGGGTCCAGGCCGACCGTCGGTTCGTCCAGAATGATGAGCCTGGGACTACCCAGCAATGCCTGTGCAATGCCCACCCGCTGCTTGTAGCCCTTGGAAAGGCTGCGGATGAGTCGGGGCAGAACGGCTTCCAGCCCGGTACGGCGGGCAGCCCTGCACACCTGCTCCTTCCGTTCTGCCTTTTTCACACCCTTCAACTCGGCGGCAAAGGCCAGGTACTCCTGCACCGTCATTTCCGGGTAAAGGGGCGGCTGTTCGGGCAGATAGCCCACACAGGCCTTAGCGGCATCGGCCTCCTCGGGCAAAGGGTGCCCTGCCACCGTCACCTGCCCACTGGTGGCAGAGAGATAGCCGGTGAGGATGTTCATAATAGTGGATTTGCCCGCGCCGTTGGGCCCCAGCAGACCACAGATCTGGCCATCTGCCACGGTAAACGAGACATCGTCCACGGCAAGATGATTGCCATACTGTTTGGTGAGATGAGAAACTTCGATCACGTTCACAACGCTCCTTTCTAAGGCAGCGCAAAGCGCTTTTTGAAGATACTGGTTTATTTTAGTCCGGAAATGTGTTCAAAATAAGGGAACGGCGTGTAAATTCCAGAAAGAGAGCTTTTGTGCGGCATAACAACAAAAAACGCCGCCTCCCAAAGGAGACGGCGCTGAAAAGACCAGTAATTACTTACGGCCGAAACGCTTGTTGAAGCGCTCAACACGTCCGCCGGTGTCAACCAGCTTCTGCTTACCAGTGTAGAAAGGATGGCACTTGGAGCAAACTTCGACGTGGATCTCGGGCTTGGTGGAACGAGTCTTGATGACGTTGCCGCATGCGCAGGTGATGGTGCAGTCAACGTAGTTCGGATGGATACCCTGTTTCATTCTTTTCACCTCATTTCTGGTTCTGACTTATTGGGGCCATATTATAAATGTATGTGCCCATCACAACCTTCAATATCGGCTACCCCCGCGAGCGGCCTTGGAAACGATTGCCTTAATATTATAGCACAGATCTCAGAAAAAGCAAGAGGAAATTCCAGCTTTTTTCGTGTCATTTTTATACAGACTGTACTATGGAATTTTGTATTAAGTTGATTTTTGTTCAACCTTATGTAAGCAGCAAAGATACTCTCTGTTATATTCCTTTGCTTTTCCACGCATTCCCGTTTATTTTGAGTTTTTTTCACAGAATTGCGACCTACATATTATATCACGCCCAGCCCAAAAAGAAAACCCCGCAGTTCCCGACTTCTTGACAAGCCAGCTGCTTCTGATTACAATACGAAAAAAGAGTTCGCAGACGTTCTCTTTTCATATTTCAGCCATTCGCTCCGGGAAAGGATTTTTTCATGGAACCAAAAACAAAACAATATCTGCTCATAACTGTTGTAGGAGTCACGCTTTTTGTGGCGCTGCTGCGCCTTTCTTCCGTTCTGGCATTTGCTGCACAGCTGGTAGACCTGGTATTGCCCATTCTGGCAGGCGGCATTCTGGCACTATTTATCAATGTGCCTATGACCGGGCTGGAAAAACGGCTGAAACGCCTGTTCTGCAAGGCCAAAAAACAGCCCTCGGATAAAGTACTCCATCTCCTGAGCTTCTTCATCACCCTGCTGTGTGTTGTGCTGGTGTTGGTGCTGGCGCTGACATTGCTGATCCCGGAGCTGGTGCAGTCTTTTCACAGTCTCTATGTACAGATCGAAGCAAACATCCCCCGCTGGACCGCCTATCTCAGCGCACAGGATGCCGACATGGGGTGGCTGATGAGCTGGCTGGAGGGCATAGACTGGGAGCAGCTGCTTCACAGGGTCACTGACACCATCGATACCGTGCTGGTCAATGCGGTAGGTGCCGTATCTGCCACGGTAAATATTGTGGTAACCGCATCCTTTGCCCTGATCATCTCTGTTTATATGTCCGTTGGCTCAGAGAGTCTCTGCCACCACGCCCGCACATTGGTCTGTGCCTACCTGAAGCCCAGCCACTCCGCCTGGCTGCTGAAGTTCTGCCGACTGTTCCGGCAATCCTTTGCAAACTTTCTGACAGGGCAATGCAGCGAGGCCGTGATCCTTGGCGTTCTCATGGCTCTTGCGTTTTCCGTTTTCAAGATCCCCTACGGCAGCCTGGTGGGAATGCTGACCGCCATCTGCGCCATTATCCCCTACGTCGGAGCGCTGATTTCCTGCGTGGTCAGCGTATTCCTCGTGCTGTTGGTGGATCCCGTTCTGGCCGTGCGCTGCCTCATTGTTTACCTTGCCGTACAGTTTATTGAAAACCAGTTCATCTACCCCCGGGTGGTGGGAAAATCCGTGGGACTTTCTCCGCTGTACACCCTTGTGGCTGCTATGATCGGTGGAGAGCTCTTTGGCATCATCGGCATCATCTTCTTTATTCCCCTGACGGCGGTGGTCATTGAGCTTGTGAAGGAGGATGCCTGCCGACGCATACAGGCAAGAGAGCCCCAGCGATCCGGGCCGTCTGAGCAATAAATTCTTCACCCCAGTGCCACATCCAGAATCGTGGTGTGCCGCATCCGATTGCGAGACCTGCCGACTGTTCCGGTGCAGGTGCGGGATTGATATGCATACAAAAATACCGCTGCTCTTGTGCATTTCCCCAAATGCAAGAGCAGCGGTATTTTATTGCGCCGCTTTCGTTTTCTTTTGCAGCGCTTCGTGCATATATCCCATCAAAATCAGGATCACCAGCAGATAATACGGAAAAATTGCAATCGTGGTGTGGTTTGCGATCACGCCGAACAACGGCGGCATCAGGCAGTTGCCAATATAGGCGCTGGCCATCTGGACCCCAATGATTGCCTGTGACCTGTCCGCACCGAAGCGGCCCGGCGTTGCATGAATGATGCTGGGATAGATTGGAGCACAACCAAGACCAACCAGCAGCAGCCCTGCCAGTGTCACTGCTTCCCCAAGCGGCAGAAGAAACGCCGCTATCCCAATCGCGATGATCCCCTGCCCCATACGAACCATCTGGGTATCATCGAATTTTAAGGTCAGGAAGCCGCACAACGCCCGTCCCACGGTGATGCCGACAAAGAAAAGACTGGCAAAGCCGGCGGCGGTCTCCGGCGCGATTCCCCTGTTCAGCACCAGATAACTGCTGGCCCACAGACTGGTGGTCTGCTCCAGAGAGCAGTAGCAAAAAAATGTAACCAGAACCTCTTTTACGCCGGAGATCCGGAAAATCTGTTTCAGGGTCAGCGCTTCTGCCGGGACTGCTTCCCGCTCTTCGGCACTCGCACCCGATTTCGTTTTCCAGAGCGGGAGGCTCAGCAGAATAATGATCGTCAGCACCATCTGCATCACACTGATGACCCGATACCCCGTCTGCCACCCGGCGCGGGAAGAAAGCGCCGCGCCCATGATGTAGGGCCCGACCGAGGCTCCGATTCCCCACATACAATGGAGCCAGCTCATGTGGCGGCTGGCAAAATGGAGCGCCACATAGTTGTTGAGTGCAGCATCCACGCTTCCAGCCCCAAGTCCATAAGGGATCGCCCACAGGCACATGGCCCAGAATGAGCTGCTGACAGAGAACCCGAACAGTGCTGCGGCGGTCATGGCAACGCTGATGGCCGTAACACCGCCTGCTCCAAACCGGCGGGTCATCCGGTCACTTTGCAGGCTGGAGAGCACTGTTCCCACCGATATAATGCAGAAGATCACGCCGGAATAGGAGACCGGAACCCCAAATCCCTGATAAATCGAAGGCCACGCCGCTCCCAGTAGAGAATCCGGCAGGCCCAGACTGATAAAAGAAACATAGATCACCGCTAACAGCAGATGGATCATCTTGCATTCCTCCTTTTGATCGATACAATTATATCACAACAGAAGAAATGCCATTAGGATAAATTCCTCAATTTTGTACAACAAAAGCGTCAACATCGAAAGCACAGATTCATCATCGCACTTCCGTTCGGATCGTGAACCCATCCGGAAGATTGAAAATCTCATCCTATATCCACTTTCCATCACGCTCCCGCATTTATTCTTATTCGTACATCCATCTTGCCCATCTATTCACTCGCCCCTATTTTACCAGCAATAAGAGAACATAGCAATTTCTTCAAGCAAAAACGCCAGCGTACCATGTTTTCGTAACACGATACGCTGGTGTCTTATTGTTCTGCTGTTACCCAGCCTTCGGTGTGAGCCATCCTTTTACAGTGTCCACATCGACCTTGCTTGCTTTTGCAATCTGCTCAATCGATACACCCTGTTCATAAAGGCTCTGTGCCATCTCAACTGCCATTTCTTTTCGGCTTTCTACTCTCAGCTCTTCCATAGCCCTGCACATTTCGCTCAACATGCTTTCGGGGCGATCCAACTGCTTACAGTATCAACATCATAGCCAAGAAGGTCTGCGATTTCTTCTACGGAATTTCCCTTCCGACTGAGTTTCAAGGCAGTCTTTTTTGCCTGTTCCATTTTACCGATTTCTACGCCTTCAGCTTTTCCCTCGGCATAGCTTTCAACTCTCAATTCTTCCATAGCCTTGCACATACTGCCCACTCCTTTCGGGTTTTCTTTCAAGTAGCGCGTTCGTTCTGCCATCAGGTCAAAGTTCATATCCTCTGCACTGGTACAATTGAAATCATGCATCAGTCTTCCGATGTCCGAATCGCCACGGTACTCGCCATTCACATACAGAATATGAGTTCCGTCTTCAAATGGCTCTCCTAATGTCAGGTTCATGTTCTGAACGACATATACAGGTTTTCCGGCCTTATAGTAATCTTTTTCCGTAATGAAAATGACATAGGTATCCGGCAGTTCTCGGTAATCCTGATCCTTGTCCAGATTTTCTACATCCATCACACTGGAATGATATCTTGCCCGGTGTGGGTCAGCTCCATTGTCAGAGCGCTGAATCTCGATATCATATTTCTTGCCCGTGCTGTCGGTGGCATATGCATCCAGACAAATTGACCGTGCTCCAGTCACGCGCTTCAGGTCGGCCTGCGTTTCACATTTGGTCAGTATCAGATCAGGTTTACCCACAATGATGCGGAGCACCAGTTCTGCCAATGGAATATTATCCTTGAACATCCCGCGCATAAACGTATCGTCGATAGGCCGGAACCCTCTCAATCGCTGAAGGTCTTCCTGATGATGCCGTTCACGCTTCTGTGCTTCAGTTTCCTGCAACTTCCCTCACCTCCTGTTTCTATTGTTTATTTTATCATAGAGCAGTCATTTTATCAACCCTCGTTCAACCACATTAGTTGGCGCTAATATAGTTCTGTACCATCATGTGCGTCACCTTCTCCGTCTGCACGATCCCCTGTTCGTTGGAAAATCTAATAAATAATCGCATCGTCTGTTCGTAGCTTCCAATCGTCTTTTTGCTCAACCCCTTCAATTCACAGTGCTCTATGAACAGTTCCACATCACGTTCCAACATAAAAACAACCTCCTGGGATCATCCGCTGCCGCTCAATGAATCCAGAAGGTTTATCGCTATGGAAGGTTTCTGTTTATCGCTACGGAATCCATAATTCTATAATTCCATAGCGATAAACATTTTTCAGCCTCTCAGAATTGCCAGATGTGCGCACAAAATATCACGTTGGCATGTGCATCCATCACACTGCCCTCTGCCGTTTATCCAGCCGCATCTTATCGGCAATCATCGCGATGAATTCGCTGTTGGTGGGCTTGCCCCGCAGGTTGTGGATGGTATAGCCGAAGTAGCTGTTGAGGGTATCCACATCGCCCCGGTCCCACGCCACCTCAATGGCGTGGCGGATGGCCCGCTCCACACGGCTGGCCGTGGTGCCGTTGCGCTTTGCGATCTCCGGATACAGGCGCTTTGTAACGCTGTTGATA
>OGCO01006283.1_pt1 | contig 10691 bp, 9 predicted proteins | sample 1570171 | NCBI WGS metagenome assembly OGCO01 (sample SAMEA4370583, study PRJEB24528) | human gut metagenome | reverse complement strand
TATCGATACCTGTAATAAATGGGGATTCCTGAAATCGAAAGCGGGTTGGATTTGCTTGGATTATACGGAAAAACGGTCATAATTTTTTTGAGAGTTGTTTGATAGATTCCAATTATTATAAAAAAAGAAAGCTGCGTGATTACGCAGCTTTCTTCATTTGGTTGGGGTGGTAGGATTTGAACCCACGGAATGACGGAGTCAGAGTCCGTTGCCTTACCACTTGGCGACACCCCAGTCTTGTTCATTTTTGCTTTGCTGTTTGACTTCCGTGTCATTCAGCTTTATTATTATAGCACAATTTGATGCCTCTGTCAATGCTTTTTTCAAAAAAAATCGAATTTGTTGAAATTGCACAAAATAGCAGTTTTACTATAGCAAAAATATTGACATTTTTTGCATTGTTTGGTATAATGAACAAGGATATTGGAGACCAGCTTGGAGCAATCCTTACTCAATCGGTAAGGGCTGGTGTTTCCGGAATCAAGAGGGGGACTGCTTTTTGACAGTTTTCAATGACATTGATGCGTTCACATCCGCCGTATTCGCCATCAATGGTCCAGGGAACATCTGTTTCTTGCAGCGTAGTAAACTTTATTTTTGCAGCACGGAAATATTGGAAATATTCCCGTTCTGTTCCAAGCTGTAAATTGACAAGACAGGAGATGATTTTTTGAAACTGAATGAGATTATCCGGTTTTTTAATGAGCATGACTTCAAATACGCCGTCGTCCCATTCTACCTCACTGAGGGAAAGTAATTTTCCAACGGAAGTGGAATTGGTTACCATGCCAAGTAAAAATTCCCCTTCTAAGCAAACCGCATCATATTCAATTCGCATTCGGCAGGCACGAATTTTAGAAAGCTTTGCAATCCCATTCAGCAAGTAAGCAGCATGTCCCAAAACATTTTTAAATTGCTGTGGGGTTTCATATGCAATATCTGTGAAGGCACCGAATGCAGCAACATAAGTGAAATATTTTTGATTGAATTTTCCAATATCACAGGAAAAGGGATGTCCATGGATGATGCCTAGAACTGCTTCATTCATATGCTTTGGGATTCCAAGCCCACGAGCAAAATCATTGGTGGAACCAGTTGGAATATAGCCAATAGGCAGCATCTGACCACTGGTCATACATCCTTGAATGATTTCGTTCAGCGTGCCGTCTCCGCCGGAGCAGACAATCAGATCATAGGCGCCGGATTGGCAGGCAAGTTTTGCTTTTTCACAGCCGTCTCCTGCATGCTGAGTCGGATGAACGGTTACTTCATATCCATTGGCAGTAAATAAATCAATGATTTTAGCAAGAGAACCAGAAAGAGCAGCTTTTCCGGAATGTAAATTACAAATAAAATAGAGTTTCTTCATAGAACCTTCACCTACGTGTTCAATAAATTCATTTATGTAAAAAGTATACCATATTTATGAAAAAAAAGCAAGAAAAATAAATCGATGGAGTGTGATTCCCTTGTTGTATACAGAAGCAATGTTTTTTCTGATTTATAGCTTTCTCGGGTGGTCAGCGGAAGTCATCTTTTTTACTGTTACGAGAGGCCGCTTTGTAAATCGAGGCTTTTTAAACGGTCCGGTTTGTCCCATTTATGGATTTGGTGTCATCCTGGTTGTTTTTTGTTTAACCCCATTAAAGGATAATTTGTTGTTGTTGTTCTTTGGATCAGTATTCTTAACTTCCGCACTGGAATTTTTAACCGGTTTGGTTCTGGAATTGTTATTTCATGAAAAATGGTGGGACTATTCAAAAGAACCGTTCAATATCAAAGGGTATATATGCATTCGCATGTCTTTACTATGGGGATTTGCCTGTCTGTTAATTGTGCATGTGTTCCATCCGCTGGTAGAAAAGTTTGTCAATTGGATTCCGCTTCCAGTTGGCTATACAGCAGTAGGTGTGTTGGGCGCAGCCTTTTTGGCAGACTGTATTTATACCTTTATTCAAGTTTGTCATGTACGGCATAATTTGCGTTTGCTGCATCAAATTTCTGCACAGCTTCGGCAGTTGTCAGATAAAGTGGGAGAGGAACTCTCCGATTGGACCATGAATGCAATGGAAAAGAGCGCTGCACTGGCGAAAGGAACCGAAAAGCGCAAAGAGGATTTTCAAATTGGACAATTGGAACGGGAACTGCGGTATCGTACAGAGATTGCAGAACTGAAAGAGAAATATGCACATTTGAATGCAGAAAAGGACAAACGCACGGTTCGGCTGCATCGTGCGTTCCCACAGTTAAAATTGGAACGGCAGTATACCGGTCGTGTATCAGAATTAATGGAAAAGATACAGGAATCTTTACAGAGATTAAAAGCCAAAACAGGAAAGAAGGACAACGAAAAATAAAAGAATGGGTCACTGCAACATTTTGTGCAGCGACCCATTCTTTTATTATTTTATGGAAGGGTTGAAATTTGTTTTAGAAGGAATTGTAATAAAAGCGTGCAATCTATAACACCAACGGTGCCATCCTGGTCACAATCTGCCAGATAGAGCTGAATATCAGAAAGCTGCATGGTGCCCATGATGTACTTGTTTAAAAGCACCCAATCAACGAGAGAACGTCTGCCGTCCAGGTCAACGTCTCCAATTAAAAGCGTATCTTCCATGGTTGTGGTGGTAACGGTTGTCGTCGTAGTAGTTGTTGTTGTCGTTGTAGTAGTGGTAGTGGCCTGCGTTGTGGTGCTTGTGACAGCATATCCATTGGAAATGGGAGCATTGGTGGTATAGAGAAGCATTTCCCAGTAATCACAGTAGCGTTCCGGGTCGTTTTCATAATGTGCATATCCAACTGCTACATAAGTGTAAACGGGATCCAGCATTGCTTCCCGATGGTGCTCTGAATTTTCCCATCCTTCCATGACAAGGGCAGGTGTCGGAAATCCAGCTGCAATATTTTCGCCGGCACTGCAATCGGTGGTGTTTAATCCAACATCACGGAGTGTGGTAAACCAACTGGAACCATCTGGACGATTGTGGCTATAAAATGTCGTAATTTCATTGGCACGGAGATTGGAAGCCGTTAAAAGAGCGGGAGCTGTTTGAAGCGGTGCAAGTCCGTTTTCTTTACGAAAATCATTTAATAGGCAAATGGTTTCGTTGACATATGCAGAGGGATCCGTGGCTGCTGATGCGTGTATCGAAACAGGAAAACAATGCGTAACGCTGACGAAACAGCAGCAAAGTGCGAGCAGCACGGCAGTCGCTATTTGACGAAATCGTAACATAGAACTCCCCTCCTTTTTAATGTGGAGTATTTTTGCTCCAAACTAATTATATTATAGCATATTGCACATTATTTTTCAACACCTTTTGCGAAGTTTTACATTAGATATACAAAAATGCCACATTCCGAAGAACGTGGCAAAAGAACATATTATTTTTTACTGCATTTGATCATAATTGTCTTTTCGAATCTGTGCACGCTTGATTTTACCGCCCAATGTTTTCGGCAATTCATCTACGTACTCAATGATACGAGGATACTTATAGGGAGCAGTGGTATGCTTTACATGGTTTTGCAGTTCCTTAGTCAAAGCATCGCTCGGGGTATAACCCTTTGTCAGAACGATGGTTGCTTTTACAACCTGACCACGGATGGGATCCGGTGCTGCTGTGATTGCGCACTCCAGAACGGCAGGGTGTTCGATCAATGCACTTTCTACTTCAAATGGCCCAATTCGATAGCCAGAGCACTTGATTACATCATCGTTTCGGCCAACAAACCAATAATAGCCGTCTTCATCCGACTGGAATACATCATGCGGGCAATAGCAGCCGTCGTGAATGGTTGCAGCAGTTGCTTCCGGATTCTTATAGTATCCAGTAAACAGACCCACTGGATAAGCATGATCCAAATTGCAAATGGTTAAGGAGCCGGACTCGCCAGCCTTTGCTTCTGTACCATCTTCTTTAATCAGATGAATGTCATACAACGGAGAAGGCTTTCCGGTAGAACCTGGCTTCGGTGTAATCCACGGGAAGTTTGCAAGCAAAACAGAACCTTCTGTCTGACCAAACCCTTCCCGAATTTCCTTTCCAGTCAAGCGTTTCCATTGTTCAAATACTTCCGGGTTCAGCGGTTCGCCGGCTGTTGCAAAGGTTTCAATGCTGGAAAGATCATAGCTGGCAACATCTTCTTGCAGCATAAACCGATACATGGTCGGCGGTGCACAGAAGGTTGTCAATTTATAGTCCTGCATATGCTGCAACAGGTTGGTTGGAATGAATTTCTTCATATCATAAGCAAAGATTGTAGCGCCACAGATCCATTGTCCATAGATTTTGCCCCATCCGAACTTTGCCCAGCCGGAATCGGATACGCTCATGTGCAGCTTATTTTCCTGTACCTGCTGCCAATATTTTGCAGTGGTGATATGACCCAACGGATGCGCATGGTTATGCTGTACCATTTTCGGCTGACCAGTTGTACCGGAAGTGAAGTAGATGATTGCGATGTCATCCCACTTGTTGGCAGCTTCTCCGGTAGGACGTTCATAAGTTGTTGGGAAAGTTGCTGATTCCGCAGCAAAATTATGCCAGCCTTTTTTTGGTGCACCTACTAGAATTTTATGAACCATAGACGGAACTTCCGGCTGTGCTTCTTCTACTTGTTCAATGACATAAGGATCATCCAGGCAAACCATCGTATGAACATTTGCGCTATTTCCACGATAAATCAAATCTTTCTTTGCCAGTTGAAGAGAACCAGGGATCAAAATCGCACCGATTTTATGCAGTGCAGTTGCACACACCCAGTATTCCCAGCGGCGGCGCAGGATCAGCATAACAACGGTTCCTTTGGTAATGCCGAGGCTTTCAAAATAATGTGCGACCTGATTGGAGCGCTCAGAAATTTCTGTAAAAGTAAAAGTATGTGCATTTCCGTCATCGTCGCACCAAACCAGTGCCTTTTTTTCCGGCTCCTGCTTGGCCCATTCATCTACAATGTCAAATCCAAAGTTGAAGTGTTCCGGGACGTTGACCCGATAATTTGTCTTAAAGTCCTCATAGCTATCAAATTCGATACGAGGCAGATAACGATCCAATAACATGTCTATAATTCCTTCTTTTTAGATTTCAATATAATGCTTCAAGTGTCGAAACGCCATCGAATTGGTGCCAATCGACATCTTCTGTGTATGGATGCAGAGAATATGCATTTTTTTATACACTTATTTATTATAACTCGATTTGAAAGGCATGTCAATATATTTCAGCGGAATTTGACAAAAGTTACGATAACTTCATAAAAGAAAGAGAGAGGATTGGAGAGAACTTTTTATAAAATGTTCTGGTAATTTTGGAAAAGGTATGGTATAATAAAAAGAAGCTATGAAAGATATGGCAGAAAAACTTCATTTGGATAGGAGGCATCCGGTATGCGCATGGATTGTCATACCCATACTGCAACTTCTCCCGATGGCTTCGGCAGCGCCATTACACTGTGTCATCAGGCAATTGCCAATCATCTGGATGGACTGGCAATTACCGATCATGTGGAATTGAATCGCTTTTTTTCACAGGAGACCTATCAGTGTCAGCCAAGAAATGAGTGGGAGTTCTTTGATTATGAAGCGGTCTTTCAAAAAGCAGTCAAGACGGCTTCCCAATGTAAGCAAGCATTTGCAGGAACGCTTCGGGTTGCTTGCGGCATTGAATTGGGACAAGCCAATGCAGATTTTGCGTTGGCAGATCGTGTGGTGCAGCATCCGGATTTGGATTTTGTGATCGGTTCGCTGCATGAGCTTTCAGATCAGGAAGACTTTTTCAGTTTGACGTATACGCCGGAAACCATTCCAGCATTGATGGAACAATATTTTTCCGAGCTGCTGACCATTTGTCAGTGGGGGAAGTTTGATGTGCTGGGACATCTGACCTATCCGCTTCGATACATAGAAGGGGAACATGGCTTTTCGGTTCCTTGTTCTGCTTATGAAGAGCAGATACGGCAATGCTTTTCCGCAGTAATTCAGGCGGGAAAGGGCATTGAACTGAACGTATCCGGTTTGCGGCAGAAATATGGAAAGCCGTTTCCAACATTGGAGTTGCTGCGGTTGTATCGGGAACTGGGCGGAGAGATTCTCACCATTGGAACCGATGCACATTGTGCAGCCGATCTAGGCAGCCATCTTTCAGATGGCATGCAGCTGGCAAAAGAAGCTGGATTTCGGTATCTTTGCTGGTTCGAACGGCACCAGCCGCAGTTTACTGCCATATCAATTTGATCTCTGTCGTAATTGGAAATCAGATCAAAAACGATGAGTATCGTATCTCATAGCCAATGGATGGATCATCACAAGATGGTGGGTATCCTTTATGGGTGCAGTTTGCTTGTGATAGAACAGGAGGATTATCTATGAATGAATTGATCGCACTGTTGAAACAGAACGCCCGGCTTTCCGATGCACAGCTGGCGGTTATGCTGGGAAAAACGGAAGCAGAAGTGGCGGCGGAAATTAAGCAGCTGGAACAGGATGGCGTTATTAAGGGATATAGTGTCATTTGCAACGAAGAACTGACGAATGACGATCGGGTGAATGCCATCATTGAACTGCGTGTGACCCCGCAAAAGGATTGTGGATTTGAAGAAATTGCACATACCATTATGCAGTATGATGAGGTAGAGAGCATCTCTTTGGTATCCATCAGCGGCGATAATGTGAAAGATGTTGCATTGTTTGTCTCTCAGCGTTTGGCACCGCTGCATGGTGTACTTTCCACAGCCACCCATTTTGTATTGAAAAAATATAAGGAAAAAGGCATCTTCATTGAAACTGAGGAGCCGGATGAAAGGGGCTTTGTTGGTCCGTGATAAATTATGATACGATCCTGTCGGATCAGGTAAAAGCCATGCAGCCATCTGGAATACGGAAATTCTTTGATTTGGCATCTACCATGGAAGGCGTTATCAGTTTGGGCGTTGGAGAACCGGATTTCCCAACACCATGGGCCATTCGGAAAACGGCGATGGATGTACTGGAACGCAAACGAATTATTTACAGTGCCAATTCTGGTATGATGGATTTGCGGCAGGCAGTTGCAGACTACTTAAAACGGAAAAACAATCTGACCTACCATCCGCAGGATGAAATTGTGATTACGGTTGGCGGATCGGAAGCCATTGATCTTGCGATTCGCAGCGTCGTCAATCCAGGGGATGAAGTGCTTTTGGTGGAACCGTGTTTTGTCTGTTACCGCCCAATTGTTGAGCTGATGCACGGAGTTGCCGTAGCCATTCCAACCAAGGAAGAAAATCATTTTAAGTTAACCGCACAGGAATTGCGGGAGCACATTACGGAAAAGACCAAAATGCTGATTCTTCCGTTTCCGAATAATCCGACTGGCGGCATTATGACGCGGGAAGATCTGGAACAGATTGCAGACGTTTTGCGGGAGACCAATATTGTGGTACTTTCCGATGAGATTTACAGCGAGCAGACGTATGGCAGAAAGCATTGCTCCATTGCGGAGCTGGAAGGTATGCAGGAGCGTACCATTCTGGTCAATGGCTTTTCCAAGTCGTTTGCCATGACAGGTTGGCGTCTTGGATTTTTGGCTGCGCCAAAGCCGCTTTGCCAGCAGATGCTGAAAATCCATCAGTATGCCATCATGTGTGCACCGACTGTCAGCCAGTATGCAGCCATTACAGCCTTGCAGACTTGTGACGATGAGGTGCAGAAAATGGTGCATGAATACAATGTGCGCCGCCGGATGCTGGTAGATGGATTAAACCGAATTGGACTGCATTGCTTCAATCCGGAAGGTGCTTTTTATGTATTTCCATGCATTCGCAGTACCGGAATGGATAGTGAAACGTTCTGTGAGAAACTGCTGCAAGAGGAAAAAGTGGCTGTGGTTCCAGGTAATGCGTTTGGAGCAAGCGGAGAAGGCTTTATTCGAATTTCCTATGCTTATTCTATTAAACATTTGATGGAGGCATTGGGACGGATTGAAGCGTTCGTACAGCGGCACAAAAAGGATGCATCTGTATGAGGCAGCTTACCATACGAACAGCTGCTAAAATTAATCTGGCACTGGATATTACCGGAAAGCGTCCAGATGGATACCACACCTTGGAAACCATTTTTCAGACTGTTTCGATCTATGACACACTGCAAGTTCAATTGGTGCCGAAGCCGGGGATTCAGCTGCAATGCAATCTTCGTGCCATTCCGTGCAATGAAAAAAACCTGGTCTATCAGGCAGCTGCCCTCTTTTTGGAGAAGACTGGGCTGCAAAGCGGCGTTTCCATCTTCTTGCGAAAGTTCATTCCTTCCCAGGCAGGAATGGGGGGAGGCAGTTCCGACGCTGCCGCAACGCTCTATGCATTAAATCGTTTGACACATGCAGGAATTCCACTGGAAACATTGTGTGAATGGGGGTTGCAGCTTGGCGCAGATGTTCCGTTTTTCTTTTATGGCGGAACTGCATTTGCCGATGGAATCGGAGAGCGCTTAAAAGCATTGCCAGCGCAGGCAGGAACCTTGCTGCTGCTGGCAAAGGGACGCATTGGTGTTTCGACAAAAACTGCTTATCAGAAACTGGATGGATGCAGCAATTTACAGCATCCGAATGTACAGGAATTGAAGCATTGCATTCTACAGGGAAAACCGCTTGTGCAGTTGGCTCCGCTTTGCAGCAATTTATTTGAGCAGGGAATTTCCAATGCGGAAATTTCCAGCATTCAGCAGACCATGCGGGAGCTAGGAGCCGCATGTAGTGTGATGACCGGAAGTGGCGCTGCTGTTTTTGGAATGTTTGAATCGGTATCTGCACAGCTGGCATGTTATCAGCGATTGCAGAAAATGGTACCGTTCGTAATGTGCTGTAAAACAACCGATACTTCTTTTCAAATTGTTTCCGAGCAGTCTTAACTTGCAATTAAATGGAAAACAACAAAAAACGGACATACTGGATGTAAATTCCAGCATGTCCGTTTTTCTAATTGATTTTGTTGATTAGGATGCAGGAGAATCAGACTGCTTTGCTTCCGCTTCTTGTTGATCCTTGCTAATCTGATGTGTTTTGATGATGTACTGTGGCCGTTTCTTCACTTCGGAATAGGTCTTGGATACATACAAGCCGGTAATGCCGTTGCAGAAGAGCTGAATGCCTGCTACAAAACAAATGATGCAGGCGAGTGACGGCCATCCGGAAACAGGATCCCCCCAGATCAATGCCCGGAAGAAGAAAACCAATACCATAATGAGGGCGATGAAACAGAACACAATGCCCATAACGGAAGATAGTGCAAGGGGAGCTGTAGAAAAAGCGATGATACCCTCAATGGCGTAGAGCAGCAATCCCCAGAATGACCACTTGGTGGTGCCGGCTACACGGTTACGATTTTCAAAGGCAATCCATTTGGTATTGAAGCCAACCCATTGGAAAATTCCCTTGGAGAAACGATTGTATTCCCGCAAAGAAACGATAGAGTCTACCATTTGACGGGTCATCATACGGAAGTCTCGTGCACCGTCTACAATGTTGGTTTTAGAGATTTTCCGAATGACTTTGTAGAACATTCTGGCAAAAAAGGAACGGATCTTGGATTCTCCGGTTCGATTGACTCTTCTGGAGGCGACACAATCATAATCTGAATTCTTGATGGTGGTATACATTTCTTCTACCAGTTCCGGTGGATCCTGCAAGTCTGCGTCAATGATGACAACATAATCACCGTCTGCATGTTCCAATCCGGCAAACATAGCAGCTTCCTTTCCAAAGTTGCGGGAGAAAGACAGGTAGCTGACATGCGGATACTGTGCAGCTGCTTCCTTCATAACGGTTAAGGTATTGTCTCTGGAGCCATCATCTACAAATAAATACTCCATTCTGACATTGTATGCTTCTTGCATGCGGTGATAAACCTGATCCATTGCCTGAATGAAGAGCGGAATGGTTTCTTGTTCGTTGTAGCAGGGTATAATAATTGAGATTTTATCTTGCATTTGCGTTCATCCTTTTCTTTTTCTTTTTTCATCCCTTGTTATGCAGAAGCTGTTTTCCTGTGTGTCAACAGCATTCTTTATTTTGCAAATTCATAGGTGGGGCTGACATAGATTTCCATGACAGAATCAATGCCAGCATAGTAGGTATAGCCTTCTTCTTTCAATTTGTTTCGCTGTGTTTCATTGTAGTCATAGTCCATATCCAATCGAATGATTGCAAAATCTGTGAAAGAAGGATTTTCTGCAAACCAATCATTCATTTCATAAACTTCATCTCGATTGGCAAGCTTCGGTACATAGAACGTATCACATACGACAGATGCATCTTCCGGAATACTCTCCAGAACCTCATCTTGCTTTTCATAGCGTTCCTGATTATTCAGGTAGGATTCTCGATTGCCGGCTACCTTTCCGGAATACAATGTGGTTGCACAGTAAAGGGATGCCATTGCGGTAAATGCTGCCACATACTGCCGTTTGCGTGACCGGAAATCGGCACTGTTTACAATGGTTGCATAGACCAGACAGGTTCCGGTTCCAAAGACATACTGGAATCCAATGTTGGCAGCATATGGATATCCGCTTGCCAGATTCATCAGCAGGAAGGGGAGTACCAGAAACAAGTGCGAGAATTTTTTGGTGAAAAACGGCATCAGGCCAAGTGGAATCATAACCGTCAGGAAGAATAGGAAAGTTTCTTCTCGGATGCACTGACTGAAGAAGTAAG
>OGCO01006281.1_pt1 | contig 10697 bp, 10 predicted proteins | sample 1570171 | NCBI WGS metagenome assembly OGCO01 (sample SAMEA4370583, study PRJEB24528) | human gut metagenome | reverse complement strand
GTACAAAAAGGGAGATGCGAAAAAACTCAATCGAGTTTTTTCACATCCCCTTTTTACTATATAATCAGAAGATTACATTAGAACTTCAAGCTTATATAATAAAGCTGTACGAATGTTGTATTGGGGGATATTATTTACCAGTATATTTCTCTTCACAGTATTTACATCTGTATACCTGCTTAACAGGGTCAGAAAGAACAAATACATGGTCAAGACCCTGTTCAATAGAAGTAATACATCTAGGATTCTTACATTTGATAACATTAGTAATCTGCTTTGGTAATGAAAGTGATTTCTTATCTACTATTTGTCCGTCTTTAATAATATTAACAGTGATATTATGATCGATAAATCCTAATACATCTAAATCAACAAGGTCAAGTCCGCCCTCAATCTTGATAATATCCTTTCTTCCCATTTTACTGCTTCTTGCATTCTTGATAATAGCAACCTGACAGTCGAGTTCGCCAAGACCAAGGTTATTATATATCATCATTGATTTGCCGGCTTCAATATGGTCTAGTACAAAGCCTTCATTAAGTTGTCCTACATTTAACATAATTACCCTCCTATATTTACTTGTTATTAAGACCAAGAAGTGTCATAATAAGAGCCATTCTTACATATACACCGAATTGTACCTGTTTAAAGTAAGCAGCTCTTGGGTCATCATCTATATCTACTGATATTTCATTAACACGAGGAAGTGGGTGAAGAACATACATATCCTCTTTTGCAAGAGCCATTTTTGACTTATCAAGTATATAGAAATCTTTCATTCTGAGGTATTCATCTTCTGAGAAGAATCTTTCACGCTGAACTCTTGTCATATATAATATGTTAAGCTCAGGCATAGCATCTTCTAGGTTTTCCATTTCTACGAATTCAGCATTGTTGGCTTTTAATACATCATCTCTTATATAATCAGGTATTCTTAATTCCTTAGGAGATATAAGCACGAATTTGACATTTTTATATCTTACAAGTGAATTAATAAGAGAATGAACAGTTCTTCCGAACTTAAGGTCACCACAAAGGCCTATTGTAAAGTTGTCAAGAGAACCGCGGAGTTCCCTTATAGTCATAAGGTCTGTAAGTGTCTGTGTTGGGTGCTGGTGTCCGCCATCACCTGCATTGATTACAGGTATAGAAGACTTGCTTGCTGCAACCATAGGAGCACCTTCTTTTGGGTGGCGCATAGCACATATGTCTGCATAGCAGGAAATTACACGTATAGTATCAGCCACGCTTTCGCCCTTTGATGCTGAACTTGAGTTAGCAGAAGAAAAACCTAATACAGACCCTCCAAGATTGAGCATTGCTGCTTCAAAACTAAGACGGGTTCTTGTACTAGGTTCATAAAATAAAGTTGCTAACTTTTTACCATCACATACATGGCTGTATTTTTTAGGATTTTTAGAAATGTCTCTTGCAAGATTAAGTAAATCTTCAAGTTCTGTGACACTTAAGTCTAGTGGACTAAGTAAATGTTTCATTAATTGTTCCTCCACAAGTATATATTATTGTGCTCTTGGCACTCTGTTATATATATTACTATTAATTAGATTAATTCTCAATTGTTATTTTAAAAAAAATGTGATAAAATTATGAATATTTGTGATATGCATAGATGCGTTGCATAAGAATGGAGGAGCAATATGTCTAAGATAATATTAACAGGTGACCGTCCAACAGGAAAGCTTCATGTTGGTCATTATGTTGGTTCATTAAAGAGAAGAGTAGAATTACAGAATTCAGGTGAATACGATAAGATATTTATTATGATAGCAGATGCTCAGGCACTTACAGATAATGCTGATAATCCTGAGAAGGTACGCCAGAACATAATAGAGGTTGCACTTGATTATCTTTCAGTCGGTTTAGACCCAGCTAAGTCTGATATATTTATTCAGTCACAGATTTCACAGCTTACAGAGCTTACATTTTATTATATGAATCTTGTTACAGTTTCAAGACTTCAGAGAAACCCAACAGTTAAGTCAGAGATCCAGATGCGTAACTTTGAAGCGAGCATACCGGTTGGATTTTTCTGCTATCCAATAAGCCAGGCCGCTGATATAACAGCATTTAAGGCTACAACAGTTCCGGCAGGTGAGGATCAGGAGCCGATGATTGAACAGACAAGAGAGATTGTAAGAAAGTTCAATTCAGTATATGGAGATACATTGGTAGAACCACAGATACTTCTTCCGGATAATAAAGTATGTTTAAGACTTCCAGGTACAGATGGCAAAGCTAAGATGAGTAAGTCGCTTGGTAACTGCATATATCTTTCTGATACAGAAGAAGATGTTAAGAAAAAGGTTATGAGTATGTATACAGATCCAGATCATATTAAGGTATCGGATCCTGGTAAGATAGAAGGTAATACTGTATTTACATATCTTGATGCATTCAGTAAGGAAGAAGACTTTGGATTATTCTTACCAGAGTATAATAACCTTGATGAATTAAAAGAACACTATAAGAGAGGTGGACTTGGTGATGTTAAGGTTAAGAAGTTCCTTTTAAATGTTCTTAACAAGGAATTAGAGCCAATCAGAAATAGAAGACACGAATATGAGAAGGATATTCCTTATGTATACGAGATACTTAAACAGGGAACTAAGAATGCTTATGAGGTAGCAGAACAGACATTAAGCGAAGTTAAGGCTGCTATGAAGATTAATTACTTTGATGATGTTCAGCTTATAAATGCACAGTCAGAAAAGTACAGCGGATAATAAAAAGGCACTGTGCCATATATGTATTCAGGATGAGAATGCATATAGCACAGTGCCTTTTGCTTTGATAAAGGCTTGGTCTGGATTTATGGCCAAGCCTTCATTAATTAATCTAACTTTTTAATAACCATATTGTTAGGACGTGATATTTTAAGTTCTTTGCCATTCATAACAATAAGTCCTTTGGTATAGTCTACAGTAAATATTGTTATTGAGTTGCCTTCATTATTCATGGATAAAAGGTGCTTGTCATCAGGAAAAAGGCATATGTACTTAGGATAATCACCACTTACAGGAAGTGAGTTAAGTGTAATTATCTTTCCTGTAGTCTTGTCCACAGAATATATTGTAGCAGTGTTATCACCGGCATTAGAGCAGATTAAGTTATTGCCTGAATTAGTAAGGCATATGTCTGAAGCTGCACTGTTAGACTTATGGTCGCGTCTTACAGTGAATATATTCTGAATCATCTCAAATCTGTTCTTATCAGAAGAAGCATCATAAGAATATACGTTAATATAATTCTTTAATTCACATACAACATAAGCGAATCGTCCATCTTCTGAGAATATCATCTTTCTTGGAGCAGATTCAAGCTGTGAACGTATAATATCAAAAAGCTTGAGCTTTCCAGTTGTATGGTTGAATTCATAAAGCTTAATCTGGTCAATTCCAAGATCACATACACATAAAAGTTCTTCATCAGGTGTAAAGCAGGTATGACTTATATGGGGTCTGAAATTACGTTCAGCAACGCTTCCAAGACCCTTATGAAATACCTCATCAGCTATATCACCTAAAGAACCATCAGCATTAATATGCATTACAGTAATCTTGCCATCGTGATAGCCGGAAATAACAAGAAAACGGTTATCCTTAGTTACAGAAATATGACAGCCTCTCATTCCGTTGATAGAAGCAACATTCATAAGTTCAAGAGAACCATCTTCAGTAATAGCAAATGAAGAAATACCCTGATCACATATTGCGTATAAATACTTCTTATTAGAAGATAATGTTATATATGAGGGATTATCAATTGTAACCTCACATCTTTCAGTTATTCGTCCCTTTTCAACGTCCATATCATATATATGAATACCTTTGCTGCTTTCGTGGGTATAAGTACCTGCATAAGCCACATATCTATCGTTCATAAGTAACCTCCAATCAAAATATAACGTATAGTCAAGATAAGTTAAATAACCGTGTACTCACTAAATTATATGTATATATTAGCATTTTTCTTTATGTTTATCAAGGCAGACATTGACAAGGATAATGTCACGCCCAATAGATTTGATACATCTGAAAGGTATGACATACACAAATTCACGTCCAAAGAAGCCGCAAAGCCGTCCAGGACCAGGAATTATTATAGAATTGATACAGCCATTTTTAGGGTCAAAGTCAATATCAATAACACAGCCTATAATACAGCAGTCCTCTTCGTTGATAACCTGCTTGTTTTTTAGTTCAAATATCTTCATACAACACCTCATTTTATATAATTATACTTAATATAAAATATGTATTTTTAAAGGGGAAAGTGCATATAACAGGTATAATAATGAAATATTAATGAACAAATGTGTTATGGGTTTGACACACAGATTGGCATAGGCTATCATATTAAATAATAAAATTGATAATTCAATGGAGGAAAATATATGTATTATTTCTATGATGCAACATATATACTCGTTATTATAGGTGCAATAATAAGTCTTATAGCATCTATGAATGTTAAATCGACATTTAACAGATATGATAAGTATAACAGCCGTTCAGGGCTTACAGGTGCTATGGCAGCACAGGAAATATTAAGAGCGGCAGGAATTACTAATGTAAGAATTGAGAGAGTAAGCGGTAATCTTACAGACCATTATTCACCAAAGGAAGGAGTTCTTAGATTATCAGATTCTGTATACAATTCAACATCAGTAGCAGCTATAGGCGTGGCCGCCCATGAGTGTGGACATGCTATGCAGTATGACGAAGAATATTTTCCAATTAAGATAAGAGCAGCTGTAATACCGATAGCTAATATTGGTTCAGCTCTTTCATGGCCAATAATTCTTTTAGGTTTATTCCTTGGAGCTACAGGACTTATGCAGCTTGGAGTAGTGCTTTTCTCACTTGTTGTAGTATTCCAGCTTCTTACTCTCCCGGTTGAATTTGATGCTTCCGCAAGAGCATTAAGAACCTTAAGAGAACGTAATATGCTTGAGTCAAGTGAACTTACCGGTGCAAGAAAGGTGCTTACAGCAGCAGCATTAACATATGTAGCGGCACTTCTTACATCTATTCTTCAGCTTTTAAGACTTGTTCTTCTTACAAGAAGAGATGATTAATATTAAATATGTATATAATTGCCAGTTCACAACAGTATAAAAGTACATTTATGTGGTAATGCTTGTAATATAAGCGAACTTAAATGTATGCCTTTCCACTAAAGATAAATGTTCGCAATGTCTTTAGGAGGAAAGGTTAATGGCTGGTGTAAAAGTTACGATATGTGGTGTTAATACGCAGGAGCTGCCTCTGCTTAGTGCGAAGGAGAAGAAAGAGCTTTTATTAAAGATAAAGGCTGGTGACCAGACAGCAAGAGAGAGATTTATTAAAGGTAATCTCCGTCTGGTATTAAGCATTGTTGGCAGATTTTCTAACAGTAATGAAAATGTGGATGATTTATTCCAGATTGGCTGTATAGGTCTTATAAAATCAATAGACAATTTTGATGTATCGCAGGGCGTGCAGTTCTCAACCTATGCAGTTCCAATGATTACTGGGGAGATTAAGAGGTATCTTCGTGATAACAGTGCAATAAGAGTAAGCCGTTCATTAAAGGATATGGCTTATAAGGCACTTTATACAAAAGAACAGCTATTAAAGAGCAGGCAGAAGGAACCGACAATATCGGAGATTGCAAGTGAGATAGGAGCATCTAAGGAGGATATTGTTATAGCACTTGAGGCTGTATCCCCAACTGTTTCACTGTATGAACCGGTATTTAATGAAGGCGGGGATACATTATATGTCATAGACCAGATTAAAGATAAAGCAGATGGGGAAGAGAACTGGGTTACACATCTGGCATTGGACTCTGCCTTTGCAAAGTTAAGCGGGCGTGAACAGCAGATAATAAGAAAGCGTTTTTATGAATATAAGACACAGATGGAGATAGCCGAAGAGATTGGAATATCACAGGCACAGGTAAGCAGGCTTGAAAAATGTGCTCTTAAGAATATGAAGAAGCATATGTCTTAACAGCATAGCAAGTATTAATAAAATAATAAATAAATAAATAAAGGGCTGTCGCATAAAGTAGAATTTATAATAGGAAGATAATAACAGGTTGATAATGTCTTTATATTATAGATTATATTTGGTGCGGCAGCCCTGATATTTTATGTTATGTGTATTGTATATGGTATTATTATTGTATGTCTTTACAGTCAGAAAGGCTTTTTGCCTGTTCAGAAAGGCTTTTGACTGTAATATAGATTGATTATTAATTAGTGCTATAGTGTGTTTATGGAATATTTTATAGATATTTTGACATAACAGCACCAGTGGGCTATAATTCTAGTAGTTTATTGTATTTAGGGGAGGTTTGTGAATGAAGTGCCCATATTGCGGAAAAGAGAATACAAGAGTAATAGATTCAAGACCTACAGATGACAGCTCTATAAGAAGACGCCGTCAGTGTGATGAATGTGGAAAGCGTTTTACCACATACGAGAAAGTAGAGACACTTCCTCTTATAGTTGTGAAGAAAGATAATAACAGAGAATCTTATGACAGGGAAAAGATAGTGGCTGGAATAGTCAGGTCGTGCCATAAGCGTCCGATATCAATGAAACAGATTAATGATATGGTAGATGACATTGAGGGACAGATATTTAATATGGAGGAGAAAGAGATACCTACAACAACGATAGGTTCTATTGTTATGGATAAGTTAAAGGATTTAGATGAAGTTGCATATGTAAGATTCGCAGCCATCTATCGCGAATTTAAAGATGTGAACACCTTTATGAGTGAATTAAAGAAATTATTGAAATAAGTATGATTGTTTTGAATATACAGTATTGTAAAAATATTACTTTTGTGATAGACTAACCATATCATTTTGAAACCAGCTTCTTTTTTGAGAAGAGAAGGAGTTGAGTACTATTTATCAGGAAGTAATCACAGGAATCGTCAGTGGAGTGAGCGGAAGACTCATCCACGTCGAAGTAGAGATCAGAAACGGCCTGCCATATTTCACCATGGTAGGCTATCTTTCTAAAGAATCCATGGAAGCAAAAGAGCGCGTTGCATCAGCACTACGCTCCATCGGCCATCCCCTGCCATCCATGAAGATCACAGTCAACTTATCCCCAGCCAATATAAGAAAGAATGGAACTGCGTTCGATTTCCCAATCGCCGTGGCTTTTTTAGGGTGTCTGAATTTAATCGATGCAAGCAAATTAGAGGATATCTGCATTATGGGAGAATTAGGGTTAAATGGCAAGATCAGAGGGGTTGGAAACTGTCTTCCAATTGTTTTAGAAGCAAGAAAAAAAGGAATCCATAAGTTTTTTGCGGCAAGGGAAGATGCCAATTCCCTAAGAGGAATGGAAGATATCGAAGTCATATTTATGGATAGCTTACAAGATGTTTTGGACTATTTTCATGGAACGTATCAACAAAGATGCTGCATAGATACAACACAATATCAGAAAGAAGAAACAGAAGAAGATTTTAGCGATATCATAGGTCAGAAACATTTAAAAAGAGCGATAGAAATTGCTGTCACTGGAAGACATCATTTACTGATCATTGGATCTCCGGGATCAGGAAAAACAATGGCAGCCAGAAGAATTCCGACAATCCTTCCACCATTATCAAAAGAAGAGAAAATGGAAGTTCAGGCGATCTACGATGCGACAGGAATCCAAAGATATTTAGAAGACAATACTCGTCCATTTCGCCAGCCACATCCAATGATCCCCAAGGCAGCGTTTCTTGGAGGAGGTAAGACACCGACCGCAGGAGAGATCACATTAGCACATCATGGGATCTTATTTCTGGATGAATTTATGGAATTTAAAACAGAATGTATCGAAGCACTCAGACAGCCACTGGAAGATGGAACGATCGATATCACCAGAAATGGGATCTATCATCAGTTTCCAGCCGATTTTCAACTGATCGCAACGATGAATCCATGTCCTTGCGGTTATGGACTGGAAGACGGGATCTGTCGATGTACCTATCATGAAAAGAAACGTTATCTAAAGAAATTATCAGGGCCGATCCTAGACCGATTTGACATGGTTTTATGTATCAGTAAAAAAGATCACAACTTACAAAAAGCGAAACAAAAAGAAATGGTAGAAACGTCCAGTCAGATCAAAAAACGGATCAAAACAACCATCCAAAGAGAAAAAAATTTACTAAAAAATGATTCCTGCAATGCTATCAGTCAATTAAGCCACATACAGTTAAACAAGATCATTCATTTATCGAAAGAATGCAAAGAGATTTTAGACATTGCCTACCAATCCGGCAAGATCACAAGACGAGGAATGGATAAGATTTTAAAAGTAGCGTTAACAATCATGCTGATGGAAAATGAATCCGAAATCAAACCGATTCACTTAATGGAAGCTATGACTTTTCGAAACACAGATTTTATCAGAGAGGTGCTGGAATATGGAAGATAAATTATACTGGTACTGGCTGTGTGGCAAAGTCATGTTGCCGATCAAGAAACAAAAAGAACTGATGGATATCTTCATTCATCCAAAAGAACTCTATAAGATCAACCCAGAAATTCTAAAGGAACGCATGACAGATCTTGAATACGGTCGTTTCATCAACTCAAGAGATGAAGCAATGATTCAGAAAGACTATGAAGCTTTGCATCGTGAAAATATCCGTTTTATCATTCAAAAAGAAGCTGCATATCCGAATCGTTTAAGAAAAATTTATGATGCTCCCTATGGCATCTTTCAAAAAGGCCAGCCATATGAAGAAAAAGAACTGTCAATTGCGATCGTAGGGTCAAGATTTCCGACAACTTACGGCTTTGAAATCTCGAAAAAATTCGCAAAAGAGTTGGCAGAGCAAGGTGTACAGATCATCAGTGGCCTCGCAAGAGGCGTAGATGGGGCGGTTCACCGAGAGATAATCAACAAAAATGGACAAGCTGTTGGAGTTTTAGGATGTGGGATCGATCTCATTTACCCAAAAGAGAATTTTCAGTTATTTTATGACATGTATGCGAATCAGACAGTTATTTCCGAGTACCCGCCAGGCAGTGAACCACTTAAATGGCATTTTCCAGAAAGGAATCGGATCATCAGTGGATTAAGTGATGGAATCCTTGTGACAGAAGCCAGAGAGCGAAGCGGATCACTGATCACAGCGGATTGTGGGCTTGATCAGAATAAAGAAGTATTTGCAGTTCCCGGAATGATTACCAATAAACATTCCAAAGGCTGCCACGGACTCATCAAACAAGGCGCAAAATTGGTTGAAAATGTCGACGATATTTTAACAGAATTTTCAGAATTCACAGGAATTTCACGAAAATTTCCAAAGCTTCATACAAAATCTCTTGCAAAGGCAGAAAAAAGGGTGTATGATATGTTGAGTTTAAAACCGAAACATATTGATGAGATCTTAAGTGCATCCGGTTTTTCTTATGAAGAAGTGATCAAAGCATTATTTCAATTAGAAGCGAAAGGATATATCAAACAGACTCATCAAAATTTATATATCAAAAAAATGTAAATAAGGGGTAATACTATATGCCAAAATATCTAGTTATCGTCGAATCACCAGCGAAAGCAAAAACAATTAAAAAATTTCTGGGCAGAAATTATGAAGTGATCGCGTCCAACGGGCATGTTCGCGATCTGCCAAAGAGTACCTTAGGAATAGATATCGAGAATGACTTTGAACCAAAGTACATTACGATCCGTGGGAAGGGTGAAGTATTAGCAGCTCTTCGTAAAGCGGTAAAAAAAGCAGACAAAGTATACCTCGCGACTGACCCGGACCGTGAAGGAGAAGCCATCTCATGGCATTTATATTACGCATTAAAATTGGAAAATAAGAACTACAGCCGTATCACATTCAATGAGATCACAAAAACAGCGGTCAAAGATTCCATCAAACATGCAAGAGATATCGACATGAACTTAGTCGATGCACAGCAGGCAAGACGTGTCCTAGACCGAATCGTAGGATATCAGATCAGCCCAATTCTTTGGGCAAAGATCAAACGAGGATTAAGTGCTGGACGAGTTCAGTCTGTAGCACTGCGACTCATCTGTGATCGAGAAGAAGAGATCAATTTATTTATTCCACAGGAATACTGGTCGCTCGAAGCCTTATTAGATGTCAAAGGAAGCAAAAAGCCTTTAGAAGCGAAACTTGTTGGAACCAAAGATCAGAAAATGGAGATCCACAGTGAAGAAGAGATGAATGAGATCTTATCCTATTTAAAGGGAAAAGAATTCACAGTAGAAGGGGTAAAAGTTACCGAACGATTAAAGAAAAGCCCACTTCCATTTACAACAAGTACGCTGCAGCAGGATGCATCCAGCAAGTTAAATTTTGCACCACAGAAAACCATGCGTATCGCACAGCAGTTATACGAAGGTGTGAACATCAAAGGACAGGGAACGGTCGGTCTGATCACATACTTACGTACAGACTCCACACGTATCTCTGTGGAAGCTGATGCAGCAGCCAAAGAATATATCAAAGAAGCTTATGGAGCTGAGTTTGTCGGAGAAGGAACTGTCGCAAAGAAAGACGACAAGAAAGTACAGGATGCCCATGAAGCCATCCGCCCAACCTACATGACAAATTCACCAGCAAGCATCAAAGACGAGCTGTCAAGAGATCAGTTCCGTTTATACCAGCTGATCTGGAACCGTTTCATGGCAAGCC
>OGCO01006275.1_pt1 | contig 10709 bp, 15 predicted proteins | sample 1570171 | NCBI WGS metagenome assembly OGCO01 (sample SAMEA4370583, study PRJEB24528) | human gut metagenome | reverse complement strand
GATTGACATCTGCTGACATCTAACGACACGTGATGTCACCGTTTTGAGAATCAGCATTTTATTCAATTTCAGCCACTATTTTTGAGCTGTCAAACGAAAACATTAATCTCAAAATGATGGATCATGGCACAAGAAAAAGAAGTGAAAGAAAAACCGAAGCGGACGCGCAAAACGCAGAAATCCGCCAAAGAAAAGCCCTATGTGGAACAAATCAACGAACTACTGTTTGTCCACAACAAGGAGGACCCCAAAGCCGGTGTGCAAGCTGTCAGCGAAATTGACGGGGAAGGAAAGGTCAGGACGGTTCCTGCAGAAGAAAAGAACGAAAACTCCTTTCTGAAATTCGAGAAAAACTCCAGTATCCTCGAAAACTTCATCAGGAACTTCTGGAGCCAGCTCAAGGAACCTACACATTTCAGGCTCATACGAATGACCATCCATGATTACAAGCAGAACAGGCAGGCAATCAAAGATTTGTCACAAGGCAAGGAAACGGACGCAGTAAAAGAGTTCCTCAAACGCTACGAAATCCGGCCGAGAGAAAACAAGGAACAGAGTAAGAACGAAAAAGAAACAGAAACGATGGCAAAGAAACAAAAACAAAACCCGCAGGAACAGGTACCACAGCAGGCACCACAACCGACAGTTTCAACAGGACAACCACAGGAACAGCAGGCACCACGCTACCGTTATGACGAGAACATGGTAAACTGGGACGCACTGGAAAAGATGGGCGTCTCCAAAACTTCCCTCGAACAACAGGGACTGCTGGATTCCATGCTGAAAGGATACAAAACCAACAAACTGGTTCCCCTGACACTGACGCTGACAGGTGCCAGGGTCAAACTGGACGCACGCCTCTCATTCATCACCATGCCGGACGGGCAGATCGGTCTGGGTATCCACGGTATCCGCAAGGAACCGGAACTGGAAAGGCCCTATTTCGGGCACATCTTCACGGAAGAGGACAAGAAGAACCTCCGTGAGACGGGAAACATGGGACGGGTGGCGGAACTGAACCTGAACGGGGGATCCTATACACCCTGTCTCATCTCCATTGACAAGAATACCAACGAGCTGGTTGCCGTACGGCAGGAAAACGTGTACATACCAAGTGAAGTGAAAGGCATCAGGCTGACAGCGGATGAAATAAACGCGCTGAAGGAAGGACAACCGGTATATGTGGACGGAATGACATCAAAGAACGGAAAGCCGTTCGACGCCACACTCCAATACAGTGCGGAACGCAGGGGGCTGGAATTCATCTATCCGGAAAGCAAAGGGTTCAACCAGCAGAGCCTGGGAGGCGTACAGCTTTCACCCAACCAGATCAAGATGCTCAGCGAAGGACATACCATCCTTGTAGAGGACATGAAACGCACCGACGGAGCGCTGTTCTCCTCTTTCGTCACGCTGGACAAGGTGACCGGCCGGCCGCAATATACACGCCATAATCCGGAGAACGGGGAAATATACATCCCGAAGGAAATCTGCAACGTACTACTGACTCCCGAGGACAAGGAGGCACTACGCAAAGGGCAACCCGTCTTCCTTGAAAACATGATCAACCGCAAAGGGGAAGAGTTCTCCTCCTTCGTCAAACTGGACATGAATACGGGCAGGCCGCAATACTCGCGTACACCGGACGGTTTCAGCGAGCGCCAGGTGCCGGTCGTTCCGGCGGAAGTATACGGGCATGTATTCACGGCACAGGAACGGGCCAACCTGCAGGACGGAAAAACCATACTCGTATCGGACCTGAAAAGCGCCAACAACAAGACATTCAGTTCCTACCTGAAAGTGAACGCAAATTCTGGACAGCTGCAATACTTCCAGGAAAATCCCGACATACGCCGCAATACGGCCCGGCGTGCCGCACAGGCGGACGACACGCAAAACCGGCAGCAGGAACAGAAGAAAGGAAGCAGACAGGCCGTATAAAAAGAATACAAAAAAGAATCATTAACCATTCATAAGAGAAAAAGACATGAAGCAGAATGACAACCGGATATTCAGAAAGGAAGACCTTGACTGGAAAACACTGGAGACCATCGGTATCCACAAAGAAGAACTGGAAAAAAGCGGGGACATGGAACTGCTCCTGCAAGGGGAGGAAACGGAAACCGTCCCATTGAAAATCCGTACTCCCGCACTCCGCTTAACAATGGACGCCACCCTCAGGATCACGGTGGGGACGGACGGAAAGCCGGTAATGGAAATCAACGGGATCAGTCCCGAAGCGGAAAGCGAAGCCGGCGGATAATCCCTGCCCCATACAGACAGAATCAAAAGTATACACAATTTCCCCGTACCGATTTTATTACGAAGGTACGGGGAACATCAAATGGAAGAAAATCATGATTGCGATATTGACAGACAAGCCCAATGTGGGAAAAGAGATAGCAAGAATTCTGGGAGCACATACCAGAGAGGACGGATACATGAGCGGGAACGGGTACATGGTGACATGGACCTTCGGCAACATGCTTTCACTGGCCATGCCGAAGGATTACGGGATGGACCGCCCGGAACGCGGGGACTTCCCGATAAATCCCGCCCCTTTCAGACTGATGGTAAAACACATCAGGACCGATACGGGATGGATACCGGACATCAACGCGGTCCTCCAGCTGAAAGTGATCGAAAAAGTATTCGACGCCTGCGAAAGTATCATTGCGGCCACCGACGCCTCCCGGGAGGGGGAAATGGTCTTCAGGTACCTTTACCGGTATCTGGAATGCAGGAAACCCTACCGCCGTCTATGGATCTCATCACTTACGGACGAAGCCGTGCTGGAAGGAATGGGCAACCTCAGGCCCGGCAGCCTGTATGACCGCATGTTTCTGGCAGCGGACAGCCGCAACAAGGCGGACTGGGTACTGGGACTCAACGCCAGCTATGCCCTCTGCCAGGCGACCGGAACGGGAAACAACTCACTGGGACGGGTGCAGACACCCGTACTGGCAGCCATAAGCAGCCGTTACCGTGAACGTGAGAACCACATTGCCACGGACACCTTTCCGGTTTTTATCAGCCTGTGCAAAAATAACACCCTGCTCAAAATGCGCTGCACGGAAGAATTCACGGACCGGGAGGCGGCTGCACGGCTTTACAGTGACTGCAAACTGGCCGGACATGCACGCGTCACCGCTGTCAGCAGGCAGATCAGGGAGATAGAGCCTCCAGCCCTCTACAACCTGACCGAACTCCAGAAAGACGCCAACAACTATTACGGAATGACTGCCGGAAAATCACTTGAAATCGCACAGAGACTTTATGAGAAGAAACTGATTTCCTATCCGCGAACTGCCGGACGTTTCCTTCCACGGGACGTTTACGACAAACTGCCCCGTATCATGGAAAAAATCCTGAACAGGAAGGAATTCCGACCGTATGTCAGAAGCATGGGGATCAACATATTCGACCTGCCGGACAAGGTTGTCGACGAAGGACAGGCGGCGGAACACCACGCCATCATCATTACCGATACATATCCGGAAGGATTAAACCGGGAGGAGATGCAGCTGTACATGATGATTATCGGACGGATGCTGGAAGCCTTCATGCCCGCATGCAGGGCGGAATACACCACCGTGGATGCCGTATGTGCCGCACGAAATTTCCGGTGTCATGCATGCCGCATCATTGAAAAGGGATGGTTCGGCATATTCGAAAGGGAAAGCGTCATTGCAGGAAGGGAATACGGCTTCTCCCCCATCCCACAACTGAAAAACGGGGAGACGGCCGCTGTTACCGGATGCAGCCTGATACACAGGAAGGACCTGCCCGTATCCGCATATACCGACGCGGAACTGATCACCTACATGGACACTGCCGGACTGGGAACGCCGGCCACGCGTACAGGAATCCTGCAGACCCTGATTGACCGCAAATATGTACGTTATTCAGGCAAATACATCATCCCCACACGAAAGGGGCTTTACATATATGAGACGGTACGGAACATGAAAATAGCGGGAACCGCACTGACTTCGGGCTGGGAGGCGCAACTGGCACGAATGGAAAGGGGAAAGCTTACACAGGAAGAATTCATGAAAGGGGTACTCAAACTCTCGGGAGAGGTAACGGAAGATATCTTCCGGAAATGTGAAAGATAGAAGCTATATATAGGAACGGGAAATGCAGGCTGAAAAGTCTGCATTTTTTATTTGTCAGACATCTGTTATGCCGCTTTTAGGCGGCAAAGGTACCGGATTACCCCGTATTCGTGTCAAGGCAGCCCTGCGGGCCGGTCGGCTGAAAGAAAATCATCCTCGCTGCGCTCCGGTATTTTCTTTCGCCAAGCCTTGACACAAAAGGGCAATCCGGGGGAAGGAGGCCTGTAAAATCGGGAAAACAGATCCCGAAGGGATAATCATACACTCATAAAAACAACAAGGACATGAAACAGAAATCCATCGCAAGCATCTGCAAGCCGGCGGTCACACTGCTGGCAGCCGCAGCAATAATCCTGCTATGCCGCAAAGGCATAATTCCGGTATATACCATCCTGTTACTGACAATGGCGGAAGGCATAATCCGTATTTTACTAAGGCTCCTCCCGTTCCTGGCGACAATTCTCAGCATTCTGATCCTTATCGGAATGATATTATAAACCCTTAAACAACAAATGAAATGGAAACAAGGAAATTCACCCCGTCAGCTCCGGTCGCACCCGCACTGTGGCCGACAACGCGCAGCATCAGGCCTGCAAAGAGAAGATTTCCCAATACGGTTGATGAGCCCAGAAACATCGGGTATTATCTCAAGCCACTGCTTGACATCACGAAGCGACCGGACAGAGACGAAATTCTGAAGACATATCTCAAGGAAACCTATGTATAACAATAAAAAAACAACCATTATGTTTTTCCAATCAATTTATCAGATGATGTCGGCAGGCACAGACCTGAACATCAACATCAGGAGAACGGACGGAAAACTGTCCGTAGCGGTAATGCCCAGGCGTACAACACTCAAGGATGAAGCCGGACAGGCCATCGTGCCGCTCATACTCAACGGCACCCCCATGGAACTGGACGGACAATTCCTGCAAATCATCACCACACCGCTGCAGAAAGCGCAGGGAATCCTCACCAACCTTGAAACCTTCGAACAACAGGCACGGCTCGCCGCAACACAAGGCAAGGCGGCCGGAACCGCCAACGACAAGAAGACAAAAGAGGCACGTGAAAAACAGGAAAAGATGGAAAAACTCCTCAAACGTGCGGAGGAGGCGTTCACGGCAGGAAAATACTCGGAAGCGACAACCTGCCTCAGGCAGGCCAAGGTACTCGCAGATACGGACAGGCAGAAACAGATAGAGGCAAGGATACAGGAAGTGCAGAAGGAGTCGTCACAGGGCTGCCTGTTTCCTGAAACGGATACACAGCCGCTCCCACAACAGCCGCCCGCAAACGGTACGGCGAACGGAAACCGGCCTGACGGACAAATGCGGATGTTCACGTCACAACCTCCACAACAGCCTGTACAGCAGGCAATCCCGCAAACGGTACAACAACCGGTGCCTCGGCCGCAGATAGTACAGCCGCAGCCCGTACCACAATATTATCCGGGAACACCGCAACCCGTTCCCCTGCAGCCGCAAGCAACCGTCATACAGACAACCCGGGAAAATACGGGCAGGGAATACCAGTCACCGCCACAACCGGCCACAGAAGCGCTCACTTTTGACAAGGACGATGAAAGTGACAGGGAACTGTTGCGTGAAGACCCGTATGCGGAATACATAGACTTCCCGCAGGAATGCCGTATGAAGGACGAGACACAGGCGGAGCTTATATGTTGTTAAACCATTAAAACTTTAAATAATATGGCACTTGATATCAAAGGACTCAAAAGAGTATTCATCCTGAAAAAAGGAAATGGCACCCTGACACTGGAAGACCCGGACAGCAGAATGTCCCTTTCCGAAGTGACGGACTTCTATTCCATGAACTATCCGGAACTGACCACGGCAACCCTGCACGGGCCGGAACTCGAAGAGGACCGCGCGGTATACCGGTTCAAAACCACCATAGGAACGAAAGGATAAGCCATGGCAAAGAAAACAAACCCTAAGAAAAAGGAGGAGACAGCATGCAGACAGCTATCGGAACTACAAACGGAAGACCTGGCACGACTTATTATCAGCGAGGCCGGATGCACAGACATCAGCCGGGGAACCGGCAGCAGAAAGAAAAGAAGGCTGCCGCCGGCAGGAACCGTAATGATTTTCTAACGGGGAGAATTCTCCCCGTTACCCCCGATTACTATATGGAGAGCCGCGCGGGAGAAAAAATCAACCTTACGACAAGGGAGAATTTTGATTTCCTGTACCGTTCGGCACTCAGATACAGCGGGCTTGTCGGCCTCAGGCTTCCTTTCCGCCCGACCAGGAAATCACCGAGGATGAACATCATCAAACTGTACCGGGCAATGGACACCATACTCCCGGAGCATGTCAACCTGGAAGAGGAGAACGGAAGGCTGTACTTCTGCCTCTACCGGTTCCATGAGTGGCCGGAGTATAAACTGTTCTGGATACCGCTGGAATTCACGGAGAGACTGCCGGAAAAACTCGGAAGGATAGCACTGGAATTTATCCGACAGCTCGCCCGACACCATGGCATACCCAAAAGCACGGATACCAGCTACTACGAAATGGCACACGATTACCTGGAAGACTACAGGCTCTACGACGAAGAGGCGACGGCAGGAGAGATCAGACGCAAGGCCGCACTTGCCAGACTGTATGAAAAAGGGAAGGCGCACCGTATACTGAAGAGAATGGACAATCCAAAGGGATTTCTTGCGGATCTGGAGGGGGAAATACGGAAATACCATACGAAGAAGAACAATGAGCGGGCATTGCTGGAACTGCTCACGGAAGGTACGGCATACATTTCACACGGCAGCCCGAGCATCATGCAATACTCCTACGACTGGGCATACGAGGAGGCACCTGATTTCAGGCCGGTGGGACTGGAGACGCAGATCATGGTCACCTGGTCGGTAAAGGACGCCATGAACGACGAAATGGAAAGCTATTTCAACTCGGACTACCAGGAATCATATGTGATCACACCCGTCACGACATTCCACCTGACACCGGACACGGAAAAGCCTTTCTCCATGGATGACTTTCCGGAGCGGTTCTCCCAATGGCTCGCACGCTTCACAAAACTCATTACAAACAACTTCTAATAAAACAGGAAAATGAATGAACTGACAATACAGATGCAGCAAATCATGCATCCCAGAGCGGTACTTGTCGCCTATGAATGCGAAACGGCAGGTTACTCGATCCCGCGAAGTTATCTCGAACTTAGGCCTGTCAATGAGAAAGGACGGATGGGAGCCGGCATTCCGGTAACCTATGAGTTCATGAACTCACTGGTGGAATCATACACGGAAAGCATGAGCGGAATCCCGCACGGACGCATCCCCGGGAACATGCTCCTGTGCGACTCCAGAAAAGGCCGCGAAAGGTACATATGGTACAATCCGCCGCAGAAGAGAAAAATGTACTTCCAGGACGGGCTGCACATTACAAACGGGACATTCAACGTACCGGGCGTCATCTACGTGGTGGAACGGGAATGCATGGACATACACGCCTTCAAGGGAACAATCCCCGAAGAGCGGACAGAACTGTATCTGGCACCGTTCTTCAATGTAACCGGGGCGGACGTCTGCCTGGGCAACTCATCGCTAAGGAAACCGCAGGACATGGATTTTCATGAATTTCAGGAATACTGGGAAAAGCGTTTCTGGATGAGCGAGTTCTCACATTTGGGAGGTGACAGAAACCCGACCCGCAGCAATCTGGTTTCAGTAACAGAACATGTACGGAACAATCCGTTTGATTACAGCGAGTTACAACAATCCGGGAAGAAACTTAAAGACATACTGGCATGAAAAAGATTCATTACACGGACAGCTACCTGCTGAAACCCTACCATCCCGTCACCATCCATGTTGCGGGTGCAGGGGGCACGGGATCACAGGTCATAACCAACCTGGCACGCATGAACGTCGCGTTGCAGGCACTGGGACATCCGGGACTGCACGTCACCGTATTCGATCCCGACATTATCACGGAAGCCAACATAGGACGCCAGCTTTTCAGTGAGACGGAGCTGGGGCAAGGCAAGGCGACAGCGGCCGTCACACGCGTCAACCGTTTTTTCGGAACAACATGGACGGCGGAAAACTGCCGCTATCCCGTACGGAAAACACAGGAAAACGGGGATGACAGGACAAAGCCGGCGAATATCATCATCACCTGCACGGACAATACCCGCTCACGACTGGAACTGTGGAGATTCCTGAAAAAATACAGGGAGGCCTCCGTAAACAATGAAAGGGCGGTTTATTACTGGATGGATTTCGGGAATGCGCAAACCACCGGGCAAGTCTTCATAGGTACTGTCCGCAACAAGATACGGCAGCCGGCATCAAAAGAATTCATGCCGGTACCCGGAATGAATGTCATCACCGAGGAGGTGAACTATTTCACAATAGAAGAGAAGGACTCCGGACCGAGCTGCTCACTGGCGGAAGCACTGGAAAGACAGGACCTGTACATCAACTCCATACTGGCACAAGTCGGCTGTGACATTCTATGGAAGATGTTCAAGGAAGGAAGAACCCTGTACCGGGGAGCATATATCAATCTGGACACACTCCGGGTTAATCCAATACCGGTATAGGCCATATGAAACAGACAGTTTTCCTTGCCGAAGCTACAGCTGTCGGCAAGGGAAGCATCTGCAATTTTCTTCCAATCCGTATAAAACCGGAACCGGATTCAGGATTTAATCCGCACTAATCCGGCAACACCCTTCCCCGTTTTAACCAGTTCGTATTTCTCAAGCCTTTCATACAATTTGCCGAGCGTCCTGCAGCCATACCTTTTCACTTTGAATTTGGGCATCAGCTTCTTCAGCACACCTCCAATCAAAGACAGACTCACCTCCGCCTTACCGTCAGCAGCCTGTTCAAAAGCCTTGTCAAAGTATTCCATATCTCTTTGAATAAAAAATTCAGGTGTATTTTCCTGAAAAGGCTTCTCCTCCTTCCGGTCAGCCAACAGAAACCCAGTACAGGAACGTACCAGTGCCACCGGAGTCTTTCCCTCCCCGTAACCGAGGACCGTCAGACCACTCTCCCTGATACGTTGTGCCAGCAAGGTATAATCCCCGTCACTGGCAACCAGACAAAAACAACCGACCCGCCCCTCATGCAGGATGTCCATCGCATCCATAACCAACGCAATATCCGTCGTATTCTTTCCCTGCACAAAAGAGGAAGCCTGCACCATCCTGAACGAATAATCCCTTGCCGCATCCTTCCAACCGGAAAGGGATTTTTTAGTCCAGTCACCATATATACGTCTCACAACGGCAGCACCATACGAGATACGAACCGCATCACATCTTCCATCTTCTCGGAAGAAGCGTTATCGCCGTCAATCAAAACCGCGACAAACAAATCTTTTTCTTTTTTCATACCGAATCCTTAAGCTGCAAAAATATAACAGGTTCCCGCAAATATAAATAATTGAACCTATTTTTTCTTTCCCCTCTGCCGCAAAAAATCCTGTATTTCCGAACTACGATAAAAATTCTTACCGTTCTCGTCCGTCTGGTAGTAGCGGATAAGCCCCTTTTCACGGTAACGGGCAATGGTCCGTTGCGTCACGCCCAGAAGTTGCGCAAGGTCACAGTTATCCAGCAAGGTGTCGCCGTCCAGGCAGTCTTTCAGGCGGTTCATACGGTCAAGTTTCTTTTCAAGGCGATTAAAACCTTCCACCATAGTCATGATCATTTTCTCAAGTACCTCATTATCTATATACATCATGGCATATCCTCCATTGTTTTAAAAAGTGATTACCTGAATACTCTTCCTGTGCGCACTACAAGAGTATATTACACTATAATGAAAATTACATGCCGGATTCAAAAAAACGAATCCATCTTTTTACATAACATTCTAATTCACAAAGAAATATAAAATAAAAAATTACAAAAAGCACTGTAAAATGTAATCCCGGATGTTGTAAAGTTCGGGTACAAATTGTAAATACGATTTACAATTTGACCAGCTATCCGTGAAATCTGACGACATCTGCTGACACCTGTAGTCAGAGACTTGGAGACAAACTTACCGGCAGCATATCTTTGCATCGGACAAAAAATCAAAAGCTTATGGAAGTGATCAGTATCGAAGCCGCAACATTTGAAGAAATGAAGCAGGCGTTAAGCTCAATCATCCGGGATATCCGGACAGGAAGAGGAATACGGCAGGAGGAAAGACTGACGGAATGGATGGACAATCAGGAAGCATGTATCATGATGGATATCTCTCCAAGAAAGTTGCTTACTTTACGCAGCACGGGAAAAATCCCGTACAGCAGGATAGACAGGAAAATCTATTACCGGAAAAAAGACATCGTCACATACATGGAAGGAGTGTTACAAAAAGGAAACAATTAAACAAAGAAATATGGCACATGACTTACTGACAAGGGAAAGTCCGGAGATTATCCGCTTCTTCCAGGATATTGGACACATCACTGAACTCTTAAAAAGCAAACCGGACAGATACAGGCCTGTCCTGAACGGTGACAGGTATATCACCGAAGCTGAACTGTCCGAATCACTGAAGATAACACGCCGGACACTGGTTGAACACAGGACAACCGG
>OGCO01006269.1_pt1 | contig 10718 bp, 8 predicted proteins | sample 1570171 | NCBI WGS metagenome assembly OGCO01 (sample SAMEA4370583, study PRJEB24528) | human gut metagenome | reverse complement strand
ATTACGAAAGAGCTTGTCAAGCAATTAAATATCCATGTCGAATTGCCGTCCGTTTTAAAGATGTTGTATTTTGAATAACGCATAATAAATTCATTTATTAACAAACAAGCGAGCCGTACAATTGCATCATTACGACTCGCTTGTTTTCATTTGTAACATTAATAGGATGGTCCTGTATATCCACAACCACAAGAGTCTGCAGTATATTTTTCTTACACTCAACTCCTCCTCTGATCAGATTCATGGCCTGTTTGTCCATTAAATTTAGGCCATCTTTCTGACCTTTGTTTAAAACGACCAGCTTCTTTAATTTTTTCATAACAATAATTCTTAGGGTTAAATAGAATTATTTTTACTTATATTGCAAAGTAACTATTGTGAAATCAGGAGTTATTATTAAAAAAAACAAGGATGTGACAAATAAATTATATTTTTTTGCAATCAGTATATGATAGCGGGGGGGTATATTATGAGGATTTTTAAAGAAACTTCCATTATTTTTAATTTTTAAACTTATGAGCCATAAAGAAATATCAGATCGGATCATTAAGTATCTGATGATTAATTATCCATTTGTTGCAGATATTGGTCTGATGAATGGACGCATGGGTGGCGTTTTGTTTTTTTCTTATTATGCTAAATGTATAGGAGAAGATTATTTTTTCGATTACGCAGACATGCTGTTTGAATCCGTTTTTACATCCTTACGTCAAGATACGCCGATTGACTTTGCAAATGGATTGTGTGGCATAGGTTGGGCAGTGGAGTATATCTTGCAAAACGGATTGAGCGAAGGAGAGCCCGACGAGGTTCTCGAGGATATCGATAAGAAAGTGATGGAACGCGATGTCCGCCGAATTTCAGATATGAGTTTCGATACGGGGCTCGAAGGAATCTTATTATACGTAATAACACGTTTGGAATCTTTTGACAGAGCAGGACTGCCGAAACCGTTCAATCGATTATCTCATTATCGGAATCTGTTACTGTTCCTGAAAACTTACGGTCATTGCCGATCGGCATTAAGAACGGGCTGACTGAAATAGCCTTGAAATTGATCGGTAAGGCCCAAAACTCGTTGTGAGAGCTCATATGTTTAATAAACATTGCATATCCCGATTCCCGCAATTCCTTCCAGCAATCCGAAACAATTGGCCGGAGTGATAGCTCCCTGACGGTACTCTGTCGAATCTACGGAACTTTCGAACTCGGCCAGCCTGAAAGACAATTTTTGTTTCAGTTCCAAAAAGTCGCAGGAGGAGGTTAGCAGTTTTAGTATAAATAGGATACCTGCAACTCCGTTTTTCAGAGAAGGGTTATTGATCAATTCCCACATTCGCGGGGGCAGATCAAACGATACATGATATCCTCCGTTAAGCAACACTAAATACAGAAAAAAGCGATTGCAGAAATGTATTTCTCTATTTTGTTGTATAAGTTCAACTTGCGGTAAAAACGACGAAATTAATTTTTCAGATAAACTGTGAGCAACATCTAATTGTTTCAATTGAATTAGGCCCCATAGTAACCAAGGGAAATACCATGTAATATCGAAATCCTTTAGACCATCTTGTTTAATCGAAAAATGATGTTTGTTACTCAATAACAAAAGATTATACACTTGTAATTGAATGGACTCGATTAAAGCCATTTTGGTTTTCTGACGTATATGTTTCACAGATGGATTAATGCGTCCAATTCCATAAAGTAAATAACCTACAATTATATCAAAATTATAACTTTGTAATCTGAGAATACGGATGGCAATTTTATCCATATCTTCCAGAATACTTTTATCCGAACATCGAATGCCGCCATCTAAAATCAGCCGATTTATCGCCCATCCGATTCCGCTCAATCCTTGCGTAAAATCCCAGGATATATTTTCTTTGGCAATACTATCTATAACAGTATTGAATAATTCATCTGCAACATTTTCCAAATATTGATCATTGACTACTTTATTCAACCGATACAAATAAAGAGCCACCCCCATTTTGCCATTAGCCAATCCTAAATCGGTCAATGCATCCAAATTGCGAAGCAAAACATTCGTAATCTTTTGCAATCGTTCCGGATAAAAAAATACGGTTCGGTCTGAGGCGTCGATAACATCAGATATCTGTGTCCAATTGTAAATATGCATAAACTCATCTCTGTGAAATAAAAAATGAGCATAGTCCATATCAAGCCGTTCCGGGACGACAAAATCCGTATCGTCCGTATATTCAATAATTCCTACCCCCCAATCCGTATCAATTACCTTGACATTACAAGGTGTATATAATGTATATTTTACGATAGAACGCCAAACCGTTCCGACCCAGTCCCCCGTCGGATTCTCTTCCGATTGAGATTGCGGAGTTATCGGGAGACAATCGTGTACAATGACCGCTCCACCCGGATTCAAATGTTCCAAAGCATTGGATATATCCCGGTCTACCTGATTTTCGAGATGCAACCCATCGATAAATATCACATCGTATTTTTTCTGAGGATAAGCTTCAAAAAATTGGTCCGAAGTCATCCGGTAGGTCAAAAAAGGAAGATATTCTTTTAACTTTTCCTGTGTCCAGTCTGTACAATACCTACTGTCCAAATCATACGGATCGACCGATTCTTTTTCCGCGCATCGAACCTTCTGAAAATGGACAGCCGGGTTATCCATTCCGATTTCAAGATAGGAAGTATAACGACGGGCTTTTATCAGATAATTGATTATATCTAAGCGCGTTACCAAAGCCTTATCAATTAATTGTTTGCAAATCTTTCTTGTGCGTAAAAATCTAAAATCTTACTATTGAATATAACTTCATATTTTGCCTGTACCATATCGGATTCGGATTTTTCCATTTTAGTTTTAACGTTATTATAATCCAACATGGTAGATCTCCCAACTTTCATTTTTTCATTTTCATATCGGAACGATTCCGAAGCGGCTTTGTAGGACTCTTGTGCGGACAAATATTTTTGATAGGCATTTTCTGCATTCTGTAAGGCGGTTTCGATCTCTTTACGCAAAGCCATTTTAGTTTCATCCAAGACCACCTCCTGAAACTTGATATTGATACGAGAGGCCCGAATCTGATTCCGTGTTGCTAATCCATTGAATATCGGCACGGAGAGATTTATACCCACGTACTCACTTCCGTTATTTTTAAGTTGTTGCCGGAATGCTGCGTTATTATACCCTGTAACAAACGAATAGTAATAACTGTTACTATAACCTCCGGATAAAGATACCGATGGATATCTGGCCGCTTGGGCAATACGAAGGTTATGCCAACTGCTTTGAAGGTTTAACGATGCGGAGCGAATTTCAGGACGATCGTCTATTCGTGAAAACAGTAAAGTCGTATCGTATGCTTGTAAGCTATGCAGTGCGGTTTTTAACAGTTCATCGCCGGATGGTTCTGCAACATCGAAACCCGCCGAAGATTTTCTGTTTAATGCTTGGCTTAACTCCAGAAGAGCCGTTGATAAGTTGTTATTGTTTTGAGTCAGGTTCAATTTATCCTGCGCCCATAAAGCCTTGCTTTCCAATAATTCCGACTCCAGCATTTTCCCATTATCTACGAATAGCTGACTTCTGTTCACCTGCAAGCGACTCAGTTCGATCTGGGAAGCAGCTATCCGAACCAACTCCTTGTATTGGAGAACTTGCAGGTAATAAGCCGTAATATTCAATATTACATCGTTCTTTGCTTTCTGAAGATCTTCCAATGTCGCCTCGAAACCAGCTGCCAGACTTTTGATCTGGTGTTTTATACGCATTCCGTTGAAAATTGTCACGCTTCCTGAAATGCTCCCGCTCGTAGACATTTGGTTGTTATCTTGATATGTCCCGTCACGGGAAGGTCCCCGTCCGAAATAGTTCGTATGCCCTAAATTTCCGGAAACGGATGGCAAACGGCTGTTTTTAGCTGTATTAAGGTCCAATTCGGATAGTTGGCTGTTGAATTCGACCTTTTTGATAGACACGTTATTTTGCAAAGCATAATCGATACATTGCTGAAGCGACCATTTTTCCTGTGCAAGACATTTTATACACAGGAAAAAAAGTCCGATGCAAACAATTATTTTTCTTATGATGAACATAGTCTATGTCAATAATAACGATTCATCCCAAGCGGATTCTTTTTCGGAAACCGCCGACAGAAGCGTCAAGCCGATTCCGGCCAAACCGCCCAGCAATCCATAATGCACTCCATACACGCCATTGATTCCCGTGTACCATAACCTATAACCCGTCTTTTTATCCGTATAATTCGCATGACTTAATCCCCGGCACAAAAAATCGGACGATAATTCCCGAAATTCCGAACAACCAGACAAACGATATATTCGGTTAAACAGATGGCCGAGACTGAAATTACCTCCGTACAATCCGGCTTCCAGATATTCATGATCGTGCTCAAGATGCAATTTCCCGTATTGTGCCCATTGTTCCAGAGCCCTATCCCTTGTTTCCGGAATGTGTAAAAGGCTCCATAGTACGCCGGCTTCCGACTGGCTCCAACCAGGAAGCGTTGTCAAGGTGCTTTTTATCGACACTTTTTGACTTTTTAATTGTTTTTCGAGATTATCCGCAAGCTCTGCTATATAATCCATATCCGGATATTTCAGCCGTATTTTCCGAACCAGCAAATAAAGTCCCGATAAGCCGGATGGGATACTATAATCCTGAATGTTATTCAATTTACCGAGCGTCATTCTTTTATGCAGTTCCGCAATGAATCTATTTAAGTATTCACGGGGGAATCTTTCATTGCGGTTCATGCAATACAGTGCGATACCAGCAGCACCTTGCAGCAGATCGTAACGATCTTCCTGCATATCGTAAATCATTCGACGGAAAATTTTCGGATCTACACTTCCCATTACATCGAAAAGATCCGCTTCAATCATGGGATACCGAATCATATAATCGAGCATCCATCCTATACCGCCTAGCCCGTCGGCTAAACAGGCATTGCATTCCTGAGGATCGTTTATATATAAAATTTTCTTATGAATATTATCAATTCGCTGACCATATCTATCAGAAATTTTCACATAATTTTCTTCATCATCCAATTCAAAACAACGATGAAATAAGAACAACTGAATGCCGGCTTCGCCGTACATCAAAAACGGATCATAATCCCGATCAAATCTTATTAGTACGAGAGCTATCTCGTCTATCTTTTGCCAAATATTTTTTTGATTTGCTTCGGTAAATATCGGTTGCTTGTTATTCATCAGATGTCCGTTTTAATGTTTTGTTTACAGAATGCACGATCTCCTTCCACGACGAAATCCCAATTATTCTTTTGGCAAATTCGAAAGTCTGCGGTTCATTTTCTGTCCCGGCATCGCGAAAGACTATCCATGAAGGTTTTGTGCCGAACGGATCTTCGGGGTCATCAGAATATTTTCTCAGTCCGGTTTTCAACCCACCTTCAAAATGAGCATCGATCCAACTATGCGCGAGGTAGGCATCGATTCCGTCGCAAACCTCCATTTTTTTCCATGCATAAGCCAATCCTGCGGCTTGTTCCTGTAATGCCTCATCTGTATAGTCCATTGAATTGGGATTCTGTTCCGACAATAACAATGTCCGTTTTTTCCCTTCATAAGTAGAGGCCGTATGCTTGATCCAGTCATCCAATACTTCCAGATTTTTAAACGTGATATAAGGCGTATCGGTCGCATAAGTGGCTTTTTTATCCAGCCATGCTTTGGGGTCGAGTAAGTTTTCCGGATAAGGGTGAATCGCTACTCCCCATTTAAAATCTCCTTCTGCTTTACAGTAAGCCATTAATGTATCCATAACTTTAGCTCCCGGATAACAATTCGGCTCTACATATTCTTCATTCCAGCAATGGTCCAACGAGATAAAGACTTCAGCATCCGCATCGTATTTCCGAGCCGTGTAGTAAACCATCCGCATGGACTTGACGTAAATATCCATAAATTCGACAAGTTTTTTGTTACCGGCATTCGTCCATACGTTTCCGGAGTTGACTTCATTATGTACGATCCATCTATGAATTCGACCATATTTACCGTCTGGACGATTATAACGGGCCGCTAAAAAACCCAAAGCAGCGGCATACAAATTAACTGAGTCAATATTAGTTAAATTCGGCATGGTATAAGCTCCGCAACGCTTGTATTCCGGATATTCCAGCAGGCGTCCTACCTGAAGGTCGCGGCTCCATAATTCCGGATAAACTAAAATAACGACCGATACGTCAATACCGTGTTCGGCAGCGCAGCGGATCGTTTTGTCATATTTTTCGATTTTTCGTTTATCGGCATAATATGTCTTACCATTATATTCGAACGGAATACGGTCGAGGCCAGCAGTAAGATGCAAAAAGTTATTGAGCCGAATATTGAATGAAATATAGGATATCCCAAGGTCTTTCAAATCCGTATATAAATGGTTGTATTTAAAATCGCCCAGCCCTTTTTTCGTCTTGGGAATGAGTGGCGGGAAATGGTGTCCTGTACGAGTCTTCGTCGTGTAACGGCCGTACGAACATAGATAAAGTTCGTTGTTGCTGCGATAAGCCAAAAACCAACGGGAATATATACGATCGTAAAGTGTTCCGTCATATTTTGTAATACGAGGAACCGACACTTCGAAGCGCCCATTTTCGGGACAGAGCACGGTGATCTCTGTCATATTATGCACTGCCAAGTCTTTGAAAATAGATAATTCGCATAAACAAACGGCCAAAGATGGATTTGAAACGATCTGCCCCTGTACCCTGATCTCTTTTTCATTCGTTTCTATCCGGTCGATCTCATTAGGAAAAACAGAATCGTATAAATAGCTTTCTTTACAGATGATGTTCTGCGATAAACGTTTTTTGTAGTCTTCCTTTATAGCGGCTTTTCCCTGCTCATCGGACGTTCTGGAGCGCAACCGGATATTCTTGATTTGAAACAAAACGGCCTCCGAAGCTATGACCGGAGCTACGATCAATTGTAGAACGGCATGAGAAGTTAATGCGTATTGCAGCAATAAGTCCTTGTAATCAGATAAGTCGATTGAAAAAGATCGCCAATTCTGAGTTACATCGATATTGCGGACTATTATTAACTCTTCCGATTTTGTATAAATCCCGATATGAGAGATAAAAGAAGAACATTTATAATCGAAAGCTAATACGCACCGATCTGCGGACCATTGTTTCTTTTTAAGCTGTAAAGGCAAATAGCATATGTCCGTCAGAAAAAACTCATATGCATGACGTCCTATCCGTTTTAACGGCGTATACGTATGTTGGCTGATTATTTTTAATGCTGACGAATTCATATCATTCTTTTTGAGATGATTGACAATGTTTTCAACGATCGGAGTTTATTCCACATCCGTAAAAATACGGTTCTGACATCCCACCAGAATACGGCTGACGTATCCATATAATATTTATTATAATGTCCGGAAACATACATTCGGACAATTCTAAGCAATGCCCATGGAGAGCGCAAGGTCCAAAAACGCCGGTAAATAAAACGCAGGCGTTTACGGGTATTCTCGTCATTTTTTTCTATCAGGGCGTCATGCCACATCATAATGTTTGAGGTGTACTCCCATTTCTCTCCGGGATGTCTGATCGCCATTTTTAAACCGATGGTTTGTTTTCCATGCTGCCGGTATTTGATCAAACATTGGGCGATGCATCCTATTTTATTCCGGAAAGCGGATGTCATAGCGAGCATTTCGTCATGGGCAACGATATCGGACAAAGGAATGCAATACGGCATCATGGACGCACGTAGTGCACATGTAGCTCCTGTTACGCGGCAGTATATACTTAACATTTCGAGTTCATATCCTCTGTCGAACAGATCGAGGGTTTCTTTATCCAATCCCAACACGTCGAAAAGCGTTTGATTATAACTCGGTATTCCTGCGGCGTTGACAAGTACGGCATTGGTAAAGACGAACTCCTTATCCGGATTGCTGTTAAAATAACCGATAATGGTTTCGACTTTCGTTGGCAGCCAAATGTCGTCCTGATCCGATAAAAAGATAATATCGCCTGAACAACGGCAAATAGCCTGTTCGAAATTTTTTCGATAACCGTGATTCCATGTGTTTACGTGTAACCGGACCGGCAAATCGTATTGTCGAATCAAATTCTCGATTATTTCAACGGTGTCATCCTCGGAGCAATCGTCACAAATAACGATTTCGTCGATCCGTAACGTTTGGTTTCGAATAGACATCAGTTGCTCCCGAATATATTTTTCTCCGTTATATGTGCACATGGCGACAGACAGACGCATAAACAGACCGTATTAATGGTTTTTAAATAAAGATTCTATGGGTTGAACGAAGCGTTCGATCAAACGGGTGTCTTTCGTGATAATTTCTGCCGTTCCATCCATTTGCTGAATAAAACGGAATTTATTTTTATAGCTGGATACCATCCCCTGAGGAAATGCGACTTCGCCTATATAACCTATTTCTTCTTGATTGATTGTTTCCGGAACGGAAGATATGGAAATCAAACGTCCTTTCAGCAAGCCGTACTCCATATACGGAAACCCGTTCAGTTTGACATTGACTTGTTGCCCGACTTCGACTTTACCGAGTCCTGAGGACGGAATGGTTATTCTCCCGATAATCTGCGTAGAATCCTCGGATACAATCGTTGCCAAACGGTCCTCTATGGTAATGTTTTGATTTTCGGCCCAATATTTTGTAAACGTAATTTTCCCTGCAATCGGAGCATTTAAGATGTACTTATCTTTCCATAATCTGATCTCTGCCAACAGCTGGGTGCGTTGTTCTTCGAACTGTAGCTGGAATTCGTTCTGCTCGTTGTCGTACTGTATGGTTAAATCCGTCAATTGCTTTTCCTGACTCAGGATGTCGTTTTTTGTTGAAATTATGGAACTTTGCTGGGATGTAACGGATAGTTCCTTTTGAAGCAGTTTCTGAACGCTCGCATCGTAATCAGCTTCCGTCAATGCATGTGAATGAAATAATACGGAATCCCGCTTTTGATTGTTTCGTTCGAACCGGAGATCTCTTTGAAGAATCTCCAGCTGTTTTTCCTGCGCTCGTAAGCCCGCATACAACATTTTTATTTGTTGCTCGATCTGAATTTTTTGTTGGGGAATCGCCCCTGTTTGCATATAATGACTATAGGATTTGCAAGTCTTTTCCAACGCCGTGTAATGGGGCTGTAACTCCCCCAACAGATTTGTTCTATTTTCAAAATATCCTCTTTCTGTACTTAAAGAAAATAAAGAGTCCGACAAGACTTTTTCCAATTGAAGAACGGACCGGTAATCGGCCGTACTGAACAATACCGCGATCAATTCATTCGGCAGAACGGACTGACCGTTCTCAACCAATATATGCTCCACCTTTCCGGTAGAGCGAGCGATCAATTCGGTCGGAGGATTCGTCGTGGTCAGTACGATAGAAGATGTGACGATTTCCGGATATTTAAAAAAATAAGCGACACCAAGTAATATGACAAATATACTGAAAATCACAGAAATACCCCATCGGACGACCCGTCCGGGAATACGCCCCATGATTTCCTGCACTTCGTCGCTATATATAGGTCTCGGCATAATCAGTCCTCTCGTTTGTTAATTCCCTAATTCCAGCTGGTCTTTTACCAAATTAAAATAAGCGCCCTTATGGGCTATCAGTTCCGTATGATTGCCCTGCTCGACGATTTTCCCTTTTTCCAACACAACGATTGTATCTGCATTTTTTACCGTGCTTAAGCGATGAGCTACGACGACTACGGTTCTATCTTTGAAAAACAGCTTCATATTATCCATAATCGTTTTCTCATTATTGGCATCCAACGAGTTGGTCGCTTCATCGAAAAATATATATGCGGGGTCTTTATAAACTGCGCGAGCTATCAGGATACGTTGCTTCTGGCCTGTACTTAAACCTTGGCCGTCTGCCCCGATTTTGGTGTCGTACCTCAAAGGCAGACTTTCCACATAATCTTCAATATTGGCTGTTTTTACTGCGTTCCGCACTCTAGTCCGGTCCGGGATTTCGTCGGCAACTCCGATATTACACTCCAGAGAATCGGAAAAAATATAGCCTTCCTGCATAACGACACCGCAGTTCCGTCTCCACTTCGAATCGCTGTATCGTTTGATCGGAATACCGTTCAAGGTGATTTCGCCTTCGACCGGTTGGTAAAAACCTAACATTAATTTTAACAGAGTCGTTTTCCCGCTGCCACTTATCCCTACGATCGCAGTCACTTTATTTGCTTGTATAGTCAGATTGATATCGTCCAATACTTTTTCTGAATGAGGACCTTCGTATTGGAACATCACGTCTTTCAATACGATATCCTTGTGTGCTGGGATATCCTGTATTTTATCCTCGTCGGCAGGTTCTTCGTCATCCATGTCGTTGATCTCGTTCAATCGTTCCGTACTGATTTTTGCATCCTGCGCCTCCTGAATGAATCCGATAAACTGAGAAATGGGACCGTTCAGCTGCCCCAATATGTATTGCATGGCCATCATCATACCTAACGTCATGTTTCCGTCAACTACCGCTTTGGCAGCCAAAAACGAAACGAAAACATTTTTTGTCTGGTCGATGAATAATCCTCCGACCTGCTGGGTTTGTCCTAAAGTCATCGATTGAATGGATATTTTATAAAGTTTAGCCTGAATCCGTTCCCATTCCCAACGCTTTTGCTTTTCGCAGTTGTTGAGTTTGA
>OGCO01006267.1_pt1 | contig 10719 bp, 9 predicted proteins | sample 1570171 | NCBI WGS metagenome assembly OGCO01 (sample SAMEA4370583, study PRJEB24528) | human gut metagenome | reverse complement strand
AGCGAACGTGTTTGAGGCGAACGCCGAGTTTGAGCGTAGTTCCTTTGCTTTTAGGAGATTCTGGCTCTCTTAGTTTTTCTTAGAGCATGGAACCTGAACCAGAACCACTTTATACTGTTTTCTTCAAGGATCGAGCGGCCAACTACGTTAATAAATTAAATCCCAATCGACTTATTCTTCTCTATGCCTTATCTTCCGATATCCTTTCTGCAATCCTTTTACCAGAAGTGTCAGGTATCGCAGTACAGCCTCGGTTGCAATCGAGAATACTACGAATAACATGATACACTTCGTTGACATTCCCGTAATTGCGAATAATTTCGGCAGGAAGATGATACATAAGATACAGCCGGTCAGGCATCCTCCCCAGACTACACCGCGGAAGATATTGACCGGTTTACAGATATTGAACAGGATGATGAATCCTACGATCAGAAGCAACATCGTTGCTGCTGTCGAGATATCTGTAGTATTTACATCAAATGTCTTACCGAATACGACCAGTGCGCCGACCATCAGTACATCGGTCAGGCCTGCCGGCAATGCCTTCAGGAATACATTGGTCAGGAAATGTCCCTGTATTCTTTCTTTATTTGGCTGGAACGCCAGGAAGAATCCCGGTACTCCGATCGTAAACATGCTGATCAGCGATATCTGGGATGGTTCCATCGGATAGGTGATCATCAGCACTACGGAGAATAAGGACAACAGGAAGGAGAAGATATTCTTCACCAGGAACAGACTGGCTGAACGCTGGATGTTATTAACCACCCGTCTTCCTTCCATTACTACCGACGGCATACATGCAAAGTTGGACTCCAGTAATACCACCTGCGAAGCCTGTACTGCCGCGTCACTTCCGGATGCCATGGCTACACTGCAGTCGGCATCTTTCAATGCCAGTACGTCGTTGACACCGTCTCCGGTCATTGCTACTGTCTTGCCCTGGTCTTTAAGGGCGTGTACGAATTTACGTTTCTGATCCGGTGTTACACGTCCGAATACTGTATAATTGGCAACCGCATCTGCAATCTCTGCATCACTGTGAAGAGTCGCTGCATCGACATAACGGTCTGCATTTGCAATTCCGGCTTCTTTTGCCACTTCAGAAACGGTCAGGGGATTATCTCCGGATATAACTTTCACTTCTACCCCCTGTTCTGCAAAGTAAGCAAATGTCTCCGGTGCTTCTTTTCGGATTGGATTGGCAAGAAGGACATATCCAAGCGGCGTTACCTTGCCGGTCAGTGCTTTCCCGTCCAGTTCTCCGTCATACGTACCGAATACCAGCACACGGTTTCCTTTTCCTGCATACCCTTCAATCTCTTCTTTATATTTATCAAAATCATCTCTCAGCACGAATTCCGGTGCTCCAAGTACATGCACTTCCTCTTCGTATGTGACACCACTGTATTTGGTTGCGGATGTAAATGGAGTTACAGACTCAGCCTTTTTTCCTGTTCCTTCTTTAAAATATTCTTTTAACGCCTCCATAGTGATGTTATCACTGCTCATTGCTTTCGCAAAATCACCGAGCATTTTCGGAAGTTCCTGCATTTCATCTTTTTTATAATTTAATGTCGGAACCACATCCTTTACACTCATGTTTGTCTTTGTGATCGTTCCGGTCTTATCAACGCAAAGCACATTAACTCTTGCAAGGGTCTCAATACTCTTCATATCGTGAAGTAAAACCTTCTGTTTTGCCAGACGCATTGCACTGACTGCCATTGCCACACTCGCAAGAAGGTATAACCCTTCCGGAATCATACCAATCACAGCCGCCACCATAGAAGTAATACTGCTTCGGAATGGATCTCCGTTAAAGAAGAAGCTCTGCACGAACAGTATAATTCCGATCGGGATCAATGCGATACCGACAAATTTTACCAGTTTGTCAAGTGAACGGATCATTTCTGACTGCTCACCTTTCTGCATTGCTTTTGCTTCCAGTGTCAGTTTGGAAATGTAGGAATCCACACCTACTGCATCCAGTCTTGCATGACATTCTCCTGCCACAATAAAACTTCCCGACATCAGATGATCTCCCGGATTCTTGGTAATCTCATCTGATTCTCCTGTCAAAAGAGATTCATTGACCTGCACACTTCCATGTACCACTTCTGCATCAGCACAGACCTGATTTCCTGCTTTAAAGATTACAATATCATCCAGAACCAGACTCTCCGAATTGACCCGTGAAGTCTTTCCGTCTCTGACCACTGTTGCATGTGGTGCATTTAGCATATTTAATTTTTCCAGTGTCTTTTTGGAACGGATTTCCTGTATGATACCGATCAGTGTATTAAAAATGATAACCGGAAGGAATGTCAGGTTACGGAACGATCCTACAATCGTCAGAAGAATCGCCAGAACCAGAAAGATCAGATTAAAATATGTAAATACATTTTCCTTAATGATCTCTTCCGTTGTCTGCGCCGGAGGATCGACTGATATGTTGCCCCACCCGTCACGCCTGTGTTCTTCTGCCTGCGCCGACGTCAGGCCTTCTTCATAATCCGGCTCGTATCTGGTTGTCGGTGTACGTTCTATTTCATAATCACAGGCTTCTTCCTGCAGTTTTCGTTTTCGCCTGTCGTTTTTTTTCATAGAGTTCCTCCTTATCAGCTGCATTCTACTGTTACATTCTGATTTTATCTATTATTTGTATTTAGTATACACCAGAATATGCCAATATTGTATTAACACTTTATGAATTCTGTATGTATTTTTGCTGAAAATGCAGTTCACATCTTCATGTAAACTGCATCTGCTTCCTCTATATACTCACATTTTCATCCGTACGAAGCAACGCACTTTTCGCAAGCTGATCCGCTTCTTCGTTATAATGATTTCCTGTATGCGCCGCGACTTTACAGAAAGATATCTTTATCTGCTCTGCTGCTTCCTGCATATGTGCCGCATACTTGCTGGTAAGCGGTGTCTTGGCCCGCCACACGCCTGTCACCCATTTTTCCACACCTTCGTAATCATAGCGGATCTCTACTGCCGGATACTCATGCTCTTTCGCCCATTGCACTGCATTCATCGCGCCGAGCATTTCTCCTGCAACGTTCCGGATCTTCACGCCTTCCGGATCACAGCCGCTTCCGGATTTTCTGAATTCTTCTCCGGCCGGTGTCAGGATCACACAGCCAAATGCATATCTTCCGATGCTTTTTTCAAAGCTTCCGTCCACATAGGCAATCACCATATTTTCCGGCACTTCAACAATTCCTGCTGCTTCTTTTTCTTCATCCTTAGATACATTTGCAGTAGTTGACATTTGCAAGAATGCCATGGCTTCTTCCCTGTCTGTAAAGCCTCTGAACTCTGCTCCGGAGTATCCGGACGTCGCTTTCTGACACTCTGCCCAGGTCTCAAATAATCCTGTCTTATGTCCTTTTCTTACTGCATATATTTTCTTTTTTGCCATATCTATTATCCCTTTCTGAGAATTTCTAAGAATCTATCTCCATACTTTTCCAGTTTATGCTCTCCGACACCCGATACTTCCAACATCTCATCCCGTGTCGCCGGACGCATTACACACATACCGGCAAGTGTCTTATCTGCAAATACCATATACGGCGGTACCTTTTCTTCCGATGCGATCTCACGTCTGAGTTCCCGTAAGCTTTCGAATAATTCTGCATCTTTTTCTGAAAGTTCCGCTGCCACTGCGCCTTTTTTGCGTCTGTTCTTTTTCTCTTTTGATTCAGATTTCTTTTCTGTCTCTTCTTTCGGAAGCTTCATGATCAGCGGTTCTTCCGTTTTCATAAATGCTTTCCCTTCCGGTGTCAGACAGATCACCGGATATTGTTCGCCCTTTTCTTCCACATATTCGCGGAACTGTAATTCCCTTAATATCTGTCGTAATCTCGGAACCGTCCGCTCACTTAACACTGCATATTCCGGATTCTTATCCAGATTCTTGCCCAGGATCTTCTGACTCTTTCCGCCGTGCACAATATCGATCACCGTCGCTGCCCCGTAATTCCAGTCCAGTGCATCCAGACACCGCAGAATTGTATTCGCCTCCAATGTGATATCTACCTCTTCGAACTGTGTCTGGCAGTTCAGACAGTTTCCGCAATAAGAACTGCTCTTTTCTCCAAAATAATTCAAGATATATTGTCTTAAGCATTCTGATGTAAAGCAGTAAAATGTCATCTGTTTCAGGCGTTCCAGATCCCGTTCTTTTACGATTTTACGCGTCTCTTCATCCAACTCACTGTTCTCTTCTCCATTTTCAATAAACAGACGGTTCGTCCTTACATCCCTTGGCTCATAATAAAGAATGCATTCGGACGGTTCCCCGTCACGCCCTGCACGTCCGGCCTCCTGATAATAGCTTTCCATATTTTTCGGCATATTATAATGAATGACAAAGCGTACATCCGGCTTGTCGATTCCCATTCCGAATGCATTTGTCGCCACCATGATCTGCTGCTTTCCATATATGAAGTTCTCCTGATTTTCCTTCCGTTCTTCATCCGATAATCCGGCATGATATCTGGTTACGGAGAACCCTTCATTTCTCAGATCGTAACAGACCTGCTCCACGCTTTTTCTTGTCAGACAGTAAATGATTCCACTGTCACCGGATGTATCACATCCTTTTTCCTTCAGATAACTGACTAATTCCTTATACTTATCCACAGGTTTCTCCACTGCGAAGAAAAGATTTCCACGATCGAACCCGGTTGTTTCCACATACGGGTTCTGAAGCTTTAAGATATCAAGGATGTCTTCTCTTACCTCTGCTGTTGCCGTCGCCGTGTATGCACCGACCACCGGACGGTACGGCAGACGATCCAGAAAATCCAGGATTTTCAAATACCCTGGGCGGAAATCCTGTCCCCACTGTGATACGCAGTGTGCCTCATCTACTGCAACGAAGGATATCTTTACATGCTCAGACAGTGCAAAATCCAGAAAACTTTCTGTCTCCAGACGCTCCGGTGCCACATATATAATCTTGTACCTTCCCTGCTTTGCAAGCTGCAGTGCTTTGTAATACTGTCCTGCAGTCAGAGAACTATTTAAGAAAGCGGCATGGACTCCCATCTGGTTCAGCGTTCCCACCTGATCTTTCATAAGCGAGATCAGCGGCGAGATCACGATTGTAATTCCTTCCATCATAAGTGCAGGCACCTGATAACACACCGACTTTCCTGCTCCGGTCGGCATGATTCCAAGCACATCCCTGCCTCCCAGTACCGCTTTGATCACCGGGATCTGTCCCTCCCGGAAATGGTCATAGCCGTAGTATTGTTTCAGTATCTTTTCCGCTTCTTTGATTGCCTCACTCATTCTGTCCTTGCTCCTTACATTTCGTCTTTTTCTACTCATCACTTTTTTGATCCGCAGATTTTCCCACACCCACTATGTCTTACTATCTTATCACATTTGCCCCTGTCTTTCATCCCATCTTTCATAGACAAATTCTTTTGACTTTCCAAACTTTTTTCAGTATAATTGTTTCAGTTTCTGAATAAACAAAATTATGTCTTAACAATATCAAAGTATTACAACAACAGCAGATTTTTCTATAATCTGTAATATTTACTGAAAATAAAGGAGGATAAACACATGGATTTCCGACAGATCACCATGATGCAAAAGATAAAATCAGGCATGGATCGTTTTCGTGCCAACCATCCAAAATTCCCGCTGTTTTTACGCGCCGTATCACAGGACGCATTAGTAGAGGGATCAATCATCGAGATCAATGTTACTACACCGGAAGGGAAAAATTATTGTACCAATGTCAAGCTGAAAGCCGATGACATGGAACTTTTTGATTCGTTTAAAAATATGCAGGGTTAATTTTCCCTGCATATTTTTTATTCTTTGGAAACATACTAATTCTGTCATAAATATATAGCAAGGAAGGTATTTATTATGGAAGAAATGTTTTGTTTCCAGTGTCAGCAGACCGCTCATAATTCCGGATGTGAAGGGCGTGCCGGTGTCTGTGGAAAGAAAAGTGACACCGCCAATTATCAGGATGAGCTTACCGGTGCGCTGATCGGCCTGTCACGTGCCGTGCGTAAAAAGCTTGCCCTGAATCCGGATGCTTCTTTCGAACATGCGGATGAACTTATCTTAAAAGGGTTATTCACCACGATTACCAATGTTAATTTTTTCAATGATACGATTATCGAACTCATTCGTGAAGTAAATGTCGAAAAGGACCGGATCTATCCGGATATCATGAATTATGATGTCCACCATATCTGGGAAGATCAGGAAGATATCCGCTCGTTAAAGTCTCTGATTCTTTTCGGACTGCGCGGCATGGCTGCTTACGCTTATCATGCTTATGCGTTGGATTATGTAGACAGAAATGTCCTTGATTTCTTTTATGAAGGACTCGAAGCCCTCGGTTCGGAAAAAAGCAGTGACGAATTACTTGCTCTCGTATTAAAAACGGGTGAGATCAATTTCCGCTGCATGGAGCTTCTGGATCATGCGAACTCTGGTACTTATGGCAATCCGGTACCGACAGAAGTTCCACTGACCATCGAAAAGGGGCCTTTCATCGTTGTCAGCGGACATGATCTTCATGATATGGAACTGTTATTAAAGCAGACGGAAGGAAAAGGAATCAATATCTACACCCACAGTGAGATGCTTCCGGCACATGGATATCCGGAATTAAAGAAATATTCTCATTTAAAAGGAAACTTTGGAACTGCCTGGCAGAGTCAGCAGTCAGAATTTCACAACATTCCGGCACCTATTTTATTTACTACCAACTGTCTGATGCCGGTACGCCAGAGTTACTGCGACCGGGTATTTACCACCTCCATCGTGTCATATCCGGATCTGGTGCATATCGGAGAGGACAAAGATTTCACTCCGGTTATTGAGAAAGCTCTGGAATGCAAGGGATATCCGGAAGATCATCCAATGACCGGAATCAACGGCGGGTCTACAGTCACAACCGGATTCGCCCACAATGCTGTTCTTTCTAATGCCGGGCATATCGTGGAACTTATAAAGGCCGGCAAGATCCGCCATATCTTTCTGGTCGGCGGATGCGACGGTGCCGCTCCGGGACGCAGCTATTATACGGATTTCGCCAAAGCTGCACCTATGGACACCTTGATTCTGACTCTTGCCTGCGGAAAATACCGGTTGAATGACCTGGATCTTGGTTCCATCGACGGTATTCCAAGGATCTTGGACATGGGGCAATGTAATGATGCTTATAGCGCTATTAAAGTTGCTCTTGCACTTGCAGAAGTCTTTGACTGTACCGTAAACGACCTCCCGCTCACCCTGGTTCTTTCCTGGTATGAACAGAAGGCCGTATGTATCCTGCTTACGCTATTATCTCTCGGTGTGAAAAATATCCTGCTTGGTCCAACACTTCCTGCATTCGTCTCTGAAAATGTATGGAAGATACTGGTGGAGAATTATAATATTCAGAAGATCCGTACTATGGAAGAGGATATGAAGAAAATCCTTGGTTAATGATCTTCAAGATTTGCGAAGAACAATTCATAGAAATCATCTTCAGCCTCGATCATCGGCGAGTTCTCCCCTCCGCCATTGGTGCTTCTTTTCATTGCGGCATGGAATTCTTCTCCTGCCGCAATTAATTCCATTTCGTATAATTCGTAACCAAGATTCCGGCAGGTCTTGCAGAAGGCAGATAGCGGGTCTGCTTCTGTTCTGGTTGCGAGGAGCTGTTGTTTTAACTTTTCGTCTTTTAATGCTTTGTTTTGTAATTCGTCTAATATACTTACTACGTCTGCCATAATCCCCAATCCTTTCCTGCTAAAAAAGAGAGTAACACATTTCCTATGCTACTCCCTCGTCTCTAAGACTATTATATGAATTTCATTTTACTTGCGCAAGCTTTATTTTCATAAATGCATTTACTTAAATATGTTTCCCACAGATATCTGCCAGACAGCATTTCTCACAATGCGGCTTCGTCCTCGCTGTACAGACGTCTCTTCCGTGATATACCAGCCTGTGGCAGAAATCACTGCCTTCTTCCGGCGGGATGATCTTCCAAAGTTCCATCTCTACTTTCTTCGGTTCCTTGATTCCATCTACCAGACCGATCCGGTTACAAAGTCTGATGCAATGCGTATCCGTAACAATCGCCGGTTTGCCGAACACATCCCCCATGATCAGGTTCGCACTCTTTCTTCCGACTCCCGGAAGTTTCAACAATTTATTAAAATCATCTGGAACTTTTCCATCATATTCATCACGGAGCATGCGCATACATGCACTGATATCCCTCGCTTTACTCTTGCCCAGTCCGCATGGTCTTACAATTTCTTCGATCTCTTCCGGTGTGGCTTCTGCCAGTGCATTGACATCCGGGTACTTTGCATATAAGCCTTCTACTACTACATTGACTCTCGCATCCGTGCACTGTGCTGCCAGACGTACACTGACCAGCAGTTTCCACGCATCGTCATAATCCAGCGTGCATCCCGCATCCGGGTATTCTTTTTTCAGGCGGTCGATGACCACCAGTGCCAGTTCTTGTTTATCCATTTTTATTACTCCTGTTCATTTCCATCCGAAAGCTTCACCGTAATATAATCATGATGGATTTCTTTCAGAAATTTATCAAATACATCCGCTGTCTTCATCTTGATACTGGAAGTGTTCACACATGGATGACATCCGAATTCTTCCTGTTCCAGAAGTTCCTCATCCACCAGAAGCTGCACTTTATTCTCCGGATCAAAGATCAGTCCCATGACAGTAGCTGAGCCCGGCGTTACATTCAGATATGTTTCCATGTCTTCTCCCGATGCAAAGGATAATCTCGTGGTCGGGATCTGCTGTGACAGTTCTTTTGTCTTGAGCGCTTTGTTTCCTGGCATCAAAAGCAGATAATATGACGTTTTCTTCCGGTTACATAAGAACAGATTCTTACAGATCTCCATTCCCAGCGCTTTATCAATCTCTTCACAGGCTTCCATTGTCATGACTGCTTCGTGATCCGCTCTGATGTAGGGGATATGCAGACTGTCCAGTATATCGTAAACTTTTATTTCTTTTTCTTTTCGTCCGGATGTGTCTTCCGGGCGTCCATTGTATAACTCCATTTTATCTCTTATCCTATATCAATTTTCTTGTTCCTTCTTTTCTCACTATTATACAATTATCAATTTAGTACTACAAGTAATTTCCAGTTTATAGATTCGATTGCCACACTGTTTTGAAATGCCTGTACCCTTTATTCTCCTCTATTCCACTTTCAGATATTTCTCCATCCACACTTCTGCAAGCTGCGTCCAGCTCTGTACTTCTTTCAGCGTTTTGCGGATTCCCTCTTTCTGCTTTTCCGTCCATCTTGCCGGCTTTTTACGTCCGATACCGAACTTCACCAGAAGTTCCTCTCCTTTTTCCTTTGAAAATGGAGTCTCGCCGGCCTCGATTGCCTCTGCAAGCATCTGCACCTGTTCCTGTGTATATCTTTTTCCTTCTTCCTGTCCTATATTCTGCTCTAACCATTCTTCGGTTGCCACAGATAGTCCATGGATTCCTTCTGAAAATACATGCTGTGCAAATGGTACACCAGCCTGTGCACAAGCCTGTGCAAAGAGATAACTGTTCTCCACCGGAACTGTCTGATCTGTTACGGTCTGCCACAGGAAACATGGCGGTGTATCTTTTGTCACATGATTTTCCAGCGACATATAGTCCAGTTCCTGCTCTGACGGCTCTTTTCCAAACAGTGCGACAAATGAATCTCTGTGTGCATATTTTCCTGAAGTGATGACCGGATAAGACAGAATCGCCGCATCTGGGCGGTTGGATATGTTCTGGTATGCTTCTTCCGGATCTTCCACATCTTTATTATGTACACAAAGGCTTCCACACAGATGTGCTCCTGCTGAGAATCCGCAGACTGCGATTCTGTCTGGTCTGATATGGAATTCCTCTGCACGTGAACGAATCATGCGGATTGCTCTTGAGATATCGTGTAACGGCTGCATCTTCAGCGGTGCTTCATCTAACTGATTAATCGTATATTCCAGAACGAATACATTGTACCCTGCACCATAGAATTCCATTGCCGGCAGGTGCGCTTCCGATGGGGATACTTCCCGGTATGCGCCGCCCGGTGCGATGATCATTGCCGGATGCTTCTTTTCATCCTCATGAATATAGCTGAACATCACCGGTATAAAGCCATGTGCTGCCGGATAATGATACTCTTCTTTTTTCCAGATTTCGATTCTTTCATTTATCATAATTTTTATCTTCTCCTTTATTCCTTAACAATTACTTATTTCTACCGTTCTTTCCCCATTATATTTCTCTACGTCTTCGAAAACAAATAAGGATATTTCCGCATTTGTGCAAATATAATCGTTTCCACCCGTTTTCGTATCTCATCTGAATAGCCTTCTGCGTTTTCAAGCAATTCTGTCACGTCTTTTTTTGTAAAACGGAACTTTAGATTCATTTTATATAAAGATTCGGAAATATCTAATTGTTCATCGAATGCATTACATATTGTTTTGGCCTGAACCTTCTCCATAAGTGTGTAAATATCTCCCGTCAAAGGATAATCCATCGTTGTATCTGCTAAAAGCCCTGCTCCATTATCAAAGATCGGGCAGTATGCATAATCACCTTTTCCATTCATCAAGATGGCTATGTTATGCATATGCCGGTCTTCATTCAGGAAAAATGCATCTATCGTCAGCAGTTTGTTCATATATACTC
>OGCO01006262.1_pt1 | contig 10726 bp, 14 predicted proteins | sample 1570171 | NCBI WGS metagenome assembly OGCO01 (sample SAMEA4370583, study PRJEB24528) | human gut metagenome | reverse complement strand
CAGGCCATCTCGGCGCCGATCTTGGCGGCGAGATCGCGGGCAAGGCCCAGCTGATCCTCCTCGGCGAAGCCGCGGCCCGCGCCCACCACGACATCGGCGGCGGCAAGGTTCACGTCGGACTTCTCCAGAGGCTCGGCGGCCACGCGCACCACGGGGTTCGCAGGATCGACGAAGGCCACCTCCTCCACCGCATCGGTGCCAGAGGTGCCCGCGCCGTCGAAGACGCCGCGGCTCACTGTGCACAGGGCTACGTCACCGACCGGCGCCACCGTGCGCTCGCCCGCGCCGCCGAAGTAGAGCGACGTGGCGCCGTCGGGGCCGAGCGCGAGGACGTCGGTGATGACGGCGGCTCCCATATGGGCCGCCAGTCGCCCAGCCACGCCAGACAAGCGCGTTGTGGGCTCGACGAGCACGCGGGCGGGCTGCTCGGCGTCCGCGATGGCGCAGACGGTCGCCCAGGCGTCCTCCACGATGCGGTCGTCCGGCACGGAGACCTTCAGGCTCTTGTCGGCAACGCCCGCAAGGTCGGTGCCGATCCCTAAGGCCACCACCTCGTCGGCGAATCCACGGGCTGCGGCGCCCATCTCTGCGGCGGCGTCCTGGTTCTCGGCAATGATCAGAGCTTTCATACTGGCGTTCCTTCCCTACAGCGCCGCTTTGAGGGCGGCGGCGAACTTCTCCACGGCGCCGTCGTCGGTGGCGTCGTACACTTCCATGGCACGCTCGGCCTGAACCGGGGCCTTGCAGGACACGACCTCAAGGGCGGCCGCGGGGGCCTCGGCCAGGGCAACGGCCTCCATGGGCTTCTTGCCCGCGGCCAGGATGTCCTTCATGCCGGGGATGCGAGGCGCGGCCGCCTCGGGCAGCACCGACACCACGGCGGGCAGCGGCACGGAGATTGATAACTTGTCCGCTGGCAATTACTTCGTCCGCTATGCGGAGGATAACAACCACTTTGCCAGCTCCGATGCGGCGGTCACGGTGGGAGAGGGCGCGTCGCTTGCGGATTGGACAATCACCTTCAACGCAGGCGGCGGCAGCGGCAACATGGATTCCGTGACCGTCAAGACAGGGACAAATTACATCCTGCCCGAGTGCGGCTTCACCGCTCCCACCGATCAGGAGTTCAAGGCTTGGGAGATTAGCGGCACGGAGTACAAGGTAGGCGATACCTATATCGTGAGCGGGGACACAGAGATCAAGGCGCTGTGGGAAAACAGCGTTATTACCCCCACCACTTACACCGTCACCGTCGGTAATGACGGAAACGGCACTGGCACCGCAAGTCCTTCCACCGCTGCGGCTGGTACGACAATCACCCTGACCGCTACGCCCAAAACCGGCTATCACTTCAAGGAGTGGGAGGTCATCAGCGGCGGCGTGACCATCAAGGACGACAAGTTCCTCATGCCGAACGACAACGTGGAGGTCAAGGCCATCTTCGAAAAGGACGCGCCTGCACCCACCGAGTACACGATCACCTATGATCTGGCCGGCGGCACTGCGGAGGGCAATCCCGACACCTACACCATCGAGACGAGGACTTTCACCCTCAAGAATCCTACCAAATCCGGCTATACCTTCACCGGCTGGAGCGGCACGGGGCTGACTGGTGAGAATAACATGACCGTCACCATCCCGAAGGGCAGCACCGGCGAGCGTAGCTATACGGCACACTGGCGCTACAATGGCGGCGGCTCCGGTGGCTCGTCCAGTTATCCTATCACCGTCCCCGGCAAGACCGAGAATGGCACCGTGACCGTCAGCCCGCGTTCTGCGGAAAAGGGCGATTCTGTGACCATCACGGTGAAACCCGACAGCGGTTATCAGTTGGATGACCTCGCCGTGACCGACAAAAACGGTAAGGAACTGAAGCTGACTGATAAGGGCAACGGCAAATATACCTTCACTATGCCGTCCGGCAAGGTCAAGATCAACGCCACTTTTACCAAAGAAGCTGAGCCAAGCCCGTTCAGTGATGTGTCCACCAGCGCCTATTACTACGAGGCCGTCAAGTGGGCGGCGGAGAACGGCATCACCGGCGGCGTTGGTAACAGCCTCTTTGCACCGAACCAGCCATGCACCCGCGCTCAGATCGTGACCTTCCTCTGGCGTGCGGCTGGTTCCCCCGTGGTGAATTACCTGATGCCGTTTACCGATGTGGACGAGGGCGCATATTATGCCGAGGCAGTCCGCTGGGCGGCGAGCTGCGGCATCGTCACCGGTCAGACGGAGACGACCTTCGGCACAGACAGCGTCTGCACCCGTGCGCAGGCTGCGGCCATGATCTACCGCTGCGCTCAGGCGCAGGGTAAGGGCTTCACGGGCGCGTGGATGTTCCACCTGCCGTTCACCGATGTGCCCGAATGGGCGTATGAATCGGTGGCGTGGTGCTACATGAACGGCGTGACCACGGGCGTGAGCGAGACATCCTTTGCGCCGGGCAATGACTGCACCCGCGCGCAGATCGTCACGTTCCTGTGGAGAGCGTTCAGCAAGTAAATAGGCGAGTTGGTAGTGCCATGCCACTACAAGAAGGAGGAGACGCATCTGATGCGTCTCCTCCTTTTCATGTTTGTCACACATAATTGGGGTTACAGCTTGAATGATTTTATATCAATCATAATTGGAAAGCTCAATTCCTCTGTCATTCGTCGAACACATTCTTCCGTTTCTGCACCCACCTCACTAATTACCATATGCGTATGATCCGCATTCCATCCACATAGGAGAAAGCTACCCTGCTCCGTCAACTCGACTGTACGCCATACGGGGCAACTGCCATCGAACTTGACGGAGCAGCCGATCATCTTACAGTGCAATGGCATTGTAGGTTCCGGAAGCCTCATAACCACGCAGATTCGGTCAGCAGAATGGAAATCCGTTACAGTAAAGTCGGCAGAAGAATATTCAACGAAGTCTCTTGTGCCTTTCGCATCCGGCTCGATATAGTTATACGCTGTTGCCAAAAGCTCGCCTCTCTTTTCTATCGCATACTGAGTGAAGCGTTTTGGCTGAGCATAAAATGTGTATGGCAAATGCTCGTGCTCGTTATAGTACCTCTGTAATGCAGCGCTATACATTTTTCCCTCCTCACAAGTTTCTCCAATGTCATGGGCTCTAAAGTATATCCCTCAATGGCACCTTTCGTTCCACAAACCAACGGCCTATCGTATTACCCGTTAGATTGGTGGATCGTTCAAAATAGAGATATGTTCTTGCACCATTGACTTGGATGGTGTAACGATCGCCTTGCCCGCCGGCTTTTGCAGCATAGGCTGGGCGAATATCGATCACGCGGTCTATTTCATATTTCTGGCCATCCTCCCAGATGATTTCCCTAGGCAGCATTGTCCCATCCGAACGATGCTCTACAAAAACGCTCACATAGACCTTATAAGCCTCACCTGGCAGCATACTTAACTCAACGGCTGCTCCAGATCTCGCTTAAGGAAATCCCCATGCGCGATATACGGAGCTATGATTCTTACACCTTGGCATTGTAGAATCCGGAGCTTGAAGTCCAATAACTCAGGTGGCACATACAAACACTTCGCTGTCTGATAAAAGTCCATTTGCATCTCCAGCGCTTCTAAGACGGTGTCATCGCTGAGCATGAACTCCGCAGCAAACACATTTGCCTCATACTCCATTCGATTTGTATCCTCAAACATCGCAAACTCATGGAAGGTGTTAATGGCAGAATCGCTGTGGAGGACTGCATGCCCCAGCTCGTGCGCTATGATGATCCGTTGAATGCTGTCGGGCAAATCACTGTTGATTACAATCAGTTTGCACCGAGAAGAAACCAGGAAAAAGCCCTTGCAGGAACGGGGACTCTTTCCCATTGGACGATCCATCACCTGGATATCCAAATACTCGCAGATCTCATACGGGTCATCTGTCTGATATTTCATTTTCAATCGACTTACTTCCTGCCTAATCGTCATCGTCAGCAATCCACTCGCCTCACTTCAGAAAGTAGTTTTCTATTATACAGCCTGACAGTACCACAAGGGTTGTCCAAAAATCCGTACACTCAGAATATACCTGCTTACTTTTTGTAGTCTTTACGGGTGAACTTCTCGCTGGCTCGCTGCTTATTAGCAAAATACGCCTCAGTGACTGCTTGGAAGAAAAGCTCCTTATCCTGCTCAGGGACATCTCCACCAGCAAAGAGAGCACGCGTTTGTGTCAGCAGCTGCTCTACATCAGTTGCTCCTTTACGGCCATAGGCTGCTCTTGCGCTCTCGATGTATGGTGCCTCTTCAAGTCCATAGTTGGGGTCTACGATCTCATCGTTGCTTAGATATGCCGTGGAAACACCCAGCACCTCTGCCAACCTCTGAAGATTTACACCGCGAGGCATTACACCTTGTTTTTCGTATTTGGTAATCGTGCGCAGCGTGACACCAATCTTATCGGCCAGTTCTGTTTGCGTAAGGCCCAGATGCGTGCGGCTCTCTCGAATCTTTTCACCAGTCGTCTTCATAACCGTCTCCTCTCGCAGGTTTGGAAAGTTTTTGAAAGTTCTATTGACAAACCATTTTCTGACCTGCTATTTTGTTATTAGAACTTATTGGAACTTAATAGAACTCGATTGGAACTTTAGGCTCATTATATTCTGCGAACTGGAACTTGTCAATAGGAACTTTTAGGAACTTGATGGAACTATTTCTTGAAGGTTATGGACAGGAGGTATGCCGAATATGGAAGGCCGAGTTGTATTGCATAGTGACCTCAACAACTGCTATGCGAGTATTGAATGTATGCTGCATCCGGAATTGCGTGGAAAGTACATTGCGGTTTGCGGCAGCACAGAGGATCGACATGGGATCGTTCTTGCGAAGAACCAATTGGCAAAGCAATGTGGGGTGAAGACAGGTGAAGTGATTTGGGAGGCACGCCAGAAGTGTCCGCAACTGACGATTGTAGAACCGCATATGGATCAATATCTGAAATTCTCCAAAATTGTCCGCTCTATCTATTTGCGATACTCTCCGGAAGTCGAGTCATTTGGCATTGATGAGAGCTGGATTGAACTGACTGGGTCTCCGCTTCTCCAGCAGAAAACTCCGCTTGAAATCGCCAACGAGATTCGGACTACTGTGAAAGAAGAAGTCGGACTCACCGTTTCCATTGGCGTCAGCTTCAATAAGATTTTTGCGAAACTCGGCTCAGACATGAAGAAGCCAGATGCCGTAACTGTCATAACGCGGGAATCCTTCAAAGATCAAATCTGGCCGCTCCCCGTTTCAGACCTGCTCTATGTGGGGCGAGCAACGACGGAAAAGCTTCGGCTCTACGGGATCCGTACCATCGGAGATCTGGCCCAAGCGGATCGGGCAATGCTAATTCGCAGGCTTGGCGTCAATGGTGAAAAGCTGTGGGTGTTTGCCAATGGACTGGATCAATCGCGCGTTATGCCATGCGACTACGAAATCCCCATCAAGAGCGTGGGACACGGAATCACCTGCACAGCAGACCTGCGTACAAATGAAGAGGTTCGACATGTTCTCATGGAGCTCTCACAGGAAGTGGGCGCAAAGCTGCGGAAAAGCAAACTGGCTGCCACGCGGATCCGCATCAGTATTCGCGACAACACACTGTCTCAGAGAGAGTATCAGGGGAAGCTGGAATTCCCAACTCAAAGTTATACAGAGATTGCTGCGGCTGGCTTTAATCTGTTCTGCCGGCGTTATCCATGGAATGCGGATGTTCGATCTCTGACGATTAGCGCGATCGACCTGATTCCCTCGGATACACCAATCCAGCTCGATCTCTGGTCTGATTTTGAGAAGCATAATAAGCGTTTAACTTTGGAGCGCACCGTGGAAGATATCCGCCATCGCTATGGGCTCGGTATGATCAATTTCGCCGCACTCACCACGGGGCTGAAGATGCCTGCCCATCGGGAGGTTGAATACAAGATGCCCTCTGTTATGTATCACTGAGGAGGTATTGACTATAAACGCAGCAGTTGAAACGACTCAAGCCAGACACCCCGTTTTGAGCAATGGCTATGGCTCCATCCAGATCGACGGATTTTCTGGTCTGACTCCCAAAAAGTGTTTTTGCATTATGGCCGAGGGGTATCGCTATCAGGAGCACGGCATTTCCACCGGCAGCGTGTTGTTCTGTCAGAGGGTAGCTGAGATCAATGACGGTGACTTGATCGTCGTGAAGGAAAATGGAGCCTTCGCACTCTATCTCTACCTGAAAGATCTTAAAGTCAAGGCGGACGGCGAAAAGCGCATCCTCCACAATAAGTCCAAGGCCTATGCCAAAGTTCTTGGCTCCTTCAACTTTTACCATTAAAGAGGCCTGGCAGAAAGGACAAATAATGAGTAAATTCCAGAACTACTTGAAAACCTTTGACATCACCAGTACCCTCACCGAGGAGGATATTGATAAGACCTTGGCGCTGCTCCAGATTTACGGCCCCGCCGTTCGAAGGACTGCCTCTCGCATCGGTGAGATGGAAGAAGAGTGCTATAAAGGTAGACGGCAAAGCATCTCCGACTTCATCAATCTGGCCATCGACTATGACCGTGACACTGACCGGAAACGCATCGCCGATCGCCTTGCCGAGATGGGCCACTCGATGCAGCTTCTGTCCGTTATGGAGGATGCCCTAGTGCTCGTGAAGGACACACCGCCCAATGGAGGCACCTATTTCAACATCCTCCAGGCAAGGTACTTTGATGTCTACTGCGCCTCAAATGAGGAAGCATATCTCAACCTCGGAATCTCCTCATCTACATACTATCGGCACATCAAGCCCGCTATCCGTGCCTATGCAGCAAGCCTCTGGTGTGTCGTAATCCCCGATCTGATCATCAGGGAGCACCTGCAGCAAAGCGGTAGCGTCACCGCTCAGGTGGAAGTCTCGTGAGAGACAAATGAGAGACAATGTGGCAGTCAGATGAGAGAAAACATGATAGAAAATCGGGAGGAAATTGAGAGCCAAACGAAATTGTAGTGTAGAGACTCAGCAGGTATAATGGATTATGCTGGAGCACCTATAGCCTCTCGGGTCTATGATCCGAGGGGCTTTTTTCATACCCTTGTGCGCCAGCCAATACCGGAACAAAGAGCCGACCATTCTCGAAAACGAGAGTGGCCGGCTTTTTTGTTGCCCTGATTGGGAGCGTAATCCATGTCAAGAGCCAGTTACTGGGCCCGTGCGCCCCCTTCAAGTCGTTCGTCCGCATCCGCTAATGAAACGACTTGGAGGTAACACATGAAGACAATCAAAATCAAGGACTACTATGGCATTTATCAGGAAATTCCCGTCAGCGATGAGCTGTACGAAGAATGGCATGCGCTGCAGAACGAAACTCAGCGTATTCATCGAAAGGAAGTATATCACCGCGACTGGACCCCAATGGACGATCTGGAGGAAATGCCGCAGCACTTTACGCTTAACGAGCTTGAGGACGCTCTGATCTGGGACGAGCAGGTCGTAGAGCTCTATACGGCGATTTCTCAGTTGACGCCCATCCAGCAGCGCCGCATCCGTATGCTCATGGATGATATGTCAATCCGTGAGATTGCAAGGCAGGAAGGCTGCCGTATGAACGCTGCATTGAAGTCGGTCAACGGAGCCCTCAAGAAGCTCCGGGGCCTTCTGCAAGACCACTAAACTACACGCAGAAAAACATTTTGCGTAGTTGTTGTTCTAAGAAAACACTATGCGTAAATACTAACAGGCGCATCAAGCGGGGCTTCCCGTCTCGCTTTGTTTCACCGGATAAGGAGGTAAATTTCCATGATTATTTCTGTCGATCACGGCAATAAGTCGATTAAGACTCCCAACGCGCTGTTCACTTCTGGCCTGATTGTATCCGATGGGCTCCAGGGCTTCAAAACGGACTACATCTGCTGGAACAACAAGTACTATACGCTGACAGAGCAGCGCATCGCCTATCTCCGCGATAAGACGGAGGATGAGCGTTTCTATGTCCTCACCCTCTTTGCCATCGCCAAGGAGCTGGAGCGCCGCAAGGTGCCCGAGACACTCGATCCCATTGACATTACCCTGCTTGTGGGTCTGCCTCCCGCACACTATGAGCAGCTGCACAGTCGTTTCGAGCAGTACTTCCTGCGTCGGCGCGAGATCGTGGATTTTGAGTATAACGGCAAGTACTACTCGATTCGGGTCAGCAAGGTACTCAGCTATCCCCAGGCGTTTGCGGCTGCCGTTACCCAGTTCGGCACGCTGAAAGCTCATTCCGTCGCCTATATCATTGACATTGGCGGCTTTACCATCGATGTCCTGAAGCTGCGCAGCGGCCATCCGGATCTGGCAGTGGTAGAGAGCTTCGAGAAGGGTGTCATTACCCTCTACAACGGTATCGCAAGCAAGTGTAATGCGCTCTATGCCCGGATCCTGGAAGACTGCGATATCGACGAGGTCATTCGAAACCAACCCACCGTCCTTCCCGGCGAGGTACAGCAGTTGATCCGTACCATGACCAGTGACTTCCTCACGGAGTTCTACAACTTCCTGCGTGAGCGAGGCGTTGATGTCTCCACCAGTAAATGCGTCTTTGCTGGTGGCGGTTCCTTGCTCCTGCGTGGAATGATCGAACGCGGTAACAAAGTAGCTTTCCCCATTTTCGTCGAGGATATTCATGCCAATGCTCGCGGTTATGAGCTCCTCTATCAGAGTGAGGTGGCGGCAAATGGGCAGCAATAAAAAGGCCCGTGTGGTCCTTCAGTTCAATGAGATGGACTTCCGGCACCGGCGTGCTCTGGAAATCCTTCGCCAGCGACCACGCAGTATGTCTGAACTGGTTGTAAGCGCCATACTACACTACACCAGCTGCCCTGAGGTTGCTGATGAACATAGCAAGGAGTGGATTGCAAGCACTGTGAAGGAGATCATTACCGAAATGATCTCCAGCGGCGAGTTGCAGATCTCGGCGCAAACTCCGGCTCTGGAGACAAATGGATCAAGCCTTGCTGCAGATGACCTCGCCGAGCTCGGTGGCGTTATGGGAATGTTCCGGACCAAGGGGTGAGCCTATGAGTAACAAACGCTTTGGTTACGCTCGCGTGTCCACCACGGATCAGAATGAGGAACGACAGGTTCTGGAACTCCTGGAGTCTGGGATCGAAGAGCGTGATATCTATGTGGACAAGCAGAGTGGCCGCAGCTTTGAGAGAACCAACTATTTGGCCCTGCGCAACACCATCTTGCGAAAAGGAGATGTGTTAGTTGTCAAAAGCATCGACCGCTTCGGTCGCAACTACTCTGCCATCCGCGCGGAATGGGAGTTTCTCACAAAGACGCTTGGTGTTGATATCGTTGTTCTGGACACCCCCATCCTCGACACCACCCAATATAAGGACCTGCTTGGCAGCGTCATCACCGATATCGTCCTCGCTGTGCTCTCTTTTGGAGCACAGCTCGAGGTCGATACCAAGTCTAAGGCACAGGCAGAGGGCATTGCCGCTGCACACCTGAAAGGCGTCAAGTTTGGCCGGCCACGATGCACCGTCGAAGGTTGGGATACCTACTATCCCCAGTGGAAGCAGGGCCAAATCACCGCTGTCCAGTGCTATAAACAGCTCGGGATCAGCGCATCTACATTCTACCGTCTTGTACGGAAATATGAATTGGAGGACGAAAGCGAATGAGTCGTTGTTGCATATATTGCCGCATTGGCGGCACCGCAAATGAACCCAACCAAATAGCCATGAACAGCCAGCTTGAGATGCTGCGAAAGGCTGCTGAGGATCTCGGCCTTACCGTCGTGGCAGAAGTGACTGTTTTTGAAAGTGGCACTGACCCGCAGCGACAGAGCATCAAAACGCTGATCCGAGATGGAAAGCACGGCGTCTATGATTGCGTGCTGATTGTTGATCCATCCAGATTATCAAGGAGCGCTGAGGGCTGCACCTTGATTGGACAGAAGCTGAACCGGCATGGGATCAGGGTCTATACCCCTCAGGGAAAGATCCAGCTGGCCCCACCTCACGCCTTCTTCTATTCCAGATACCATAAGGAGGGAGAAAACGATCTTGGCCCAGGAAAGTAAAAACGAGGATCGCAAGCAAAGGAGCCGCGAGGCGGTCCATGATGGAAAACAAGTAGAGCGAATGCCTGCCCGAGAGGACATGGCCCCTCAGCATTCCGACGATGTTATCTAGCGGGTTGCTCCGTACTGCCGAGTCAGTACGATGTCCGAAATTCAGGCGGAGAGTTTTGAGATCCAGCAGCAGTACTACAACGAGTTCATTGCCAAGCACCCGAATTGGACGCTGGTTCGCATCTATGCCGATGAAGGCATCTCAGCAACTTCGGTGGATAACCGCAAGCCGTTGTATTTTTCATCCCGTTATCGGATAAGCGTTATAGCGGCTTTTGAAAACTCTGTATTGATTTTTCTGCGCGAGGTGATATAATCGGCATATACCGAAAACAAAGGGGGCGCGTCCATGCCAAGACCGCCACGGTGCCGTCGGATTTGTGGCGCACCGCAAGTTGATACCTTCTGCCCCAACGGGGGCGAGGATGTCGAGCCGATTCTGCTGACGCTGGACGAATACGAGGTCATTCGGCTGGTTGACTTGGAGCAGCAAACCCACGAGCAGTGTGCCGCGCAGATGGACATTTCACGCTCTACCGTGCAGGAGATTTACGAAGGCGCACGGCGCAAGATTGCAGCGTGTCTTGTCCACGGGAAACCGCTGCACATCACCGGGGGAAACTACCGCA
>OGCO01006253.1_pt1 | contig 10737 bp, 5 predicted proteins | sample 1570171 | NCBI WGS metagenome assembly OGCO01 (sample SAMEA4370583, study PRJEB24528) | human gut metagenome | reverse complement strand
CGGATCGTCTCCTTCAGGGGGACATAGCAGCCGGGCAGGCCGGTATAGACCTCCGCCACATGGAAGGGCTGGGAGAGGAAGCGCTGGATACGGCGCGCTCTGGCGACCGTCTTTTTATCCTCGCTGCTCAGCTCATCCATGCCCAGGACGGCGATGATATCCTGCAGCTCCCGGTACTTTTCCAGCACCTGCTGGACAGCCTGCGCCGTTTTATAGTGCTTCTTGCCCACGGTACCCGGCTCCAGGATCCGCGAAGTAGAATCCAGCGGGTCGACCGCCGGGTAAATGCCAAGCTCCGCGATGCTGCGGGAAAGGACCGTCGTGGCGTCCAGATGTGCAAACGTTGTGGCCGGAGCCGGGTCTGTCAGATCGTCCGCTGGGACGTAGATAGCCTGGACCGAGGTAACGGAGCCCTCTCTTGTGGACGTGATGCGCTCCTGCAGCGCGCCCATTTCCGTTGCCAGCGTCGGCTGGTAGCCGACGGCGGAGGGCATTCTGCCCAGCAGCGCAGAGACCTCGCTGCCCGCCTGGGTGAAACGGAAAATGTTATCAATAAAGAGCAGCACGTCCTGGCCGCTGTTATCGCGGAAGTTCTCCGCGATGGTCAGCCCGGACAGCGGCACCCGGAGTCTCGCTCCGGGAGGCTCGTTCATCTGGCCAAAGACCAGTGCCGTCTTTTTGATGACGCCGGACTCATTCATTTCATTCCAAAGATCATTACCCTCACGGGACCGCTCGCCGACGCCCGCGAAGACGGAATAGCCGCCGTGCTCATACGCGATGTTGCGGATCAGCTCCATAATAAGGACCGTTTTGCCGACGCCCGCGCCGCCAAACAGGCCGATCTTACCGCCCTTGGCATACGGCGCCAGCAGATCAACGACCTTGATGCCCGTCTCCAAAACTTCCGTCGAGGGGACGATATCAGTAAAGGCCGGGGCCTGCCGGTGGATCGGCAGACGGGGCACATCACCAAGCGCGCCCTTCCCGTCAATGGGCTCGCCAACGACGTTGAACATCCGCCCCAGCGTCGCCTCGCCGACGGGCATCGTGACTGGGTGGCCCGTGTCCGTCGCCTGGCAACCGCGGGACATGCCGTCGGTCGAAAACAGGGAGATACAACGTACGCTGTCCTGCCCCAGATGCTGCACGGCCTCCATCACAATCTTTCTGCCCTCGACCGTCACCTCAATGGCGTTATAGATTTCCGGCAGATGCCCATTGGGAAACTGCACATCCACGACAGGGCCGATTACTTTTCTGACGATACCGTTTTTCATAGAATCCTCCTGCGTGATTGCTTGTTATTTCTTATGCTCCAGCGCTGATGCGCCGCCGACAATTTCGGAAATTTCTGTCGTGATCTGCGCCTGCCGCGCCCGGTTGAGCTCCAAGCTCAGCTTTTCGATCAGCTCTTCCGTGTTATCCGAAGCGGCACTCATCGCTGTAATTCTCGCGCTGTGTTCGCCAGATTTTGCTTCCAGCAGCGCCGCATAGACTGTGCTGCTGAGATAGAGCTCGACGGTCTTCGCGAGAATCTCCTCCCGGTCCGGCTCAAACTGATAGTCCAGCTGCCGGCCGCCCGCCGCCTTTTTCTGCGACGGCGCCGCGATGGGCAGCAGCTGCAGCTCCGTCGGCTCCTGGGTCAGCGCGTTGACAAAGCGCTGGTAGACAAGATAGACCGCATCTGTCTCGCCTGCGAGGAACCGCGCCCGACACACCTCTAAAATTTCATTGCATTCCTGGGGAGAGGGCGTATCACTGAAGGTATCAAACGTCCGCACCAGCGGCAGATGCAGCAGTGCATCCGTCTGCCAGCGCCCGACGACGATAACATCATACGGCACACGCTGCGCCGCGGCCCGCTGCTCAAAAAAGCGCAGCAGATTCAGGTTATACGCGCCGCACAGGCCCCGGTTGCCGACAACGACAACATACGTCACCCGCTTCGGCTTTGCCCGCGGTGTCAGCAATGGATGGGTCAGCTCCATGCCGCTGCTGCACAGCGTATGCATTACTTGGCCGCACTGGGCGCTGAAGGGCACATGGGGCACACTGTGGGACATGTGCCGGGCATGGAATTCCTCGTACTCCTGCTTGTTGGCAAAGAGCGGAGGCTCACTGGCATAAGTAGCGGTGGCGGCATACTGGTCCAGCGCGTCGGCCACTGCGGAGAGTTCGAACTCCTTGTCCGCATAGAGGGCGGCACCCAGCGCCACATAGAGCAGGCTGTTCTCGGGGCAGGTACCGGTGACCCCCAGCGCCTCATCAAAGCTCTTGCGCAGCACGCTGCTGAAGGTCAGCGGCCCGCCCAGATACAGGATATTGCCCTTGATGGGGCGGCCCTGTGCCAGACCGGCAATGGTCTGGTTGACCACGGCCTTGTAGATGCTGGCGGCGATATCCTCCGTGCGCGCGCCCTGATTGATGAGGGGCTGCACGTCGCTTTTGGCAAACACGCCGCAGCGGGACGCGATGGTATAGGTGCGCTCGGCCTTTTCCGCGGCCTTGTTCATCTCGTCGGCACTCATCTTCAGCAGGGTGGCCATCTGGTCAATAAAAGCACCGGTGCCGCCGGCACAGCTGCCGTTCATGCGGACCTCGGTGCCATTGGTCAGGAACAGGATCTTTGCGTCCTCGCCGCCCAGCTCGATCACACAGTCGGTGGCGGGCACAAACCGCTTGACTGCCACACGGGTGGAGAACACCTCCTGCACAAAGGGCACGCCGCAGCTGTCGGCCAGACCCATGCCGGCAGAACCGGAGATGCTCAGCAGAGCCTTGTTTCCGTGCAGGTGCTCTGCATCGATGCGGCGCAGCAGCTCCTGCGCCTTTTCCAGAATATGGCTGTAATGACGCTCGTATGTTGAATAAATCAGCGCATCATGTTCGTCCAGCACCGCGCACTTGATGGTGGTGCTTCCGATGTCAAGACCTACTCTCACTTGCTTTTCCTCCTGAGGAACAATATAAAAATACAGTTGTATTATACTCAAAAACCGGGATACAATCAATCCAGTCATCATATTTTACACGCAAAAAATAGTATTTTCCGCTCAAAAAGTTAAACATTTTGTTAAATTCACGAATACAGCCCCCCTGTTTTTCTACATTCCGGTTAAGATTCTTTACTCAGAGTGATTTTTACACAAAAACGCCCTGCCCCGGAAAAGCCCGGAGCAGGGCGCTGAATATCATATCATTCCATTTTATCGGACAACAGGGCAAGCTCCCGCAGGATCTGCCAGCGCAGGCCATCAGCTGTGGTGAGTGCCGGATGGATGGTGTGCAGTTCCACGCTGCCCTCAATGGGAAACATCGTTCCGGCCAGCGGGATGCGCACCTCTGCCCGGGTACCGCTTCCGGCATCGCGCGGCGTGAGGGAAAGCACCCACCCCATGTGGGCGCAGTAACGGCGGCAGAGCAGCAGCCCTGCCTGCACACCGCCCAGGAAGCGGCGGCGGTTCTCCATCCAGTTTTCACCGGTGGGCAGGCCGCAGCCGTCGTCCTCCACGATCAGGTACAGATCCTCGTCGTCCCGGGTGAGCCGGATCTTGATCTGCCCGCCGGGGCTTACGGCCCGCAGGGCATTGGAAAGCAGATGAAACAGCAGCTGCTCGGCCTCCTGGGCATCCGCCTTGACGTAGCAGCGCCGGAACGGGCTGTGATCCACGATCAGCCGGATGCCCAGCTGCTTCTCGATCTCCGGGGCTATCTGGGCGGCCTCCATCAGGATCCAGCACAGGTCTACCGGCTTCATGGACGGCTTGTCGTTCATCTCCACTTCCAGCAGACCCATCATCTCCCGCAGGGTGCGCTCCAGGCGGATGCTCTCCTGCCCCATATCCTCCAGCGCCTGCCGGGTCCTTTCGTCTCCGGTCCGGGCCAGATGCATCTGCAGGTATTCCCGGTTCTGGTCCATGATGCGCAGGGAGTGCAGCAGCACGCTCTCAAATTGTTTGCGGGGGAAATCCCCCATCCCGCTCTCTTTTGCCATTCCGTTCTCTCTCTTTTTTCTCATCGTCCGGCCTTCCGTCCCTGCGTTCCGCTGTCGATCAATTTCTGGCGGCCCGCATAGATCAGCTTGCCCAGGGTAACGCTATGCCCCATCAGGCCGTAATCCTGCTTGAATTTCTGCCAGGCTTCGGTGTTGTATTTTTCCACCCCGTCGATCAGGCGGCGCATCCCGCAGTCCACGGCGGCCACTGTGGTGTGGTGTTCCTCGGCCACAGTCTGCAGGATCTCCTTGCGCACGGCCAGCTTCCGCTCTGTGCCGCATACGACCTGCAGCGCGGTGGTCAGATATTCACAGTTCACATCCGGCTGCTGGATGCCCCACTCCGCATAAAGCTGCTTGCAGAACGGCAGCACCCAGAAGATGCCGATGTCCGTGGAGCTGCGCAGATCCAGCAGCAGATCCAGCAGGCTGCTGCGCTCCGGCAGGTACTGCCTGCCGTCCGGCCGCAGGAACGATGCCGTGGCATCGCTGTACCAGTCATCCCCCTGCAACAGCAGCAGCGGGCGGTTATGCAGACTGTTGAGCCGCTTAAGGAACTCATACCCATCCATATCCTCCAGCTGGCTCGAAAGCACCACGATATCCACACTGCGCTGCTGGCGCAGCTCCCGCAGCAGCTCCTCGCCGCTGTGGAAGCAGACACAGCAGATCGCAGGATTCTGCTCCTCCAGATAATTTTTCCGGACGCGGATCTCCCGCTCGTCGTAGCTCAAAAGCGCGACATGCAGCTTTGAAACGAGTCGTTCCGTCAATCCAACCTTCCCCTTTGCCTTAAATTTGCCGCACTTTTCTTCCGTGCGTACTGTACGATACTATTTTATAAGGCCCTGCGGAAAGATTCAATCCCCGAAAAAACGTCACTATGCGTCGAACCGTGCAGGAATGGCGGCTTTTTGCGTCTTGTTTTCTGGTAATTTACGTCATAAAGTGTCGATTTTTGTTTCTTTTACCTTCTCCAGCATAACACCATCTTTCCAGAAAAGCAACGGTTTGTTCACATTCATCTGATACCATATCTACGTTATTTTGTTTTTTGTCCGGCATTTCCCACACGCCGCCGGGCATGCATAAGAAAGGCCTGCCTATGCTACAACTGAAAAAGATCCGCAAGGAATACAAAACCGGTGACCTTGTACAGACCGCACTGAATGATGTCAGCCTGAACCTGCGCGACAGCGAATTCGTCGCCATCCTGGGCCCCTCCGGCTCCGGTAAGACCACCCTGCTGAACATCATCGGCGGCCTGGATCGGTACGACAGCGGTGACCTTGTCATCAACGGGATCTCCACCAAAAAGTACACCGACCGCGATTGGGACTCCTACCGCAACCACACCATCGGCTTTGTGTTCCAGAGCTACAACCTGATCCCCCATCAGACCGTTCTGGCCAACGTGGAGCTGGCCCTGACCATTTCCGGCATCTCGGGCGCAGAGCGCAAGCGCCGTGCCACCGAGGCACTGCAGAAGGTGGGGCTGGGCAATCAGCTGCACAAGCACCCCAGCGAAATGTCCGGCGGCCAGATGCAGCGCGTTGCCATTGCCCGTGCGCTGGTCAACAACCCGGATATCCTGCTGGCGGACGAGCCCACCGGCGCGCTGGACAGCGAGACCAGCATCCAGGTCATGGAGCTGCTCAAGGAGGTGGCAAAGGACCGGCTGGTGGTCATGGTCACCCACAACCCGGAGCTGGCCCAGCAGTACGCCACCCGCATCGTGAACCTGAAGGATGGTGTCATCCGCTCCGACACTGCCCCCTACGAACCCGACACCGCTCAGCTTGCCCCTGCCGTTCACAAGAACATGGGCCACTCCTCCATGTCGTGGTGGACCTCGCTGACCCTGAGCTTCAACAACCTCTGGACCAAAAAGACCCGCACCCTGCTCACGGCCTTTGCAGGCTCTATCGGCATCATCGGCATTGCTCTGATCATTTCCCTGTCCACCGGTGTCAACCAGTATATCACTGATATGGAGCGGGACACCCTTTCCGAGTACCCGGTTCAGATCCTGCGCAGCGGCATGGACCTGACCAGCCTGCTGTCCGCCGACCTGCCCGGCCAGACCTCCGCCCCCGACCTCGGCGAGGGGATGGTGCCGGTACGCCAGCTCGTGACCCAGATGGTTTCCGGCATCACCTCCAACGACCTAAAGAGCCTGAAAACCTACCTCGAGAGCGATGCCTGCAGCATCGGGGAGAGCGTTTCCTCGGTGGAGTATTCCTATAATGTACAGCCCCAGATCTACCGCCAGGACCCGGACGGCAGCATCCGGCAGGTGAACCCGGATTCCTCCCTTTCCGCTCTGGGCATCAGCTCCACCAGCTCGACCAATAACATGATGGCCAGCATGATGAACACCAGCGTGTTCTACCAGCTGCCCGCCAGCGATGCCCTGTATCATTCCCAGTACGAGGTCAAGGCAGGCCGCTGGCCCGAAAACTACAACGAGTGCGTTGCCGTGCTGGGTGCGGATGGTTCCATCACCGATTATGCCCTCTATGCGCTGGGCCTGCGGGACAACGCCGAGCTGGACAAGATGATCCAGCAGTTCGCCCAGAACCAGAATGTGGATGTGCCCGAAGATTTCAAGACCTACCGGTACAGCGATTTTCTGGGCCGCACCTTCAAGCTGGTCAACGCGGCCGACCGCTACCAGTACGATGATGCCCACAGCACCTGGGTGGATAAATCGGACGACAAGGCCTTCCTGCAGGAGCTTGTGGCCAACAGCGAGACCATGACCATCGTGGGCGTGGTGCAGCCAAGGGAGAACGCCTCCGCCGCCATGCTTTCTTCCGGCATCGCCTATCCCGCCTCCCTGACCCGGCACGTCATGGACACCGCCGCCCAGAGCAGGCTGGTACAGGACCAACTCGCCGACCCGCAGACCAATGTGCTGAACGGTGAGCCCTTTGGAACCGAACAGACCACTGCCGTGGACATGGCTTCCCTCTTCTCCATTGACACCGACCAGCTCGAGAGTGCCTTCCAGTTCGACCCCGGCAAGCTGGATCTTGACCTGAGCGGCGCGTTCGACCTGAGTGACGGTTCCGTAGATTTTTCCTCCCTCATTGACCCGGACAGCTTCCAATTTGATCTGACCGAAACGCCCGGCATCGACATGAGCGCCCTGACGGACGTGTTCGCCAACATGGACATTTCCATCCCCGCCGACAAAATGCAGCAGCTGGCCCAGAAGGTGATGACCGGCTACAAGGATTACATCATCGGCAACGGCATTCTGGGGCTGGACAAGATCGGTTTTGACCAGTATCTCGCCAGTGACCAGTTCCAGCAGCTGATGAAGGATTCCATGGGCAGCCTCATCGATACCGCTGCCCTGCAGGAGCAGTTTACTGCCGCCATGCAGCAGGTCATGGGCAGCGTGATGGCAAACTTCTCGGAACAGATCGCCGCCGAATTGCAGGCCCAGCTGGGCACTGCTATGGAGCAGGCCATGGGCCAGATCAGCACGAATCTGCAGAGCCAGATGACCGAGCGCTTCTCCTCTCTGGGCAGCCAGATGGAAAGCGCGCTGAAGATCGACGCAGATGCGTTCCGGAATGCCATCCGGTTCAACATGACCGAGGACGATCTGGCGGAGCTGATGAAGTCGAAAATGATGTCCACCAGCGCCACCTATGAAAGCAACCTGCAGACCTTTGGTTATGCCAGCGAGGACGACCCCAGCCAGATCAACATCTATCCGCTGGACTTCGAGCAAAAGGCGAAGGTCCTCAATGTGCTGGACAGCTACAATGCCGCCATGCGTGAGCAGGGCGCGGAAGACAAGGTGATCCAGTACACCGATGTGGTGGGCACCCTGATGACCTCCGTGACCAGGATCATCAACATGATCTCCAACATGCTGGTGGCCTTTGTCTCCATCTCGCTGGTGGTCTCCTCCATTATGATCGGCATCATCACCTATATCAGCGTGCTGGAGCGCCGCAAGGAGATCGGCATCCTGCGTGCCATCGGTGCTTCCAAGCGGAACATTTCCGAGGTATTCAACGCCGAGACCTTCATCATCGGCCTGTGCTCGGGCCTCATGGGCATCGGCCTCAGCAGACTGCTGCTCATTCCGGGCAACATGCTCATCCAGAAGATCGCTGTCGGCACCAGCGTGGTGGCCGTTCTGCCCTGGAAGGCCGCTGTGGTGCTGGTTGCGCTGGCAACTGTGCTGACCATTCTGGGCGGCTTTATCCCCGCCAAAACCGCTTCCCGCTCTGACCCTGTCAAGGCTCTGAGAGCGGAATAAGATCACCTTTCCAAAGAGGCTGTTGCACAAGCCCCAGCAAAAAAGACCAGAGTTGTTTCGCCAAACGGCGTTACAACTCTGGTCTTTTGCTTTCTTTCATGTGAACAGTGCGGCGGCTTCTTTACCACTCTTCTTCGTCAGCGCCCACCCTTGTGCGGTGGAACATGCTCTCCACAATGGCGCAGTATTTATCCGCCAGACAGACGATGACCGCCTCGCGGCAGGTCGGGATATGGCGGAAGGTCAGGGGCCACATGTGGCTGGCAATGATGTTCTGCTCCTTTTTGGTAATGCCGAACACCCGCTGTGCGTTCACACAGGCAGACCCCGGGTGGGAAAAGCCGTGCATCTCAAACAGATGCCGCAGGCCGTGGAAAGAGCCCTGCTTGTGCCAGTCATAGAGGTAGAAATCATGGAGAAAAGCCCCCACAGCCAGCGTGGTCTCATCGGCTCCCAGATGGAAGCGGTGGTTGATCCAGCAGCTGACCACGACCACATTCTTGCAGTGCTGGTAGGTGGTCACATCACCGTGCTGGATAAACTCACGCATTTCCTGCACCTTGGGGTGATGGTCGTACTGTTCCAGAATAGCGGACAGGCGCTCCCGTTCCGTTTGTGAAAGCTGCATGGAAAATTCCCTTTCTTTTTGTCAGAAACGCCGGGCTCAGCTCCGCAGCTGAACCGGGTTGGAGCTGCCGAAGTTCTCAGCGGCCGAAGGATTTTCGCGGGTCAGGCTCAGGTCCACCAGATACTGCTTGCCGTCGCCCAGTGCTTCCAGCTCGGCCAGCTTGGCCTCGGCAGAAGCCTTGTCCGGGTACCACTGGATGAGGAAGAAGTTTTCCTCCTCCACGCCGTAATACAGCCACTGGCCGTCCGCCCGCAGCAGGTCGTCCAGATGATCCACCTCGTCGCCGTCGGTCAGGCCCAGGCCCTCCTCGGCGTAGACATTTTCAGGTTCCACCTGCAGCACCTCGATGACCTGAATGGCGCTCTGTAAGTATTCATCCTGCGAAATGCTCTTGTCCGAGCGTTCCCAGCCCGTCAGGAATGCCTGCATCAGCAGGTTCTTCACGGAGATCTCCGGCTTCATTGCCATAACATATTCCTCTTTCCTCGTTTGTTTCCGCTGACCAGTATACGCTAAAAATTGTGAAAGGTCAACTATTTCTTTATGAATTTTTTGTAGCAACGCACAAAAGGCATTTTGTTCCAGTTCATTTCTGAACTTTTTATGAAACCCCTTGATTTTTGACCCGCATCGGTGTATATTAGCACTCGAAAGATATGAGTGCTAAGAAGATGCAGCATCGGCTGCTTCTTTTGCATTGCCGCTCCTTTTGCGAGGGGCCGGATCTGAATATTGTACAAAAGAGGTTTTGTATTATGGCGAAGAAAGAATTTCAGGCTGAAAGCAAAAAGCTGATGGACATGATGATCAACTCCATCTACACCAACAAGGAGATCTTCCTCCGTGAGCTGATCTCCAACGCTTCGGATGCCATCGACAAACTTTATTATAAGAGCCTGACCGATCCTTCCGTGGGCATGAACAAGGGCGATTTCCGCATCCTGCTCACCCGCGACAAGGACAATCGCCTGCTGACTGTCTCCGATAACGGCATCGGCATGACCAAAGAAGAGCTGGAGCAGAACCTGGGCACCATCGCCCACTCCGGTTCTCTGGACTTCAAGAAGGACAACAAGGACGAGAACATCGACATCATCGGTCAGTTCGGCGTGGGCTTCTACTCCGCCTTCATGGTTGCCGACAAGGTCACCGTCATCTCCAAGGCATACGGTGCGGATGAGGCCTGGCAGTGGGAGTCCAGCGGTGCTGACGGCTACGAGCTGACCCCCGCCGAGAAGGACACCGCCGGTACTGACATCATCCTGCACATCAAGGGCAGCACCGATACCGACAATTACGAGAACTTCCTCGACGAATACGGCATTGTGGCCATCGTCAAAAAGTACAGCGACTATGTGCGCTATCCCATCCAGATGGAGCGGGAGAAGAGCCGCCAGAAGCCCGAACCCGATCCCAAGCCCGAGGACTACAAGCCGGAGTGGGAGACCTACACCGAGCTTGAGACCCTGAACAGCATGGTGCCCATCTGGAAGAAGCAGAAGAGCGAGGTCACCGACGAGGAATACGCCAGCTTCTACAAGGATAAGTTCAACGATTATTCTGACCCTGCCCGCGTCATCGTGAGCCGCACCGAGGGCACCGCCAACTACAACGCCCTGCTGTTCGTGCCCAGCCACCGCCCCTATGATTTCTACACCAAGGAGTATGAGAAGGGTCTGGCTCTGTACGCATCCGGCGTGCTCATTATGGAAAAGTGTGCAGACCTGCTGCCCGATTACTTCAGCTTCGTCAAGGGCATTGTGGACAGCCAGGATCTGAGCCTGAACATCAGCCGTGAGATGCTGCAGAAGGACAACCAGCTCAAGCTGA
>OGCO01006252.1_pt1 | contig 10738 bp, 8 predicted proteins | sample 1570171 | NCBI WGS metagenome assembly OGCO01 (sample SAMEA4370583, study PRJEB24528) | human gut metagenome | reverse complement strand
ATGCGGGTCACGTCGGCATTTACATCGGAAACGGCCAGATTATTTCCAACATCGGCGGCGTGGCTTTCGATACCATTGAAAGCTGGACGGCCTACTATGGTTTCGGCGGTTGGGGCTGGGGCGGCGCTGTGGTTGCACAGAAATAAGACAAAGGAGAACGAATTATGTTTCAGAAAAAGAAAGAAAAGCAGCAGAAACCAAAGGAACTGCGCGTTTACACGGTGAACAGCCGCAAGCCTGCGGTAATTGTGCTGTGGCTGCTGTTCATCTGCGGATTTGTGTTTGCAGTGTATAAGAACTTTACTGCGATTGATACACATACCGTTCACGAAAAGGAGATTGTTGAGCGCCGTGTGGAGGATACCAGCGGCGTAGAAGCGTTTGTATGGAACTTTGCGAAAACGTACTATTCATGGAGTAATAACAAGGATTCTGTGGCACAGCGTACCGATGCACTGACCGGCTATCTCACCGAGGACTTGCAGCGTTTAACGGCCGATACCGTGAGAAGCGACGTTGCAGTTTCTTCTTCTGTGCAGGACATTCAGATTTGGTCTGTGGAGCAGAATGGCAGTGAAAACGATTTTGTAGTCGTGTTCACAGTGGCGCAGATGATTTCGGACGGCAAGAAAAAAGACACTGTATCCAGCGTTTACAAAACGATGGTCCACAAGGACGATAACGGCGATATGGTTATTACGCAAGCACCGACGATCACCGGAAAGCCTGCAAAATCTGCATATACGCCAAAAGCCGCAGAATCCGACGGAACGGTTTCTGCGGCGGAAAGCGAGGATATTACGGATTTCCTGATTACCTTTTTCACGCTGTATCCAACAGCGACAGAAAAAGAGCTGTCTTACTATGTCAGTGGTGGTTCTATGCCGTCGGTAAAGTGCGCGGACTATACGTTCAGCCAGCTTAAAAGCACGGTGCTGAACAAGGACGGCGATACCGTAACGGCAACTGTGGCGGTGGAATATCTGGACAGCGTTACGAAAATGACGCAGATTTCACAGTTTGAGCTTGCACTGAAACGGGTGGATGAGAATTGGAAGATTGTTGGATAGTATATAAGTGTGAAGAAGGAAAAAGACTTCAAGGAATGGTCTTACACGGAAACGGAAAAGTTGGGTGCAGCACACCCAGCTTTCCGTTTTTTCAAAAAATTTTTGGATTGTTGCCATGGCAACTGACAAAAATTAAATCCTATGCTATACTGAGTAAGATGTCGCTAACTGAGGCGGATTTTTATTTGATAATAGGTTAGCTAAAACTAACTTGCGAGGGTGGAAAAGTTTATGAAAGAAGTCAGAAACGCAAAATATTACGCAAAAATGACAGCTATTGTTCTGTGCTGGCTGGCGCTGTGGGAAATTGCCGACAGGGTAATCAACAATCGTATTGTGCTGTCCGGTCCGATACATATCATAGGGGCGTTGGGAGAGCAGATACGTCAGCCGGATTTCTGGGTGACCTGTGGTGCTTCGTTCGCGCGCATCACAGTCGGTTTCCTGCTGTCGTTTGTTGCCGGATTTTTACTGGCGGTACTGTGCTACCGTTTTACGCTGCTGCGCGACATTATCACACCGGTGATGGTGACGCTGAAAATTGTTCCGATGATCTCGTTCGTTATTATGCTGCTCATCTGGGTAGGCAATCAGGCGCTGACGATTTATCTGTCCTTCCTGATCGTTCTGCCGCTCATTTATACCAACACACTGGCCGGTCTTAACGCGGTTGACAAAAATTTGCTGGAAGTGGCCAAAGAGTACGGCTGCTCGTGGTGGTATCGGTTCTACTATTTCTATCGTCCGACGCTCATGCCGTTTGTTATCAGTGCATGCCGTATTGCGCTCGGTATGAGCTGGAAGTCGGGCATTATGGCTGAGGTTATCGGCACACCGAAACCGTCTATCGGCCGTGAGATGTACGCTGCGAAAACCTATCTGCAGACTGCAAACCTGTTCGCGTGGACGATCGTAGTTGTGGTACTTAGTCTGCTGTTTGAGCGCATTTTCATGATGCTGCTGAACAAATGCAACCCAATCAAGGGTGAAGAAGCCCAAAAGATGATGATGAAAAACAAAATGGGAGTGTAAATTATGCCGATCTCGATTAAAAATATTCAGAAAGCCTTTGGCGCAAAGCAGGTGCTCAACGGTATTGACTATGAGCTGGAGGACGGCGGTATTTACTGCCTGATGGGTCCTTCCGGCATGGGTAAGACCACGCTGCTGCGCATTTTGATGGACCTCGAAAATCCGGATGGCGGCGATGTAGAGGGCCTGACCCGCAATGACATTGCGGTTATGTTTCAGGAGAACCGCCTGCTAGAATGGATGGACGCGATCGACAACATCGCAGTTATGCGCAAGGGAATCCGCGATAAAAAGCTGAAAAAAGAAATCGAGGAAAACCTCAAACTGATTCTGCCTGCAGATTGCCTGCACCAGCCGGTCACCCAGCTTTCGGGCGGTATGAAGCGCCGAGTTGCACTCGCACGTGCGATGAACTATCCGTCTAAGCTGATTATCCTCGACGAGCCGTTCACCGGGCTGGACCGCGAAACCAAGCTGGAAGTTATCGACTATATCCTGAAAATGCGAGGGAATCGAATTTTGCTGGTGGCAACGCATGGTGTAGAGGATGCGGCCATGCTCGGAGCCAAGGTCATTCACCTGGAGGAACTGCTGGGCGTAGACGCACAAGAGCCTGATGAGGATGACGACAACAATATTTTGCTTACGCGTGAGGAAGTCATGCGCAACATGAACATCTTCGGAGGAATCCCGCGCGAGCGTTATCCGGAAATCATCCAAAAACTGGGCGGCTACGAGGAAGCTTACGAGCCGAATGATATTGTCTGGAATCAGGGTGAGGGACACAACTGCATCGGCATTATTCTGCGGGGTATTATTCAGGCGATAGAGATGAGCGGCAAGGAACCGCAGATTATCCAGCAGTTCCATGCAGGCGAGTGTTTTGGCGAAGCCGTAGCGTTCGGTGAACAGAAAATCTGTGTCGAGATTCGTACCACAAAGGCAACTCGTATTCTCTATCTGCCGGTAGATGGTCTGATGAAAGATATGAGCGACTGCGACTTCACACTGATGAAAACCAATCTGGTGCGTGAAATGTCGAATAAGATAGCGATACTGAACCTGAAAAACCAGATTCTTGCCGAGCCGCGCCTGCGCAAGCGTATCCTGATCTACCTGAACATTCTGCCGGCAGACAAGGCAGGCTGGAAGGAAGTGCCGTTCGGCCAGAAGGAGCTGGCACAGTACCTGAACGCAAACCGATCTGCGCTGAGCCGCGAACTGGCGCGCATGCGCGAGGACGGCCTGATTGAAACCGAAGGCCGCAAGGTGAAAGTGTTGCTTACGATCAACGAACTGATGATGCTGTAAAGAGGGGAGTGGCAGTATGACAGAATCTTTTGAGAACTACCTGAAAACGATTTTGATTTTGCAAAAGCGCAATGGTCAAGTGCTGTGCGCGGATGTGGCAGCCGAACTGGGATATTCCAGAGCGAGCGTGACCATAGCGGTACGCAAGCTGCGGGAGCATGGCTGTTTGAAGTCGAATAGCCGTCTGCTGGTGTTGACGGAGCGCGGACAGCAGCTTGCCGAGCGCACTTATGAGCGCCATGAAGTATTTGCGCAAATGCTGGCATCAGCTGGCGTGGATGAGCGTACTGCAGATGCGGATGCTTGTCGGCTGGAGCACGCCATCAGTGATGAGAGCTTTGCAGCGTTGAAGGTGAGCATGGCACAGCATGGTATAGCGGTTTGGCCGCAGAGAGAGCGCGTCCGATAGAATATACAAAAAACGACACGGTAAATATACCGGAAATTATGCAAACAACAAAATTTCCTGGATGTTGCCACGGCAACTGACAAAGATAGAAAGATTTGCTATAATCGGAGTTAGCATCGGGTAACAAACCCGCGGCTAATTTTTTGAGATGCGGTTAGCTGCTGCTACCGCAAAGGGTGGCACCCTTTTTCATCTGTTGCACAGATGAAAATAACCGCCTAATTACTTAGATGTAATGCCAAGGGGCCCCGCGGTTTTGCATAACTCCAAATTTATTTTACACAAAGGAGAGATTTCAATGAAGATTTCTAAGATGTTCAAGCGTATCGCTTCCATGGGCATGGCTCTGGCTATGGCTATGAGCTGCGCAGCAGTTAGCGCAGGTGCGGCTGATACGACCAAGTACACCGTAACGGCGGATGTTTATGTTGCTAAGGCTGATAACTATATCAAGTTGGTTGACGCACATTTGACTGACACGGCTGTACCGCCAGTCAATGCCCCCGAGCAGAATGGTACGCTGGAAAAGGTTGATGACGGCTACAATGTAACTGTTAAGCTGAACAATGAGACCTTTGAGCTCAAGACGATTGCAGATACTTCTGCGGCAACTGATGATAAGGCGGCTAAGGTAGTATCCACCGATAGTGTTACCTCTAAGAGCGGCAAGCGTATTCAGACCATTACGTTCTTTGTTCCGGAACTGGATAAAGTATATAAGTTTGATGCAACTGAGTATGTAAACAAGCATGTATTTACCATTGGTAATACTGGTGATAAGACCCTCCCGATTTCTGTTAAGATCAGCAGTGATCTGGTGGAAGTGAAGTAAACAGGGCCATACTGGCATAACGGTAAAGGCCGCAAGGCTTATACAGCTCTGCGGCCCTTACATATTTTAAGAAAGGGGATTAATTTGAAATCGACATCCAAATCAAGGGCAGTATCTTTATTGCTATCAGCTATTTTGGTTATATCGAGTTTCCCTAACCAGATTGCATTTGCGGCAGGAAACAATAGTGCGACCTATACTATGACAGAAGACCATGAGATGGTAACGGTTACTGCTATAAGCAGTGATATTTTGCCTGAAAGCACAGACGTTACCCTAACAGCATCGAATGTATATAACTATGAGGGTGATCTGTATGAGCTGTATACATTTGATAATCCGACAGAAGAACAAGTTACGCAATATAACAGTGTGAAAACACTGTTGGAAGATAAATATAACGGTGAATTATCTGGAAATTTTCAGGTTGTTAATGTTAATGCGACAAACGCTGATGGACAAAATGTAACCTTTCCAAACGATACAACCTTTACTATAAAAGCCGATGCATCGCTGATTCCAACAGTTACCAAAGCATATGTGTATAATGGGGATGCACTGGAGGCAACAGAGGTGACATTCCAGCCGGATGAAACGGGTTTGTCTTATCCATATGCATTTATTACAGTCAATGCGTTACAGCCGATTGTTTTAGTGGATACTTCCAATCTGACTGAAAACGTGAAACAAAATAGTGTTGACTACACATATGGAGAAGATCACACATCTGTTAAATTGACGGCGAATAGCAAAGAAAGTCTGCCTGATAGTAAAGATGTAACCGTAACAGCATCGAATGTATATAACTATGAGGGTGATCTGTATGAGCTGTATACGTTTGCTGATCCGACGGAAGAACAGACTGCACAATATAATAGTGTAGAAGCACTGCTGAAAGAAAAGTTTACTGGTGATTTGGCCGGTAACTTTCAGGTTATCAATATTAATGCAGCTGATAACAATGGAGAAGCTGCGGTATTTCCGAGCGATACGGTGTATAACGCACAGGTAGAAGCGTCACTGATTTCGACAGTTAGCAAGGCATATGTGTATGATGGAGATAAGCTGGTAGAAACCGAAGTTACATTCACACCGGACAAAACTGGCTTATCTTATTCGTATGCGTTCGTTACTGTCAATGCATTGCAGCCGATTGTTTTGGTCAATACCACTGATTTGAAGGAGAAAACCGGCGGTGATGATAACGATGACACATTAAAACCTGGTGCATATACCGTTACGGCTAATATGTACGTTGATGGCTCGGATAATGAAGTTTTGAAGGGCGTAACTGCTTATCTGACTAACCCGAATGTACCTCCGCTGGAGCCGATGAAAAACAATGCAAAATTGTATGTAACGGAAGATCATCAGGTAGAGCTAACAATCAAAAATTTGAACACTGTTTTCACCCTGCAGGATATTAAAGATATTGAAGGCAAGGTGGAAATTAAAAATAAAATTATGGAGGAAGGAGATTTCGTTAAGTATAACAGCCGTATTTCCGGTCTGGTAATGAAACTGAAAGATCTTTCCGGTAACTATAAGTTTGAGGATTGCACTGAATATCCGGTTATTCTGGAAGAAGATAAGCATATGCCAATTTGCTTGGCGGTTGATTTTAGCAGTATGAAACCGGGATTTGATGATAATGCCGCAAACATCACAAGCAAGGAGTTTACCTTTGGTGATGGCAAGGCAGTTGTAAGTACCTCGGAATCCACAGTGGCAAGTGCGGTAGAAAATGCACAGTTCTCGGTAGAAGATGCGGCAAACACACAGGAACTGAAAACTGCTGTTGAAACTCTTTACAGTGCAGATAAGAAGTACAAGGTATATAATCCGCAACTTATCAATGCTAATGAGAGCGTTTCTCTGACTGGCAACAGCCAGATTGCATACACCATTCAGACCGATTATGAAAATGCTAAGGTATATGTGCTCAACAACGGTGAACTGGAAGAGCTGGACAGTGTTTATCTGAACGGTAAAATGGTGTTCTCTGATACCAAGGCGGAGCCGTTTGCAATTATCGACAATGCTCTGGCTGGTAAAACGGCCTCCATCGAATACAGCGGTGACAAGATTTCGTATGGTTACTATATGCTTACCGATGATAAGTATACTGAAAACTCGTTAAGTGGTAACCAGGCATTGGAACCCAAAGTGGTGAATACGTCCAATGGTACTGCTTATTATATTGGTTTTCGAGAGTCGCTTACGCAGGGAGCGTTTAACACATTTTTGAAAGACCGAAGTGATGTAAAGGTCACGATGCCGTATGATGAGAGAAAAAAGATTTATCTGGTTCGGCAGGCCAAGGAAACGAAAAGAGTATATAATGCAGATACAAACTCTTATAATACGGTTGTAACCGGCAGTTATGATACTCTTACAGAGGTAGAGCCCAGTAAAGCACAAATTGCAGACGGTAAAATTACGTTTACGCTGCTTGAACGAAATATTACCAGCGATGAAACCGGCTCTATGGTTATGGACGCACTGTATAATGCTCTAACTGAAAACACAGATGGCACTGCAACGGCATATATTTTGGTAAGCGATAAGAACCTTGCAAGTATGCCGGAAAATTATAAGGATGGTGATGGACTTGTTAAAAGCAAGAGCTACAGCGGTCAGACAATCACCTTGCCCTCTGGTGCTCATTATCAGGTAACCGCAGGCACTGATAATGCTGTGGATGCAGGCGAATATACCTGTACGGTTGTTCCTGAGAATGGCTATACTTGGCTGGATAGTAGCACTAATCCGGTTACAATCAACTGGAAAATTGACAAGAAATATTTGAAATGCAAGTATGCTGATGAAACTATTAAGGTAGGTCAAACACCGGTAGGAAAGATTGAATACACAGGTTTTGTAAACGGTGAAACCGTCGAAACCGCAAAGAATTTTGTGGCACCAACTGTAACTATTCCGGATAATCTTGAAGTAGGTAAGGACTATAAAATTAAGCCTACTGGTGGCAGTGCGGATAACTACTCGTTGGGCTATGAGGAAGGCACCTTAAAAGTTCGTGACAGTAGTACGGTTACTAATCCTGATAAGGATAAAACCGAAACCGTAACTGCAAACCTGTACATGGATGGTGCAAACAATACTATTCTGCCTGGCGTTACGGTTTACCTGAACAATCCGAATAACCCGATCAAGGGTACTGGCACACCGACAACGCCGCAGTCTGATAATGCTACTTTGAAAACTGAAGATGGCAAGATGTATCTTACTCTTAAAATTGCCAATCCGGTATTCACCTTGCAGAAGATTGACGGTTGCTCTAATGCATCTGTTGATTCTAAGAAAACGGCATCCGATCTGCTGTATCAGTCCGGTGTAAGTGGCAAGCGTTCTTCTCGTATCAGCGAGATTACGTTCCTGCTGAATGATAAGTCTGGTACTTACACTTTTGAGGACTGTGAGGAGTTTCCGACCATTATCAATCCGGAGAATAACTGGAACAATCCGCTCATCTTGAAAGTTAAGTTCAGTGGCGGCGATGATTCTTCGTTGGATTCCAAGACCGACGTTGATACGAGCAAGATTACCGGAGGTAGTACCACTCCGGAGGTCAAGACCGACCTCACCGTTAAGGTAAAGGACGACACCGCAACCGTTTCCAAGATCAACACCGATGATCTGTCCTCCAAGAACAGCATTACCCTCGATGTAACCGACGGCAACAAGGGCGTTACCGGCGTAAACCTGCCTGTTTCCGCCCTCGAGAAGATCGTGGACGCTAAGGTGCCCGGCACGACGCTTACCCTGTCCGATACCTCGGCGAAGTTCGATCTCACGGCGCTGACCGAAGTCACCAAGGCGGCTTCCGGCAAGACCGTTGACCTGCGTATCCTCACCGGCACTGACGCCGAGAAGAAGCTCTCCGCGACCGAAAAGTCTGCGATGAGCGATGTGAAGAACGCTTCTGCGGTTTCCGTGGCCCTCTCGTCCGATGATAAGGCAATCACCAGCCTCGGCTCCGGCAAGCTCACCGTGTCCGTGCCCTTCAAGTGGGACGGCAAGGGCGCTGTCCGTGCTTATCAGGTTGATGCGAACGGCAAGCTGGTTTCCGTTCCGGTCACCTGCAAGAACAACGTCGCAGAGCTGACCCTCACCGGCACCGGCAACTTCATCCTCGGCACCGTGGATACCAAGTCGTTCGACGATGTGGCCGACGATGCGTTCTACAAGACCGCCGTTGACTGGGCCGTTGAGAATGGCGTGACCTCCGGTATTTCGGACACCCTGTTCGCACCGGCTAAGACCTGCACCCGTGCTCAGGTCGTAACGTTTCTGTGGCGCGCAGCCGGTTCTCCGGAGCCGACCAAGACCGAGAATCCGTTTACCGATGTCAAGAGAGATGCTTACTATTATAAGGCTGTCCTCTGGGCACTGGAAAAGGGTATCACTTCGGGTACCTCGGCAACTACTTTCGCACCGGAAGCCGTTGTAAGCCGTGCTCAGGTTGTTACGTTCCAGTGGCGCATGGCGGATTCGACTAAGGCAAACGGTACGAATAATTTCACTGACGTTCCGGCAGACAGCTACTACAAGGACGCTGTTCAGTGGGCCGCTGAAAAGGGTATCACTTCTGGTACCTCGGCTACCACCTTTGCGCCGAACGCTGGCTGCACCCGCGGCCAGATCGTGACATTCCTGTATCGTCAGCTCGGCAAATAAGACAAGTTGATTATCCTATGCCACCTATGTATCCCATAGGTGGCATGGGTGTATAAAAAGAAAGAAGGATGTACATTATGAAGAAAAGACTGCTAAGCCTGCTGATGGCGTGTGCAGTGACAGTCGGCATGGCTCCGGCGGCACTGGCGGCGAACACCGCAGACCAGACCTACACCGTTACCGCAAACCTGATGTTGCCCGGCGAACTGAATACCCAGCTGCCCGGTGTCACCGCGTATATGACAAACGGCAACAATCCGCTCGGTGAGGGCGGCTATGAAGCCAAGGCACCGACCGAACCGGTGTCCAACAATGCCAAGGTCGTACAGCACACGGATGGTACGCTGACACTCACGCTCCCGCTTCCGAATCCGGTATTCACTCTGCAAAGCATCGGCGGAAGTTCGAACGCGACCATCACGGATACCGTGCGCGACAGCGCGACTTACACCTCGACGGACGGCAAGGCCACCCGTGAGGGTCGTATCACTCAGCTTACCATCAAGCTGAACGATCGTTCCGGCACCTATGTGTTCAACAACTGCGTGGAATTTCCGACACTGCTCGGTGTGGACTGGACGGTTCCGCTGACCCTCAACGTGGACCTCTCCAAGGTTCCGGCGGCAGGCAATAAGACCGGATTCACCGACGTAAAATCTTCGGACTATTTTGCACAGCCGGTAGCGTGGGCGGTTGAGAACAACGTCACCACTGGCACTTCTGCAACCAAGTTCTCTCCGAGCGCAAAGTGCACTCGTGCACAGATCATCACCTTCCTGTGGCGTGCATCCGGTTCGCCCGAGCCGACTGCCGCAAACCCGTTCACCGATGTAAAGTCCAGCGACTATTTCTACAAGGCTTGTGTCTGGGCGGCTGAAAACGACATGGCAGACGGCAACACCTTTGCACCGAACGCAGCCTGCACCCGCGCAATGGCAGTTGAGTTCATGTGGAAGCAGGCGGGCAGTCCCAAGGCTGACGCAGCAACCTTCACCGATGTAGCGGCAGATGCATCTTACAGCAACGCAGTTGCATGGGCCGTCAAGGAAAACGTAACGGCGGGCACTTCTGCAACGACGTTCTCTCCGAACGCAACCTGCACTCGCGGTCAGATCGTTACTTTCCTGTACCGCGGTCTGGCAAAGTAACCCGATAGTGAGGAAAACAATGTGAATAATCTCAAAAAACGGTGTATGGCAGTGGTTTCCGCGTGCTTGCTGATCGCCGGGAGCGCTGTTCCCGCGTTTGCGGCAGGGGAGACTACCCACACCGTCACCGCAAACCTGATGTTGCCCGGTGAGCTGAATACCCAGCTTCCTGGTGTCACCGCATATATGACAAACGGCAACAATCCGCTCGGTGAGGGCGGCTATGAAGCCAAGGCAC
>OGCO01006248.1_pt1 | contig 10744 bp, 9 predicted proteins | sample 1570171 | NCBI WGS metagenome assembly OGCO01 (sample SAMEA4370583, study PRJEB24528) | human gut metagenome | reverse complement strand
AGCAACAGACTCATAATCTGGAGGTCCCTGGTTCAAGCCCAGGCTGGTCCACAAAGAAAAAGGCTGATTCCTAAGGGAATACAGCCTTTTTTCTTTATGGAGACCTCCGATTAAGGGTCTGTTGCTTTAGTAGATTTAGTCTCAAGTTAGACAATTGTTGACCTATTGTTGACCCCAAACTAAGTAGGTAATGCTAACGATTAAAGCAGAAGTCCAACAGGACAAACAACGAAGTGACAAGACGTATAACGTCAAGGTAAGATTTACGATGGACAGAAAGGTGAAAAGGTTATCCACAAGCCTGTTCGTAACCTCCAATGAACTCACTAAGGACTTTAAGTTTAAAGAGAACACTCCCACCAAAAAGGAAATTGATAACCTTGTGATGTACTACAAGGAGCAATGTCGCAATTTCCAAGTAGACCAACACAACTACTCCCTAGATGAAATTTTCGACCTCTTAAACCATGAACAGGAGAAGCAGCAGACCATTGACTTTATAAAATTCAGTCGTGAATGGATTTCTTCTGCCACAATTAAAGGTGCACCCAATTACACCACTGCCATTAATGCCTTGGTACGGTTTGTTGGTAAAGAAGAATTGGATGTAAATCTGATAACCTTAGATTTCTTGGAGCAGTTCAAAGTATTCTTGATTGGAGAACGTGAAGCACGTACCAAGAAACTAATGCAGCAGGGTAAGCGTGTTCCTTCTAATCGCTCACTATCCCTTTACTTGATAAGCATTAAGAAACTGTTCAAAGAGGCTCAAAAGAAGTACAACAAGAGAGAGAAAAATCTCATTCTGATACCTAACAATCCATTTACAGACTTTGAGATACCTAGACAAGAAGCAACCCGTAAAAGAGCTATTCCAGCAGACATCATCAAAAAGGTATGGAAGCTACCCTATAAAGACATGAAGAAGGGGTACAAATCAACCTGCCGTTACAACTTGGCTAAAGATTGCTTCATTCTATCATTCTGTTTGATGGGGATTAATTCTGCCGACCTTTACAATGTCACGGAAAGAACAGGTGACACCATTACTTACAACAGAACCAAGACCAAAGCTCGTAGATTAGATGGTGCAAAAATGATGGTGAACATTCCAAAAGCAATTCTTCCACTGGTTGAGAAGTACAAAGACCCAAGTGGCAAACGACTCTTTAATTTCTATCGCTACTATGCAGATGAAGGAAACTTCAACAAAGCCATCAACTACGGCTTGAAAGAAATTGGTCGATTGTTGGGTGTAGATGATTTGGAGTACTACGCAGCCCGCCACTCATGGGCTACCATTGCACTCAACAAAGTAGGTATTGACAAGTACACTGTACACGCTGCATTAAACCATGTTGATGAATCAATGAGAGTAACTGACATCTACATTGAACGAGACTTTGTAAATGAGAACAAGGCTAATGCAAAAGTCATTAAGTACGTGTTTGGGAAGTAGCTTTTAATTAATCCCGCTTACAGCAATGTGAGTGGGATTTTTTAACTTTGCAGTCTAAATGTAAATGCATTATGACAAGTTACACACTACCAATTCCAGAACTTAAAAGACTGGAACCAATTCTAGAAGAACTCTTTGGCTACAGACGTGCCATGTTTGAAAATGAGCTACTAAACGTTTACCGCACCAAGTACCCTAATGGAATCAGTAAAGAAGTAGCTAATAATTACATGATTGCCTGTCCGTTTTTAGATGAGATTGCAGTGGATAATGGTGCGTTTGATTACCACCGTTACGCACCAAGACCAGCCTCAACAAGCATGGAACTTGATGTGAAAAGTTTCATTATGGACACAGAGCATGAGATTACGATTGTTCTTTCCAATGATACCATCTTAAAACAGTTAGACAAATTGTTGCAGGACTATGGAGAGAAAGACAGCAGCGAAACAATCAGAACAACTCTTCTTATCGTAGCTGCCATTTACGACAAGCATGTAAAAGGGGAACTCTACACAGAAATTACCATGTCTGAGAATACGCTTCCTTATCTCCAACAAGTCCGTCCAGAAATGTTAAAGCTCTTTGAGTTGCTTAATACTAAGAGATACTCACCTAGCAAGAAGAAAGAATTAAGAGTGTTCAATCCTATCACTATTGATAATGGAGTAAAGAAAATCACCCTTGAAAACTCATGCCATTGGCTGACTGACTTACTGGATGACTACCTGCAAATTTACTTGGGAGTTAAAAGTCTGGAAGAAGCCCAAGCAGAACTAAAGGAAGTGTATGCAGAGAAAAAAGGCAGGAAAGCTAGTAATGTAGCTTGTAATCTTATCATGTACGGCACATTCCATCTCTTACAAAAATACTCGTCATTGAAAACCAAGAGCGAACAGATACGTATGACATTGGACTACATGAAACTACTGTTTGAAGAAGGCAGTTACAATGTTGATGAGAACTCAACCAATGCAGCTATTGCTTACTTAGTGAAGCAAGGGTACAAACCACAATGGAAACCCAAGCAGATTGAAGACTACAACTTCTCACCCAACAATCAATCTACAGAATACCTCTGGTAATTAATAATCTACCAATCCTCACAGACTACCATGTAATTGCATGGTAGTTTTTTTATGTCCTTAAATGAGCTAACTCACTGATAACCTACAATCTAAAGAATACCCCTCAAATCGCTTCTTATTCTTTATTACCCACCTTCTAAGTATTCCCCAACTTTGCAACGTAATCGAAAGACAAACGGTGCGCACCACTCTCGATTCAAAGAATTAAATTAATGTTTAACGAATTGAATTTTAGATTATGTCAACATTCAATTTACAAGGTTTAAGCACACCTAAAAGTGCATTGTACGATAATGAGAGTGCGTACAAAGAATTACTCTCAAGAGTAAATAACGGTGAATCCATTGTGGTTAGTGTTTACACAGACAGGGACAATTATCCGGCATTCAGTATTGAAACCAAGAAGGTTGCTCGTTTCAAGGTAAGGGTAAATCAAGACCTCTTAATTCAACTCATTGGGTATCTCAATAACGACACAGTGAATGAAAATGCAGTCAAAGCAAACGAGGTAGAACCTTATGAAGAAGGCAAAGATTTCAAAACTGACCTGTTTAAGCTTCTGATTGATACAGGGTTCACACCGCAAATTTCTCCACTATTCCGAACCGTTTACGGTTATGTTAATGCAGTGTTCAACTTCCCTAATGGAAGAATGTATTTCCATCTTGAAAGTACCGATGAACTAAAGGACTACTTGGCAGACAAGAAACTATTGTAATCAGTACTCAAAAGGAGAGAGTTATTAGTAAGGCTCTCTCCTTCCTTCTCCTTCTTCTTCTTAATTAACAATTAAAAACATTACATCATGACAACTAACATAATTGAACTACACAAAGATAAGAAAGGTAACATTCCTTACCTAACAACCATTCTTAAAGAAATACCAACTAACACAATTCTCTGCAAGACGCTGACTGGTTTAGGAGCTACTTATGGAGAAATTAAAGCTAAACGTAACTCCATCATTGTTGAACCGAATGTCTCAACTATCCAATGTAAATGTGCTGACCCTAAACACGCTAATGACAATTTGTACGGAGTCATTGAGAAAGTGGGCGTAGATGACATCAAAGAATACATAGTTAATACCAAAGATAAGTATTATAAATTTCTGGTTACTCCTGAATCGTTCTACAAGGTCAAAGAAGCATTTAAGGAATTGGAATTGAGTGTGTACAATGAATGTTTCATGTTATTTGACGAATCTCACAAGCTTGTGAAGGACGCAGACTATCGTGAAGGTATTTACTTACCTTTAGACGACTTCTTCCAGTTCAAAGGCAAGGCATTAGTTTCTGCAACTCCCGTTGAGCTGTCAGACCCACGATTTAAGGATTTTCAGAAGCTAGTAATTGAACCGCAATTTGATTTTCATGTGAACATAGAGATCCAATGCACTAACAACACTCTGGAACGATTTAAACAGACCATCAACAATTTACAAAGCAACTGCATTTGCATCTTCCTTAATTCTACTGATACGATCCATGCTCTCATGGAGAAGATTGGGATACTTGACGAATCAACTGTATTTTGTGCACCTAAGAGTGTCTACAAATTAAAGCAATCACTGAATTTCAAGAATGCCTATTCTAAATTCGACCCTAAATTAATGAAGAAGTTCAACTTCTTTACAGGCAGATTTAATGCAGGTATGGACATAGATTTAGACTACAAACCAGACCTAATCATGCTGTCAGATGTAAACTTGGTAGAGCACACAGTCTTAGACCCTTTCTCGGACATGATACAGATAGTAGGCAGATTCAGAAATGGACTCAACTACATTACACACATAACCAATTTTTTTAAGGATTACACTTACAGAAGTAAAGAAGACGTATTACATGAAGTGGACATCTACGAAGCCAATTACACGTACATTCGCAGAGAACTGGGCAATGCAAATGACAATGGTAGCCAATGCGCATTCCGTACCTTATTAAAGACTTCTCCCTTCAATCAATTCTTGGATTGGAATAAGAAAAAATCTTATTGCGCTGTTGACAACTACGTAAATGATGTAATGGTAAGGAACATGTACTTAAATAAAGACACTTTGTTTTCAACCTACACAGATGAGTCGCTAATAAGATACTTCTCTGCAACTAGAAACTCTTATTTTTATAAAGTAGGTGATGCAGAATGGTTACAACTACGTAATGCCAATAAATCTATCATTTCCAAGAGGAAAGTGACAGTAGACATTTTGGAGAAGATTCTGCCTTACGAAACTGAATCTGACTACGCATTTAGGAATGAGATTTGTAAGGCTGACCCTCTGATTATTGAAGCGGTTGATACATTAGGGATTGCAAAAGTACGTAGCCTTCGCTACATTACTAAGAACTTGAAGTTAGCCATTTATAAGGCTAAGTGTAAATCGCCACAAGTAACTGAATTGATACATGATTACTTTAAAGTTGGTGGCAGATACTTACTGACCGACATTAAGGCAAAAATCAAGCAAATCTATGAAGAATGTGGTGTTGAACCCCAAGAAAGGGTCACGGCACAGACTTTACATAAATACTTTAACTGTGCCCGAACCACCATTAAGGGGAAAGAAGGATTATTGATAACTAGCAAACTTTACTAGTAAGGTCTGGGGAAATTTGAAGGAAGTTTACTCTATAGACCCCTTCCGAAAAATACCAGACTGTCAAATTAATAGGCTGTATGTATTTACTAAGCAAGTGTAAACCACTCTAAGTACCGTGGACATGAAAAAGTTCTCATTCAAAGCTCTTCTTAATTACATAGCTTATAAGGTTTGGAGCCAGTTGGAAATTTACAGCCTTCAAGTAATAATTAAAATGAGGTTAATCACGTGTGGTTAAACACCTTGTAGTAGTGAGTTCAAACACCTTATGACTACACTCTTGCTAACTACACTCCTCTAGATAATTCAAAGTCCTAACGGACTTCTCATTATGTTTTTAAAAAAATTATGGATAAGAAACTACCGTTCAAAGAATACACCGTATTAAACAACAACTTGGTTCAATCATTAGGTTGTTCGGATGCCTACAGAGCTTATGTACTAGCTCTAACTACAGACAAAAAAACTCTGGAAACTGACACTACCATAGAACAGTTAGCTACTTTTGTAGGTGAATCTTCCAGCAATTACATCAAAGGAAGCAGGAACAAGTCATTCAATGACAAGCTCAAAGCCACCAATGAGGTGACAATTATTCCATTCAAAGCTAATGGACGTGATAGGAATAAGTATGTATTCAACCAACCTCCTAGCGGTGGGTACATAAGAATCAGCAGAAAGTTCTATGATGATTGGAATCATCTCTCAGAGAAAGCACTACTAGGCTTCATTCTTAAATTATTCAGTGTTGCAGAACCTCACAGCCTCTTTGTTATTAAGAACATGAGGCAACTTGAAAAACTAATTCACATGGGGCACGCCACCATAAGAAAATACATGAAACAATTAGAACTTTTAGGATTGTTACAACCCATTGAAAATGGTTGGGAATTAAAAATTGAAGGCTTAATAATAGATCAGCCAGGACAAAAAGCAATAAGGGAATTGATAAACCTATTGGATAGGCTTTACGCTTCTCATGAAGACCGTAAGGAGCTAATGCCAGCCTATCTAAAGGAGTATGAATACTACAGGAATAGGAACTTTGAAGGAGTTGAGAACTTGGGAAATTTATTGGTAACACTCTCTTGCGGGATGACAAGATACCCAAAGAAGGAAAAAAAGCAAGCACCATCAGACATCATAATACTATAAGCAAAAGCTCTAAGCAGATTAAGTAGCTTAGGGCTTATTTTTATTACCCCCTCCCCTTCAAGCATGAGAAGTGATTACATTTAGACTTTACGTTCTTACGAAGTGATTACATTGATTTCAAAAGAATGGCTTACATGGAAATTTAAAAGAGATGTATGTCTCAAACCCTTCTGTTGTGTTACCCCTCATACCCTTCCTACCAATCAATAGAAAAATGAAAGCTAAACATGAAACAGCTTCCCAACCCCAAACGAATGAAATTTTTAATTTGTCAGTTCTGCCAAGTGCAGATAATTAAAGACTGACTACAAAAACACACATTCGTAATGAGATTGGAAAGTACTTTCATGCAAAGCGTTCATTTTGTCTACATTCAACTGATTACTAATCTTAAACAATGCGTATGGAGAAATTAAAGATTGTATTAACGCTAGGAGTTATCTTAATCCTTCCTGTAGTCCTAATGCCACAGTTTTTCATTGGTTTACTTGTTCTGACTGTGGTGTGTTTCGCACTCAGACGAAGAGCTTTTTAATACTAACTTAATGAATTACAAATCATGGAAACATTACAGATTACGCCAGTAATGGCACAAAGGAGAAGTTTAAATTTTGGTGAGTATGCAGAAGACGCTACTTTAGTAATGGAAGAACAGCCCACAAGGGAAAAGAGACCGTTATTCATTGAAGCCAACACGATTGAAGCAAGTTTGGAGCATTTAAGAAATGATTGTATCATTCCTGTATTCGCCAAGGATAATGAGGCTACCTTATCTCATGTGGCTTTCATTGAAACAGTGCAAGACGCTGCAAGGACATTCTTTCAAGGTGAACAAATTGAATTGCCTGACATTCGTGTTTCTCATGTTATTAAAGGCAGAATACCCGAAGCAATCCATAAGCCTGCCAATCAATTACTGGAAAGTGACAAGACTATCTACTACGAAAGATGCGCTTTTGTCATTCAAGTTCCTACGATTTACGAGACAGTAAACGGTAACAGGCTGACTCTTACTATTGGCGGAGTTCGTGCCTACAATCATACGAACTTATACAGTAAGAAGACAGCAGAACGATTTAAAGTATTCATTGGCTTTACCTGTAAGGTCTGTACGAACTTGTGCGTATCAACTGACGGGTATCTTTCATGTTTGGAAGTTACCAATACGAATGAGTTATACCGTGCCATCTTGGAATTGTTCAACCGTTATGATCCAGCCAAGCACATACATTTGATGCAAACACTTGGCAACTCTTACTTAACGGAACACCAGTTTTGCCAATTACTTGGGAGAATGAGACTTTACCAGTCATTACCACAGAGCCTACAGAAAGCCATACCAAGAATGTTACTAACTGACAGTCAGATTAACAATGTGGCGAAGTCTTACATTCAAGATGAGAATTTTAGTAGCTTGGGGAATGACTTATCAATGTGGAAGTTCTACAATTTACTTACTGGTAGTAACAAGTCAAGTTACATAGATTCTTTCTTGGACAGGGCTTACAATGCTACAGAATTGGTTACTGGAATTGCAGCCGCTTTACATGGAGATGAGAAATACCAATGGTTTTTAAGTTAGTGGTATTTGAGAATACACAAAATTGTCAAATGCTTAATTCTTGAAACTATGGTACAAAAGTTATTCTATGTATTGTTATTTGTCGCCACTATGCTTGTGGCTATGCTATCATTTCCTTTAATCATGGTTGGCTATGCTCTCTTAATTGCCTACGCTCTTATCAAGGGTAGCTAACCATGTGTTCAAATTGGGAGCGTGTTCAAATTAATCTGGAAAGATGGTTTGAATACATTCCCTTATGTTATTAACTTAATCAAAGAATTAAATGAGAACAAAAGCAGTGATTTATGCTCGTGTTTCATCTGTTAGTGACAGACAGGACACAAGCAGACAAATTGAGGATTTAAGAAAGTATGCCAACTTACGGGACATTGAAGTAGTTGCCACATTTGAAGAACACATAAGCGGTGCAAAGAAGAATGAGGAACGCCAAATTCTTACGGACTGTTTGGAATACTGTACTACTAATTCAGTTCATTACTTGCTACTATCTGAACTTTCCAGACTGGGCAGAAGTACATTACAAGTGCTTCGCTCATTAGAAGTACTACATGAAGCCAAAGTTTCCGTTTACATTCAGAACTTGGGACTTTACACACTTCAACCAGATGGTAAAGTAAATCCTATCGTCTCCATTCTGATTACCATACTAGCGGAAATGTCTAACATTGAGAGAAGCAACATTGTCTATCGTTTGAACAGCGGTAGGAGTAATTACATTGCCAAAGGTGGGAAATTAGGACGGAAGACAGGCAGTATCAAAACGGAAGAAAAGAAACGGGAAGAGTACAAAGAAGTAATTCAACTGTTAAAGAAGGGCTACTCTGTTAGAAATGTAGCCAAGTTACAAGGAATTGGCATCTCCACAGTTCAACGGGTGAAGAACATCTTTGTCAATGCCTAGTCTTTTTAATTGGTTGGGAGGAAATTTTTAAAATTCTACCTTTATGGGGACTTGGCTAATTTCCTCCTAACCTTAAAATGTTGAGTAGAAGTCAGCCTCAACGATTAATAAACAATAGTTCTTGCTAATCAAACGTAAATTCGTAACTTTGTAGCAATTTCAGAAGCCTAATGCGTTAGGACTGGAAGGACTTATTAAGAAAACGAAGAGCGTTTAAAGCATTATCCTGTCATGAAATCTGGACAATTTCATTCTCCAAGGATAATAGGCAAGAACGCTCACGCTTAGTTTGTTGTTATCAACTTCTCATGTGCATGGGAAGGCTGCATAATTACATTAGGCGTGGGCTATTGTTTATTACTTGGAGATGGGCAGTCCAGAGCCTCATGACGGTAATAATCAGTAGTTCCCACGCTTCTTCTGTATGTAACAGTCAACCATTGGGAACTGGTTGACATTAAAAAAGCATGTAAAAAACAGAGAGTTTGAATTAACCAATCAATTGACAGTTCTTTTAAGGAGTGTGCAGCCTTTGCTGTGTTCCTCACACTCATTTAACCTATTACTAATGCTTTCTGCAAGGAACGTAGAAGCACAAACAGATTTATTACAATGAAAACTTTAAGATTAATTGGAATGGCGATTGTAGCCGTAATTATGAGTGTTAACTTTACTGCATGTAGTGACGATGACGATGAAGGAGAAGGCAATAACGGTACTAGTAAGAAATTCATCTCTGCGACATACGAATCTGGGGATGCATCCTCATTTGAGTATGATAACCAAGGAAGAATTACGAAGGAAGTGTGGGATGAATACGAGCTTCGCCAAGAAATTACAGAATTTACTTATGAAGCAAATAGAATCATAGCAACGGCTTATGACATAAGCTCTTCCAGTAGTGCTGATGAGAAATGGATAACCAACTATGAATTAAAGGATGGCATCATAGCTAGCAAGGTTGAGTATAACCCTGAAGGAGAAGCAATCGTTAATGTCAAATACAATTATGACAGTTCAAAACAACTTGTTTCCATTGAATACAGCAACTCTTACAATACTAACAGCGAAAAACTAGTAAAATTCATCTGGCAGAATGGCAACATCACTTCTATGATTGATGATGATGCTACAGAATTGTCTTACACTTCACTTCCTTACCAGTTCCTAGGTGAAGCAACCAATGTGTTTGATCCAGATTTAATTAACAACACACTTTTTGCCCAAGGATTCTATGGTAAATGCCTCACAAATTTAGTCAAGACTGAACGAGGCTATGACCATTATGATTACATCTACACAACGGACGAGGAAGGCTATGTAACCAAAGTCATTATGGAATACGAAGACGGAGACCAATGGGCATGTTATTGCTCTTGGAAGTAAAATGTACTAAAAAGGTAGAACGACACTGAATTAGCTTCAATGTCGTTCTACTTGTGTCTTTTTTTTCTTCACTAACTTCCGCTTATCTTCTTTAGTAGCCTTCTGGAAATACTTCTCTAGCAATTCTCTTGTTACAGGCATGTAAGTCACATCTGTTGTTACAATCTCCCTAACTTCTTGTGGCATGTAATACACAGCGTTGTCCTTCTTTGTCACTCTCATTCTGGTTAACGTTAATTGGTTGGTCATTGATTAATCTACTTACAAAGGTACTAAGAAGAGAATTGAGAACATAATGCTACGAACCAGATTTCAAAAACGAGGCAAAAAGCATGTATGTAAATTAAAATCAGCATTTGGAATCACGAAAAAGTGTAATTTACTTCTTAAATAGGGAAATTATTGCTTACTTTGCAAAGCAAGCTCAATGTTGACCCATTGTTGACCTTTAAACTTGCAAAGAGATAGTTAATGTGTTGATAATCGTCTTAATGAGAAAACTAATAACGAAGCCTCATAATCTGGAGGTCCCTGGTTCAAGCCCAGGCTGGTCCACATTAAAAATCAA
>OGCO01006247.1_pt1 | contig 10746 bp, 9 predicted proteins | sample 1570171 | NCBI WGS metagenome assembly OGCO01 (sample SAMEA4370583, study PRJEB24528) | human gut metagenome | reverse complement strand
GCATTGAGGGCATCGACACCCGCAGCCTGACCCGCACCCTGCGGGAGAGCGGCGTCATGAACGGTGCCATCACCACCGAGTTTGACCCTGACGCCGAGCCGGAGAAGAAGGCCGCGCTGCTGCCCGAGATTGCCGCTTATGCCGTCGTCAACGCCGTCAAGACCGTCACCTGCCGCGAGGCCAAGACCTACGAGCCGACCCAGGCAGGGGAGTGGGGCGACACGCCTCTGCACGTTGCACTGTTGGATCTGGGCTGCAAGAACAACATCGTGCGCTGTCTGCAAAAGCGCGGCTGCCGCGTGACCGTGCTGCCCGGCATGACCACCGCCGCCGAACTGGCTAAACTTAACCCCGACGGCCTGATGCTCTCCAACGGCCCCGGCGACCCGGCAGAGAATGTGGAAATCATTGCAAACATCCGCGAAATGCTGAACACCGGCATCCCGACCTTCGGTATCTGCCTGGGCCACCAGCTCACCGCGCTGGCCGCGGGCGCTAAGACCTGCAAGCTGAAATACGGTCACCGCGGTGCCAACCAGCCGGTCAGCCACATCAGCAAGAGCCGTACCTTCATCACGAGCCAGAACCACGGCTACGCGGTGGAGGACGAGACACTGTCCAAGGACGTAGGCCAGATGAGCTACTTCAACGCCAACGACGGCACCTGCGAGGGTGTTGACTACTTTAAATGGAACTGCTTCACCGTGCAGTTCCATCCCGAGGCCAACGGCGGCCCCAAAGATACCGAGTTCCTGTTTGACGAGTTTGTCAGCCGTATGCTGGCTGCGAAAGGAGTGATCGACAATGCCTAAAGACCCGCGTATCAAAAAGGTGCTGGTCATCGGTTCCGGCCCCATCATCATCGGTCAGGCGGCGGAGTTCGACTACTCCGGTACCCAGGCCTGCCGTGCGCTGAAATCCGAGGGCGTAGAGACGGTGTTGGTCAACTCCAACCCCGCCACCATCATGACCGACCCTGACATCGCCGACCATGTATATATTGAGCCGCTGACCGCCGAGGTCGTCGAGCGCATCATTGAAAAAGAAAAGCCCGACGCCATCTTGCCTAACCTGGGCGGCCAGATGGGCCTGAACCTCTCCATGGAGTTGGCCCGCAGCGGTTTCCTGGACCGCAGCGGTGTCCGTCTGCTGGCCTGCAAGCCCGACACCATCGACCGCGCCGAGGATCGCCAGCTGTTCAAGGACACGATGGAAAAGCTGCACCAGCCCATCATCCCCTCCAAAGTCGTGGAGGATCTGGACGACGCACTGGACTTTGCCGAGGTCATCGGCTACCCGGTCATCGTGCGCCCTGCTTTTACCATGGGCGGCACCGGCGGCGGCATCTGCGAGGACCGCGAGAAGCTGCATGAAATCGCCACCAACGGTCTGCGCCTGTCTCCGATCCACCAAATCCTCGTAGAGAAGTGCATTTCCGGCTGGAAGGAAATCGAGTACGAGGTCATGCGTGACTCCAAGGGCAACGTTATCACCGTCTGCAACATGGAGAACCTGGATCCCGTCGGCATCCACACCGGCGACTCCATCGTCGTGGCCCCCAGCCAGACCCTCTCCGATAAAGAGTACCAGATGCTGCGCACCGCCGCGCTGGATATCATCACCGAACTGGGCATCGAGGGCGGCTGCAACTGCCAGTTTGCCCTGAAGCCGGACAGCTTTGAGTATGCTGTCATCGAGGTCAACCCCCGCGTGTCCCGCTCCTCCGCGCTGGCATCCAAGGCCACCGGCTATCCCATCGCCAAGGTCGCCACGAAGATTGCCCTGGGCTATACGCTGGACGAGATCACCAACGACGTTACCGGCGAGACCTGCGCCTGCTTTGAGCCGGCCCTCGACTACGTTGTCGTCAAATACCCGAAGTGGCCGTTTGACAAGTTCGTCTATGCGGACAAGTCTCTCGGCACCCAGATGATGGCCACCGGCGAGGTCATGGCCATCGGCAACAATTTCGAGCACGCCATGATGAAGGCTGTCTCCTCCACCGAGCTGGGCCTTGACACGATGACGCTGCCCGACTTTGAGAAGCTGACCACCGAGAAAGTCATTGAACACCTGCACGTGCAGGATTCCGAGCGCGCCTTCTGCGTCTACGAAGCCCTCAAGCGCGGCGTGCCACATGATGTAATTTATGACATTACCAAGATTGACTGGTGGTTCCTGGACAAATTGCAGCACCTGGCCGACATTGAAATGGGCCTGAAAACCGGCGAACTGACGACGGAAAAATATCTGAACGCGAAGAGGTTCGGTTTCCTGGATAAGACCATCAAACGCCTGGCGGGCGTGGACACCCTGCCCGAAGCGCCGAAGGCCGCCTTCAAGATGGTCGACACCTGCGCCGCGGAATTTGCCGCCAAGACGCCGTATTTCTACTCCACCTACGACGAGGATAACGAGGCCAAGCAGTTCATTGCCGAGCGCAGCGACCCCAACAAGAAGAAGGTGCTCGTTTTCGGCTCCGGCCCCATCCGCATCGGTCAGGGCATCGAGTTCGACTACTGCTCGGTCCACGCGGTCTGGACGCTGAAGCAGCACGGCTGCGAGGCGATCCTGGTCAACAACAACCCCGAGACGGTCTCCACCGACTTTGACACCGGCGACCGCCTCTACTTTGACCCGCTGAACCCCGAGAGCGTCGACCATATCATTGAGACCGAAAAGCCCGATGGCTGCCTCGTGCAGTTCGGCGGCCAGACGGCCATCAAGCTGGCGAAGCACATGGATGAGATCGGCCTGCCGATTCTCGGCACCCCCGCTGACGCCATTGATGAGGCCGAGGATCGCGAACGCTTTGACGAGCTGCTCGAGCGCTGCGGCATCCCCCGCCCGGAGGGCCGCACGGTCTTTACGCTGGACGAGGCTTTGCAGGCGGCACAGGAGGTCGGCTACCCGGTCCTGATGCGCCCCTCCTACGTGCTGGGCGGTCAGAACATGATCGTGGCCTACAATTCCAGCGACGTTATCGAGTACATGGGCGTCATCACGAAGCACGTTGACATGAGCCACCCGGTCCTGATGGACAAGTACATCCTCGGCACCGAGTGCGAGGTCGATGCCATCTGCGATGGTACCGATTATCTGGTGCCCGGCATCATGCAGCAGGTCGAGCGTACCGGCGTTCACTCCGGCGACTCCATCTGTGTCTACCCGCCCACGACCTTCAGCCAGAAGGTCATTGACACGCTGGTCGACTACACCGGCCGCTTTGCCCGCGAGCTGAAGGTCGTGGGCCTGGTCAACGTGCAGTACGCTGTGCAGAATGACCGCGTCTATGTCATCGAGGTCAACCCGCGTTCCTCCCGCACCGTGCCCTATATCTCCAAAGTCACCGGTGTGCCGATGGTCGATCTGGCCGTGCGCTGCACCTTGGGCGAAAAGCTCAAGGATATGGGCTACGGCACCGGTCTGTGGCGCAATGGCCAGAGCCCCTACTACGCCGTCAAGGTGCCTGTGTACAGTTTCCTGAAGCTGCACGGCGTTGACACGATGCTGGGCCCCGAGATGAAGTCCACCGGTGAGGTGCTGGGCATCGCCCCCACCTTCCACGAAGCCATGATGAAGGGCCTGGTGGCGGCTGGCTACCAGTTCAAGGTGCCCGGCCCCGGCTCCTGCGTCATTATCTCGGTCAAGGACAGCGACAAAGCTGAAGCTGCCAAGCTGGCCTGGAAGCTGCACGACTACGGCTATAAGATTTACGGCACACCCGGCACAGCCAAGTACTTGAACGGCGAGATGATACCCTGCAGCGTCGTCCGCCAGATGAGCGGCGCACGCCCCAACGTGCTGGATCTGCTGGAAAGCGGCCTGGTGGATTACATCATCTCCACCAGCCCCCATGGCCGCGACCCGCACCGCGACTCGGTCAAGTTCCGCCGCAAGGCCACCGAGCTGTCCATCCCGACCATCACGGCCATGGACACCGCCAGCGTGCTGGTGGACGCCCTGCGCGGCGACCACGATATCAGCCAGATGGAGCTGGTGGATATCGCGAATTTGCACCGCGAAGCGGCAAATGGGAAATAACAAATAGCATGAACGCCTGTACCTGTAAAAAGGGTGCAGGCGTTTTGTTGTGGATTGCTATTATAGGGCTACCGCCCCAGTATGCAGGCGCAGATGATGCGCACCCGCCGTACCCGGCAGATCGGCGTCATTATGCCCAAGCTCAGCAGTGAGAGCTGCGCCCGCATGGTGGAGGGCATCAGCCGCGTGCTGGACGAACAGGGCTACCAACGCCGCCACCGTGGCCTACGGCTGGCAGCACTGCATGACGATTCCCCGGGTGCTGACCCGGGACAATGCCGGGCACATCCTGCAGAACCCGGTGTCCGAGCTGGCCGCCCGCCGCGGGACCGCTGTGACCGCCACAGACGGTGCAGAGCAGGCCGTGGATGCCTGCTTCGACCTGGTTTGCCGCCCCTGGTGGGGACTTCTCTCTGGGCTTTGACGGCGGGCTGACGCTGGCTTACAGTGACGCCGACCGCACCTGCTGCCTGACCTTTACCGACGCCGCCATGTCCGGCGGCCGCACGAGCCGCTGTGTGGTGCTGGATGCGCCATGCCGCCGTCTACGGGTGGTGGGGGATGCGTCCTCGCTGGAAATTTTCCTCAACGACGGCGCGGCCGTTCTGTCCACCCGGTACTACCCCGCCGGGGGCCAGGTCACACTGCGGCCCGCCAACTTTACCGCCGCAGTCTACCCGCTGAATCTGTAAGGAGGTCCGCTATGGCTCGTGATACTTTGTACGCGATCGGCGAAGCGCTGATCGACATGATACCGTCCAAAAGCGGCTGCGCCTTTGCCGAGGTACCCGCCTTTGCGCCCCGGGTAGGCGGTGCGATTGCCAGCTACCCCGACGCCGCGCAGATGGGCTTGTACCGCGCTGCGCCGCTCGGATATTCCAGCGCAGAACGTGCATTTTTTGCCATATGTCACTTTTTGCCGGATTCCGTTCGCAAATTTTATGATTTTTGCCGAAAAACCGCCTTTTTGCGAAAAAACTCTTGATTCTGCGCACAATTTTCTCTATAATAAACAACGTAATAATAAAGGCTATGTGTGCCTATAAGGATAGGAGTTAAAAATATCATGACGAGATCTCAGTTGATTACCAAGGTTGCCAATGACACCAACATGACCGCCGCTGAAGTGGAGAAGGTTATGGACGGCATTTTCGGCACCATCGGCGATGTGCTCAAGAGCGGCGACAAGGTCACCATCGCAGGCTTTGGCCGTTTCGAGATGCGTGAGCGCCAGACCAAGAACTTCACCAACCCCAAGACCAAGGTCACCAGCAAGCTGGAGCCGACGGCCATCCCCGGCTTCAAGGCCAGCGGCCGCCTGAAGGAAAAGGTCTCCGGCTGATTTCGTCTGTATTGATATGATTTGGAAGGACCCGCGGAAATGCGGGTCCTTTTTGCGTCTAAGCCTCCCTTGTCAAAGACAGGCTCCCCCGCTCCGGGGGAGATGGCGCGTAGCGCCAGAAGGGGATCTGGTGGCCCGCAGGGCCGGAGGGATTCCGACGGACTTTCCGGGTAACCTCAACACCCCCGCGGCGGCATGAGGGCATGCCGCCCTACGTCTGTCCGCGGAGTATACGTAGGGCGGGGTGCCCTCACCCCGCCGGGTCGTGTGCGGCCACCGCAAGCCTCCCGGGTCGTCGAGGACGCCGACCCCTACAGCAGCAAAAAACGGAGCACCGCATTTTCATACGGTGCTCCGTTTTTATTTTTTCAAAATTACAGATGAATATGCCGCGGCACGCCGTTGATGTAGATCGGCGACAGCTCGGCCTGGATGAGCGGGCGGGCGTAGCGCTCGAACTTCTCGTTGACGTGCATCCCGTCCTCGGTGATCCAGTCGGCGGGGACCTTCTTCTCAAAGTTCGCGACCTTCGTCACATCGACCATCTCGGTCTCTACGCGGTAAGGCTGGTCGCTCAGGCGCTTGATGGCGGCCATCTTGGCGGTCTCGCCGCGCATGGCGGCCTCCACCGCTGCGCCGCCGACCTGGTAGGCCTCGGTCACGTCGGTGCGGCTGGCCAGATGGCTGGCGCAGCGCTGCAGCGTAGAAAACTCGATAGCGCGGGTCTTACAGCCCAAGCGGACGCGGATCAGGTCCGCCAGATAGCGGCTCGTGCCGCTCAGGATGGCCTTGTGGCCGAAGGCATCCAGCTGACCTGCCGTGGAGACCAGGTCGCACAGGAAAACGCCGTCCTTGTTCTTGACGCCCTCGCTGACCGCGATAATAACATTGTGGCGCTCTTTTTCCAGCTCGGCCACGCGCTTGAGGAACGCCTCCTCGTCAAAGGGGCACTCGGGCAGCAGGATCAGGTCTGGGCCGTTGCAGTCCGGACCGGCAGCCAGACTGGCGGCAGCAGCCAGCCAGCCGGTGTGGCGGCCCATGATCTCGGCCACCGTCACGCTGCGCAGGTCGTAGACGCTGGAATCGCAGATGACCTCCTTTAGGATCGTGGCGATGTACTTCGCCGCGCTGCCGTAGCCGGGGGTGTGGTCGGTCAGCATCAGGTCATTGTCAATGGTCTTGGGCACGCCGATAAAGCGGATCTCGCTGTTGACGGTCTTGCCGTAGGCGCTCAGCTTGGAGATCGTGTCCATCGAGTCGTTGCCACCGATGTAAAACACCGCGCCGATGTCGTTCTGCCGGAACAGCTCAAACAGCTGCACAAACGGTTTCTCGTCAACGGCGGGGTCGGGCAGCTTGTGGCGGCAGCTGCCCAGAAAGCTGGACGGCGTGCGCTTGAGCAGCTCAATATCCATCTTGTCACTCAGCACGCCATCCAGATCCACCAGCTTTTCCTCCAGCAGACCCTCGATGCCGTACTGCATACCGTAGACATGGGGTGCGCCGCAGGCCTTGGCTGTCTCATAGACGCCCGCCAGACTGGAGTTGATGACGGCAGTCGGGCCGCCCGACTGACCAACCAGAACATTTTTCATAAATTTACCTCTCGTATATTTTATTGTAATTTTATAATACGTATTTTTCTATAGCCGTTGCCACACCGTCATGATTGTTGTCATCCGTCGTGACATCGGCAATTTTCCTGATGTCGTCGGTGGCGTTGCCCATGGCCACACCCAAACCCGCCGCTTCGATCATCGCGCGGTCATTGCCGGAGTCTCCCACGGCCATCGTCTGCGCGCGGGTCAGGCCCAGGTGTGCCGCCAGCGCCAGCAGACCGCTGCCCTTCGTCACGCCGGGGGCGTTGACCTCCATGTTGCGGGGCAGGCTGGACGTCAACTCCACGCCGGGGCAGGCGCCCTCGATGGCACGCCAGGCGGCGTCGCGCTCGGCCTCGTCGTGGTAGATCATGCTGTACTTTTCGATCTCGTGCGCGTGGGTGCGCAGCGTCGCGTGCATGTCGTCTACCTCAATGCGGGTCGTGCGGAAGTAGCTTTTCAGGTTTTCGGGCACCACATCCATGTGGTTCTCGGCGTTTGCGCGAGTCGTGTAGCTTTTGCCGCCGATGAAAATGCTCATCATGCCGCCGCCCTGCTCAAGAAGATCGTAAATTTTCAATGCCTGCTCGGTCCTGAACGGCTGGTTCACCAGCTGCTCGCCCGTTGTCAGGTCAACGACGCTGGCTCCGTTGGAGGTCAGCGCGTACCGCACGCCGGGGATAGACGTGAACGCCGCGGGGATGCCGCTGGCTGTACGCCCGGTGGCGGGCAGCACCGCCACGCCGCGTGCACAGGCTGCGCGGATAGCCGCCAGCGTGCGCGGGGTGATCTCTTTTTTATCGTTGAAAACTGTCCCGTCGAGGTCCAACGCCACAAGGCGGATGTCCTTCATACCTTCACACTCCCTTATCTGATTTATTGTACCGCAAAACCCGCGCGATTGCAAGCCGCGCGCGGGTGTGCTAAAATAGTGTTACAGTAAATCTTTGGGAAAGAGGCGGTAAAATGCCCGTACTGCGCACCAAAACCAGCCGTATGTGGCTGCCCGACGCCCTGCGCGGGCTGGCGCTGCTGAATATGCTGGCCTACCATGGCATGTACGACTGGGTGTATGTGTTCGGCCACGAAAGCAGCTGGTACAACATCTGGGCCCCCGGCTGCCATGTGTGGCAGCAATATATTTGTTGGAGCTTTATTCTGCTGTCGGGGTTCAGCTTCCCGCTGGCAAAGCGGCCCGCAAAGAACGGGCTGATCGTGGCGGGCTGCGCGGCTGTGCTGACGTTTGTGACCGCGGTGTTCATGCCGTCGGAGGCAATCTGGTTCGGCGTTCTGCACCTGAACGCTGCCGCCGTGCTGCTGACCTGCCTGGTCTATCCGCTTTTGCAGCGTCTGCCCGCGGGCGCGGGCCTAGCGGCGTCTGCGGCGCTGTTTGCGCTGACGAACCAGCTGCCCGAAGGGTATTTGGGCTTCGAGAATTGGCGGCTCTGTGCGGTGCCTGCGGGACTGTACCGGGCCAACCTGTTCTGGCTGGGCCTGCCCGACCTGACAAGGTTCACGTCGGCGGATTATTTTCCCGTAGTGCCGTGGGTGTTCCTGTTCTGGTGCGGTGTGTTTCTGGCGCGGCTGTGGCGCCCCGGCAGGGGAGAGCCGCCCGCCGCGCTGCGTCCTCTGTGTGCCATCGGGCGCAATACGCTGCTGGTCTACATGCTGCATCAGCCCGTAATCTACGGTGCGCTGTGGGTGTGGCACACAGTGCTGGGGTAAAGGGTCCTAAATATGAACAATATAAAAATTTTCATTTTAGCGAAAATTGTTGTTGACAGACAGGGGGTCAATATAGTATAATCTTTTTTACTGGTTAATAGTATTTGACCGGCAAACTCCTGTCTCAGGTCAAGGGAGGGAAGAAGATGTCGGAGATCCGTGTCAAAGAGGGCGAGTCCCTCGAGAGCGCTCTGCGCCGTTTTAAGCGCAGCACTGCTCGCAGCGGCGTGTTAGCTGAGGTCCGCAAGCGCGAGGCTTATGAGAAGCCTTCCGTTAAGCGCAAGAAGAAGTCCGAGGCTGCCCGCAAGCGCAAGTTTAAGTAAGGTATCTTACAACGAACGACTGTGCAGGTTCGCGTTACGCGCGGGCCTGCACTTTTATTTTACGTGCAGGCGTCGGTGCGGCGGGGTGAGGGCCCTACGTCCTGCGGAATTGTGCATCGTAGGGCGGCATGCCCTCATGCCGCCGCTGGCCGCTGCCGTAACCACTCATTACCCTTATAAAGGTCACCACCATGATTCTAACCCCTGAATACATCTTCAAAACCATCGAGTGCATCCACCCGGATTTTCTCGCGGCACACGGCATCAAAGCCCTCGTGCTCGACGTGGATAACACCCTGACCGCTGACAACAGTCAGGTGCTGGAGCCCACCGTGCAGGCGTGGCTGGACGAGATGCGCGCAGCCGGCATACGCCTGACCATCGTGTCCAACAATACGGCCAAGCGCGTGCGCCCCTTTGCCGAGCGCATCGGGCTGGACTGGGTGCCGCTGGCCTGCAAGCCGTTCACCATCGGCCTGCGGGTGGCGCGCCGCCGCCTGGGCTGCAAAAAGAGCGAAATGGCCATGGTCGGCGACCAGATCTTTGCGGACCGGATGGCCGCCGGGCTGTACGGCTGCCCGTGCCTCTACCTGATGCCCCGTACGAACCACGACAAGAACAAATTTGTGCTGTTAAAGCGCAAGTTTGAGCCGTACTGGATCGACAAATACTATCAGAAGGGCGGCAAGCTGTATGAATGATAACCCGCGCTTCGGCACAGCCGGTCTGGCCGACAGCTACACAGTCAAAAAGTTTGACCCCGCCGCCATCGCCGCCTACACGGCGGGCTTTGGCCTGACGGCATTTGAGTACCAGTGCGGACGCGGCGTGCGGCTGGCCCACGACAAGGCCGCCGCGCTCGGTGCCGCCTGTGCCGAGCGGGACATTACCCTGTCCGTCCACGCGCCGTACTACATCAGTATGTCGAGCCTCGAGGAGGACAAGCGGCTGCACAGCATCGACTACCTGCTGCAAAGCTGCGCCCTCGTCAAGGCGCTGGGCGGGCGGCGCGTCATCTTCCATTCCGGCTCCTGCGGCAAGCAGAGCCGGGAGGAGGCGCTGGAAAAGGCGCTGGATACGATGGCCCGCGCTGTCAAAGCCTGTGACGAGGCCGGGTTTGAGGACTGCATCCTCTGCCCCGAGACGATGGGCAAGGTCAACCAGCTCGGCACGCTGGACGAGGTGCTGGCTCTATGCGAGGTCGACCCGCGCATTACGCCCTGCATCGACTTTGGGCACCTGTACGCCCGCAGCTGCGGCGTGCAGTTTGCCGACGCCACCGCCGCCGCGGACTACGCCGCCCTGCTGGACACGCTGGCCGCGCGGCTGGGGGATGACCGCGCCGTGCATTTCCACGCGCATTTTTCCCGCATTGCCTACACCAAGGGCGGCGAGAAGTGCCATCTGACCTTTGCGGATACAGCGTTCGGCCCGCCCCACGCACCGCTGCTGGCGCTGCTCAAGGAGCGTCATTTGGCCCCGACGATCATCTGTGAATCCGCCGGGACCCAGGCCGAGGACGCCGCTGCGCTGGTCCAGGGGTACGCAGCGCTGTAAATTGGACAAAAAATATCAATTTTCCCGCAAAAAAGTCCGAACAGGACTTGCAAAATTGCTTTTCATCCTGTAAAATATAAACAGGTATGTATAATTTATTTATGGAGGAATTTCTATATGATTTCTGCAGGCGAATTCCGTAACGGTGTCACCTTCG
>OGCO01006245.1_pt1 | contig 10748 bp, 10 predicted proteins | sample 1570171 | NCBI WGS metagenome assembly OGCO01 (sample SAMEA4370583, study PRJEB24528) | human gut metagenome | reverse complement strand
TGGCCCGTTACTTCGGCAAATAAGCCGCGTAAAGCGCAGCTGGAAGCGGAATTTCTCTGTTTGAAGATACCAGGCGGCGGGGCCCCGTTGGGGCCCCGCCGCCTTTTTTGCCGGTGCTGCAGTTCGTATATAACAGCTTGATATCGTACTGTTCCATGGAACCGGCAGTCTTCGTGATCAGATCGCATACTACACCGATCATTAAAAACAATACGACACCGGCGATCATTTTCCGCACAGCAGTTGGGTTCCCCTCATTGGCGAACCAGAAAGCCACAGCCAGAAATATCACAATAGGTGCTATATATGCAGTAAATCCAAAGATACCGAATAAGACCCCGCTGACCGCATTGCCGACCGGGCCGATAATACCAAAATTACAACAAAATAATATCACCATTACCACAAACAAAACGATCAGACCGATCTCATGGAACAGTTCACTGTCCTGTGCTGTTCTCTGCGCCTGCCTGCTGCGGCTGTTTGTGGTACTTTTTCTCGTCCTATTGGAAGATGATGTTCTTTTGCCTGATGAAGATGCCATGTCATCATACTCCTAACTTCATTATAGTCATAATTAGAAGTATATCATTTTTCCATGGCCTTGTCATCCCTTTTTCTGTTCCCTTCGATCATCTTCCGAAGCCTGCAGATGGCCCGGTCGATACCTCCCACTTCGTCAATAATACCGTGGTTCACCGCTTCTTCTCCCACCAGAATGCTTCCCACATCCTTCGTTAAGAATCCGGTCTCCATCATGAGTTCTTCCAGTTTTGTCCGGCTGATTTTACAGTGTTTGCATACAAAGCCCGTGATCCGGTCCTGGATCAGTTTAAAATATTCAAAGGTCTGGGGCACACCGATCACCATGCCATTCATTCTTACCGGATGTATCACCATGGTTCCAGTGGGTACGATGAAGGAATAGTCACAACTCACCGCAATAGGCACCCCGATGGAATGACTGCCACCCAGCACCAGGGATACGGTGGGTTTGCTTAAAGATGCCAGCATCTCTGCAATAGCCAGTCCCGCCTCCACATCTCCGCCCATGGTATTTAAAAGTACCAGCACACCGCCTATTTCTTCACTGTCTTCGATGGCTGCCAGTTGTGGCAGGATATGCTCATATTTCGTAGTCTTCGAATTACCGGAGAGATTGTCATGCCCTTCGATTTCACCGATAATGGTCAGCAGATGGATCTTTTCCCCGGATGCCGCATCCGACAGCGTCAGTTGTCCCGTTTTTTCAATTCTTTCGTCTCTGTGTTCTTCCGCCTCGGTCTTCGGCGCTTCATTCTTGTTCTGATCGTTATCTTTCTGATTCTGCATGGCCTGTTTCCTCCCAGTTTCAATGATTTTATGATTTTGAAAATTTAAATAACAAAAAAAGACGACACAAAGGCATTCCACCTCTCGTATCGTCTTTTAGTATGTCCGTCAATCCAACATTTCATTAGGAAACCAACAGATTTTTAATGATCAAAATCATCGTCATCCGCTACCGGATAATCAAAATCACTGTCATCGTCATTATCCAGCTTATAATCCAGTACCTTAGGCACATGCTTTTTCGGCAGGGGCAGTGGATTTTCGATCAGCTGTATTTTTTCCGTTTCTACAGGCTCTTCCTGGAAATCCGCTGGCTCTTCCTCCGGGAATTCCTCGGTCTCCAGATCCTGTACTTTCAGCCGGGATCTGCGTTTCACCGTTTCCGTACTCTCCCTTTCTTTTTCCTGCATCATGGTCACATAGGGAATCAGGCTTTGTACTCCGGCTCCAATGAGAAGATAACGAAGCCGGACATGCATCCACATTCCCTGAATATCCGGGGTTGTGATCTGAAACGTCATCAGTAACTCCAACACAATCCACAAAAGGATCCAGATACTCTGACGTTCTCTGCGTTTCTGACACCAGAAACCAAATACACCGAGAATTTGCATTGTTACCAATAAAAAGATCAGAATCTTGCCGGCTACCACAGTATCCGCTCCGGTCGTCATAGTACCGTCGTAAATTGCAACCGGCCAGGAAAAAGCAGACGGTTGGAACAGCCGTCCCCATGCAGTGAGAACATTTCCCATAAGTTTCCCGCTGACACAGGCGTCTACTGCGATTGAAACAAAGAATCCGACTGCGCCTCCGAAAGCTGCCAGTAATGCTGCCCACATTCTATGTAAAAATCCCACAGTTTCCTCTTCCGCTGTCTCCAGTGCAAAAACCGAAAGTATCGGAAGATACAGTAATAAACCCGTGATATCCAGATAGGTCAGCACTCCCATTGCCACACCAGCGATAAAAAAACTGAGAATCGGGCGGACGCCCTTCTGTTCACCTTTTCGTCGGAAGGTATTCAGTGCTGCCGCAACCAGACACAGGCCTATCATCCATAACATCTGATAAAGTTCCTCCGGTCCCAATACTACTACCTTCCAGCACAATGGCCAAAGCATTCCAAATCCCAGCGCCGTAACTGCCGCAGCCGGTCCAGTTAATCGGCGGACCGCAAAATAACAAAGAATCCAGCCAAGAATCTGTAAGCCCGCCTGGAATCCGAGTGCCACGGTGATCTTATTGCCGAGGAGCAGCAAAAGCCCGTGCAGTATCTGCAGATACAGATAAACCGCGCCATGTACTACCTGTGGGATCTGCGTCTGTGTTGTCACTCGGACCGTATCAAACCAGACATCCTCCGCCGCTACATCCAGATCCATCAGCTGGATTTCACGAATCCTCAGGACAATCCCCGCCGCTACCAACAGCACTGTGAGGATTCCCTCGACCACAAGTGCAGTCTGCCGATTATCTACGTTTGTTTTTTTCTCTCTGCTCTTTTGCAGTCCTCTTGACAGCAGAAAAGCAACAAGCCCTGTGACAGCAAGCCATACACCTGCTATCACAAGGCCGATCCATTGGGATTCCTCCGGAGCGCTTGGCATAGTGACCATCATCGCTCCGGTTCCCGCCATAATTGCAGAAAGTAACCACAGTATTACACTTATTACATTCTTTTTATAATTCATTATTTCAGTACCTTTTCGATGTTATATCTGGGACGATGTTTTACCTCAATGTAAATCTTGCCGATATACTGGCCCACCAGTCCGATGGCCATTAACTGAATACCGCCCAGGAACCAGATGGACAGGATCAGGGAAGTCCAGCCCGGTACCACATGTCCGGTACAATAAGAGATCAGCGCATAAATAGCAGCCAGAACGCTTAAAGCTACAATGATCATACCGGCACCCAGGATCATACTGATAGGCTTCACACTGAAGGAAGAAATACCGTTGAATGCCAGTGCAAGCATCTTCTTCAGAGGATACTTGGACTCACCGGCCACTCTTTCCTTACGGTCATAGTATACACAGTCCGTCTGATAACCGATCAAAGGCATCATACCTCTTAAGAACAGATTGGTCTCCTGATACTTGGAGAACTGTTCTACCGCGCGCTTGGACATCAGTCGGAAATCCGCATGATTGTAAACAGTCTTGACCCCCATCATTTCCATGACTTTATAAAATCCCTGCGCTGTGGTACGTTTGAAGAAAGTATCGGTCTTACGCTCCTTACGGACACCGTATACGATATCACAGCCGTTGTGGAACTTATCGATCATTTCCTCGATCACAGCTACATCATCCTGCAGATCTGCATCAATGGAAACCGTCACATCAGACAGATCCATGGCAGTGATTAGTCCGGCAGTCAGTGCGAACTGATGTCCCACATTGCCGGCCAGCTTTACACCGCATACCTGCACCGGATGTGCCTGATGCTCTTCTTCGATCAGCTCCCAGGTACGATCCTTACTGCCATCATTTACAAACAGAATAAAACTGTCTTCCGCGATCTTTCCCTTATGGATCAGATCATCCAGCACACCCCTCAGTGCCTCGGAAGCAATCTTTAACACCTCTTCTTCATTATAACAAGGAACTACAATTGCAAGTTTCTCCATGCTGTTACCCCTAACCTTTCAATTTATTCGTCCCAGTTATGATATACTGCCTGAACGTCATCATCATCTTCCAGCAGTTCCAGGGTTCTCTGTAAGTTCTTCACTGCAGTCTCATCGGTCAGTGTTACATAATTCTGGGGAATCATGGTAACTTCTGCACTGATCATGGGAATTCCGGCATCTTCCAGAGCCTTGCGTACCTCTTCGAAGTTATCGGGATCAGTCAGGATCTCGAAGCTGTCATCCTCTTCGGAGAAATCTTCCGCTCCGGCATCCAGAGCGATCATCATCAGATCGTCCGCTTCCATATCACATTCTTCCTTGTCCACGATGATCTGTCCCTTCTTATCGAACATAAAGGATACACATCCGGGAGTACCTACATTACCCTGTCCCTTGGTGAATGCGCTTCTTACGTTGGCAGCGGTACGGTTGGTGTTGTCGGTAAGTGCATCTACGATGATGGCGATACCGTTGGGGCCGTAACCTTCGTAAGTCACATACTTATAGTTTACATTGCCCACATCTCCGGCTGCCTTCTTGATACCGCGCTCGATGGTGTCGTTGGGCATGTTGTTGGCTTTTGCCTTGGCAATAACGGTTGCCAGTTTGAAATTGTTGGCGGGATCGGGACCGCCCTCTTTTACAGCGACTGCGATCTCACGGCCGATAATGGTAAAAATCTTACCCTTTGCAGCATCGTTTTTTTCTTTTTTATGCTTAATATTAGCAAATTTGGAATGTCCTGACATTTTTGTTACTCCTTTGAACTTAAAGTTTCTTTCTCTTTGTATGCGTAGTCTTTACGCAATAACGCTCTTTCTATCATAGCATTATTTTCTTTTTTCTTCAAGCACTGATTGTCCGTCTTCTGCATTCTGCGGTGTTTTTTCCTCCGGAAGCTTCCGGACCAACACACTTCCTATCATTTTTTTGACCACGGAAAGGATTTTAAAGTTGTATCCCTTATAGTCCACATCGAACTGCTCGTCCGGTTCCGGGATCCGGTCCAGTCTGGAGATCAGGAAACCGTTCAAAGTCTCGAATTCTTCCTCGTCGAAGGTAATACCCAGAAGCTCTTCCACTTCCTTTAACGGAGTCTTGCCTTCCATGACATATTCGCCCTTGCCACGGTTCTTGATGTATTCCTGATCCTCATCATACTCATCCATGATATTGCCGACGATCTCCTCCAGAATATCCTCCATGGCGATCAGTCCGTCGGTCTGTCCGTATTCGTCTACCACAATGGCCATCTGCAGCTTCTGGGACTGCATTTCCTTGAACAGTTCATCGATATTTTTCGTCTGCGGCACAAAATAAGGCTCTCTGAGCAGCCCGTCCAGTTTTGCGATAGGCAGGTCCAGCTTGTCATCACTGATATGGAACCGCATGGCATCCTTCAGATGCAGGATACCGATGATATGATCAATATTCTCCTCATACACAGGGTAACGGCTGTTCTTGCCTCCCAGCATGGAAGCAATGGCATCTTTCAGTTTCGTCTCACCATCAATGGCCACGATACTTCCACGATGTGTCATGATATCCTGGGCTTCCTTGTCTCCGTATTCGAAAATGTTGGAGATCATCTCCGCCTCACTGGCCTGAATGACACCCTGCTCATGACCTTCCTGCACCATATTGATGATCTCTTCCTCGGTCACATCATTTTCATCCGTATTGTTGCGGACACCGAAGAGGAACAGGATTCCCTTGGCTGTCAGATTCACCAGCCCCGTCAGGGGTGCCAGCAGTCTGGTGATAATATAAATCGGGTCAATACAGGCATACGCCCACTTCTCCGGCTGTCTGGATGCCATTTTCCGGGGAATCAGCACACCGAAAGTCAACAGGATATAGATCATGGCAATAAAAGACAATACCGTGGCAATCCCTGAAAGCACTCCCGTAGGCACATTCTCCAGAGACATGCCTCCCACATTGATCACATGAAGTCCCTTGTCAATGGTCTGCAGCCAGATATTCAGATAAAAAGCTCCCATTAAAATATTGATCAGCGTAATAACCAGCTGTACCGTATTGATATAGATCCCCGGACGGCTGATCATTTCACTCAGCCGCATGGACCGGCGATCCTTTTCTTCCTCTGCTTTATGTAGGATCTCCTTTTCATTCAGATTGTCGATGGCGGCATCAAATCCATAGAAAAACATATCCACCAGCAACAGCAGGAAAAAGAGAAAAATGGCCACAGGCCCACTCATGTCCATATTTTATTTCATCCTTTCGTATTTTATCCTATTTTCGGATACACTATGCATCGGGCTATGTATCCAGCTCCAGGCTGACTTTCAGTGCCCGGTTCACTCTCCGCATAATGTCTCCGTCCAGATGGCATACCTTATCTTTCAGCCTCTTTTTATCGATGGTGCGCAACTGTTCCAGCAGCACTACGGAATCTTTATCCATATCGTAGCGGCGGGCATTCAGTTCAATATGCGTAGGCAGCTTCGCCTTGTTCATCTTTGAGGTGATTGCAGCGCAGATCACGGTGGGACTGTGTTTGTTCCCCACATCGTTCTGGATGATCAGCACCGGCCGGATGCCGCCCTGCTCCGAGCCGATGACCGGTCTCAAATCTGCGTAATAGATATCTCCTCTTCTCATTTCTACTCCTTCATCAGCGATTTAACATAAGTATTGCCGATTCTTCCGGAGTTATACGAACACTTTAGATCCGTCAGAAATTTTCAAAATAATCTTTTACTTCTGTGATCTCACCATTTCGACGGTAGACTCTGGGAATTCGTTTTCCCAGTGTGCAGACAAACTCATAATTGAATCTGCCGGAAAGTTCTCCCAGTTCTTCCGCCGTGATCCGCTCCTGACCATCCGCGCCAAGGAGCGTCACCTTATCGCCCTCCATGGCTCCGGGAATTCCGGAAATATCCACCATGAACTGGTCCATGCAGACCCTTCCGAGGATTTTTCCCGTGGATCAGCACGTAGCCTTTTCCCGACAGGCTTCTGGGATACCCGTCTCCATATCCTACAGGGATGGTGGCTACTCTGGTATCTTTTGTTGCGGTAAACAATCCTCCGTAGCTGACACTCTGCCCCGCATGGATCGTCTTGCAGTAAATGATATGACTGTAGAGAGACATTGCAGCCCGCAGAGGTACAATATCCTTACTTACTTCTTCGGAAGGATATAAACCGTAGGTCGTGATTCCCGCCCGTACCATATCCATGTTGGCCTGGGGCATTTCCAGAATTGCCGCACTGTTGGAACAATGCTTTACCGGAATCTCCAGTCCCAGTTCCGACTGTATTCTATCAATAAAATGCTGAAACAGTTCCAGCTGATGGTTGGCAGAAGTCTTATCCGCTTCATCCGATTTTGCAAAGTGGGTAAAGATACCTTCCACTTCCAGTCCGGGATGTTCCATGACAAATTTTACAAAATCCAGCCCTTCGTCATCCGGAGTGATACCGATCCTTCCCATGCCGGTATCCACTTTGATATGCACTTTGGCTTTCTTACCTGCCTTTGCTGCGGCCTCTGCCAGTTCTTCCACGGTATCCCTGCGATACACTGCCGGGCGGATCTCTTCCCGGATCATTTCCTCATAACAATAAGGAAAAGTATATCCCAGGATCAGGATCGGTTTCTTCACACCGGCTTCCCTGAGGACATGTGCCTCCTCGTAGGTAGCTGCCGCATAGCCGAACATAAAATCCACATCCTCCAGCATTCTGGCAATGGGAACACCACCGTGTCCGTAACCGTCCGTCTTTATGACCGCCAGTATCTTCGTCTCCGGGGCAATATTTTCCTTCATATGGATCATATTCTCCCAAATGGCATCCAGATCTATTTCCGCCCATACCCGTTGGTAGGAATTCATCTTTTCCTGTAGTTTGCTTATCATTTCTTCACACTTTCTTTCTCATCATAGTCTTTCATCAGGCAATCCGCAATATCTCCCGCCATTACCCCATACTCCGTATGGAGCTTTGCCGCCAGCTCACCGGCTCTGCCATGGAGATACACACCGTTCACAGCTGCATCACTTGCATTCATACCCTGAGCTAAAAGTCCCAGGATCACACCCGTCAGGACATCTCCGCTGCCCGCAGTGGCCATACCACTGTTGCCTGTAGTATTCAGATAAAATTCTCCCTGTTCTTTACATACAACCGTTCTTGCATCCTTGGCAACCGCCACACCGTGAAACCGTTCTGCCAGTTCTCTGCCACACTCCGGAAGCTCCTTCTTGCATTCCGGGATGGTCTTCGCAAGCAGTCTGGACAATTCTCCCACATGTGGAGTCAGAATGATAATTCTGCCTTCTGCCCCCTGGGTACGCAGCTTCTCTGCCAATTCCTTACCGTTTTCTTCCGCCAGAAGATTCAGTGCATCCGCATCCATCACTAATGGTTTTCTGCTCTTTTCCACTACTTTTTTCAGGCATTCCCGTGCCTGTTCCTCTCTGCCGATGCCGGGACCGACAGCAATAACATCCGCCCATTCCATGCTCTCGGACAGCTGTCTGCAGGATCCGTACAAAGCCTCCGGAATTCCCTGCTGTAAGATCTGTCGGTTCTCCTCTGCGGTGATTACTTTTACCATACCGGCTCCGGTACGATACGCCGCTCTTGCCGCCAGGATTGCTGCTCCGGCCATGCCGTTGCTCCCAGCCACCAGCAAAGCTTTGCCGAAGGTTCCCTTATTCCCGGAGGATGTTCTGTCCGGCAGATGCTGTTCACAGCTGTCATAAGTATACATCTCCGGGCTCTGTCCCAGAAAGCTCTCCGGTCCGATCCCCACATTTGCAATGTGTACCTGCCCGGCATAATCGGTTCCCGGATACATTACAAGGCCTCTCTTGCAGAAACCAAAAGTAATCGTTGCATCTGCCAGGAAAGCACAACCAAGCACCCGTCCGGTGTCCGAGCAGATCCCACTGGGAACATCCAGTGCCAGCTTAAATCCTTCCGCCACATTCATCTCTTCTACGGCTTCCGCATAGATGCCTTCCACCGGGCGGCTCAATCCTACACCGAACAAGGCATCTACAATCACATTATATTCATCTGCCTGCGTATTACTGTCTGTCTTCACCGGAAAATGTTGCAGGGTCTGCCACTGGCTCTTCCATTGCTCTGTGGCTTTCTCCGGATCTCCCACAAGTCGTACCGATACCGTATAACCGTCCGCCGCAAGAAGTCTCGCCAAAGCCAGACCGTCTCCTCCGTTATTTCCCATACCAGCAAAAATGAGCACTTTTGTCCGTTCCTTCACGGCATCAAAGCGCTCTTTCAGAAAATCCTCCGCAGCCAGAGCCGCTCTTTCCATCAGAACCGGCCCCGGGATGCCGAGGTACTCTATGGTATTTTTATCGTATTGCTTCATTTCCTGTGCAGTTACCAGATATCTCATACTATTTTTGCTCCGGATTATATTTCATGTCAAACAGATTGACCACTTCTGCACCAAAAATATCATGCATGTAGTTGTAGATCTCCTGATTCTGCTGTTCCATCTGCTGTTTTTCGATCAGACGTTTTTTCAGTTCGATACGGATCGCACCCACCCACTCCGCAGTCTCTTTGATCTGTTTGTCATTATCCTTCATAATATCATAGCAGCAGTCCATAGTAAACATCATAAGCTGAAGATTTATTCTTTCGATCTCTCTGGGGATATCTTTTAACTCATCTTCGTATGCTTCCAGCTTCTCATTGCATTCCTCGATCAGGCGCTTATGATCCTCGATCTGTTTGTTCAGCTTACTGTTTTCGCCCTGCTGTTCCGCCTCATCCACCATAGGGACGATCTCTTTCATCAGCTTCTTTTTCAGATTCCGGATATCCTTCGACTCGGTATTGAGCTTACCTTGTCGTTTCAACAGCTGATTCAGGGCATCTTCCGTTTCTTTTAGCGGAACGGAACCGGTCTTATTCAACAACCGATACCATTTATTATCCAGGGTGAGTACGGGCAGATGCTTTCCCGTCAATGCATTTTTGAAAGCAGCCTGTCGGTCCTGTGCATTTTCTTCTGCGTTACCGTTGCCCATAATATCACTCCTTTGATGCCTTACTTCATGTTGTATTATTTCTCGGTGCGCTGAAATTCATAAAAGCGGCTGCTTCGCATCCGTCATCGCCTTGCGACTTTTCCTTTTATTCATTTTCAGACACTCCGCCTATGAAATAAGCAATCATACGCTTGCTTATTTCATGTCTGAACTGTAACGGTTAATATTATAGGATAGCTTCATTAAGCTGTCGGACAGATGCACGTTGTTGACGGCCACGCCCTCCGGCAGCACCAGATCGACCGGCGCAAAATTCCAGATTGCACGTACACCGCCTTTGACCAACAAATCGCAGGTCGGCTGCGCATGCGTAGCAGGAACAGCCAGAACAGCAATATCAACCTTATGAGCAGAAAGCCACGCATCGAGCTTGTCCATCGGCTGCACAAGGATGCCGTGTACGTCGATACCCACCAGGGCCGGTGAAACATCGAACATCGCCTGAACGTTGAAGCCTTCTTTTTCAAAGCCCGCGTAATTCGCCACTGCGCGGCCGATATTGCCCGCGCCGATGATGATGACATGATATTCGTGATTTAGGCCGAGAATTTCGCCGATACGTTCCTTCAGATTGGCCACGTGATAGCCGTAGCCCTGCTGGCCGAAGCCGCCAAAGCAGTTGATATCCTGCCGAATCTGCGAAGCGGTCAAATTCATGCGTTCGCCCAGCTCCTGGGAAGAAATCCGCACGACGCCCGCCTTTTCAAGCT
>OGCO01006242.1_pt1 | contig 10753 bp, 11 predicted proteins | sample 1570171 | NCBI WGS metagenome assembly OGCO01 (sample SAMEA4370583, study PRJEB24528) | human gut metagenome | reverse complement strand
AGATGGAGAGTTGGCTGAGTGGTCGAAGGCGCACGATTGGAAATCGTGTAGGCGTTAATAGCGTCTCGAGGGTTCAAATCCCTCCTTCTGCGCCAAGGACACCTGCGAAAGCAGGTGTCCTTTTTCTTTGTATTTGAACACAGCCGGGGTTTCATTTAAACCCCGGCTGTGTTCACTCTTTTTCCGTATATTCATTGACTGTGCGATAGGCGTAGTCCAGTTCGTCCTTTGCGTCAATCATTTCGGCGTCGATGTCGGCGTTGTACTCGCTGATCTCCACCAGGAGAAAACCTTGTGCATCCGGTGTTTTCGTCCAGGAGGTGATGCTGACCACCTGATAGCTCTCACCGTCTTGTGTATAATCGAAGGAGACGGCAATATACTTGACCAGCGTATCATCGATCGTGGTGGAACGAATGCCGTCGTCGCTGACGTCGCTGACTCCATCCATCTCCTTGAACTGTCCGGCCAGCGACTGTGCATATGCAATCATCTCGCTCTCGGCGCGTTCCTCCAGCAGCTGGTATTTGATTCGTTCTAAGTCGTTTTCACTGTAGTAGTAAGTAAAACTGACATTCTGGCTGTCCGCTTCTTCGGGAGTCATATACTCCGGCACACCGATCTTATAGACAGCGTTTCCATCGGCGGCACAGAGCAGGTAACTGCCGTCCTGCTCCATGACCGCAGAAGTCGGTTCGCTGTCTGTGCCGTGTTCTGCCGCCTGCCGAAACTCCTCTGGCACAGCAGTGGATACCTCTGTGCCATAGCCTTGATAGGTGATGGTGTAGGTCAATGCGGTTGGCTTGTAAACGGTGCCGTCCTCGTCTGTAAAGCGGATATCCATCTCCTCCAGATTGGTATAGCTGAGCCGGACGCAGGCGGGCAGGGAAGTGGCGTTGTTGATGCAGAGCTGAATATCCACCAGACAGCCGTCCAGCGAGACGGTGCCGCCTGCCGTAATGCCGCAAATCAGCCGGGGCGCAGAATCGTCGGCGATTTCCGTTCCTGTGAAGACGGTGCATTCGCTGCCGTAGAACAGCTCGGTGACATCGGATGCGGTATAGCGCTCCGAGTGGAGCGCCAGCGGGGCGAGCATCAAGCTGAGATAGACATTTTCTTCCTCGCTGGCATAATAGCTGTCATCCAGTCGGTAGTAAGCGCCGAATGCGCCGCCATAGGACTCCACATCGCTCAAAACGCATTCGTCGGAGTCGAAGCTGTGGGTCAGCACACCGGAGAGATGACAGTCCCAGGTTTCCATGTTCACAGCGCCTTCTGCATCCAATGCTTCGGTAAATGTATTTTCTGTGTCATCCGTGTCGCTGCGGTTGAGGGTCAGTTCGGACTCGATCGTGCAGGAGACGGAGTTTTGCTGCTGGAAGCGGGAGACTGTTTCGGCAGGATCAACGGAAGGCTTTGGCGCACAGGCGCAGAGTGAGAGGAGCAGGCTGATGCTCAATGCGACAGGAACAGCGCGAGTCATGGCAAAGCCCCCTATCTGTAGATTTTATTTCATTTTATCGTACTTTGCATATGCATACAAGGGATGACAAAGCCAAATTAGTGTGCTATTATAAATTGATAAATCGCTTTCAGATCAGAAAGGAAGTTCTTATATGGGTAGATATTTCGGTACAGACGGTTTTCGTGGCGAGGCAAATGTGACGTTGACCGTTGAACATGCATTCAAGGTGGGACGTTTTCTCGGATGGTATTATGGCAAAAAGCAGGGCAAACGGGCCAAGGTCATCATCGGCAAGGATACCCGCCGTTCCAGCTATATGCTGGAGGACGCCCTGAGCTGCGGCCTGACCGCTTCCGGCGCAGATGTCTATCTGCTCCATGTTACTACCACCCCCAGCGTGGCCTATGTGACCCGCACGGAGGAGTTTGACTGCGGCGTGATGATCTCTGCCAGCCATAACCCTTACTATGATAATGGCATCAAGCTCATCAACAGCAAGGGCGAAAAGATGGACGAAGGCACCATTGCCGATGTGGAGGCCTATTTGGACGGCGAAGTGGACGAAGTGCCCTATGCCACCCGGGATGAGCTGGGGCAGACCACCGATTATTCCGCCGGCCGCAACCGCTATGTGGGCTACCTGATCTCTCTGGCTACGCGCTCCTATCGCGGCGTGCGCGTCGGCCTGGACTGTGCCAACGGCAGTTCCTGGATGCTGGCCAAGAATGTCTTTAACGCACTGGGTGCCAAGACCTATGTGATCCACGATGAGCCGGACGGCTTGAATATCAATCTGGACTGCGGTTCCACGCATATCGACGCCCTGCGGGAGTTTGTGCTGGCCAAGCATCTGGATATCGGCTTTGCCTTTGACGGCGACGCAGACCGCTGCATCGCCGTGGACGAGAAGGGCAATGTGGTAGACGGCGATCTCATCATGTATCTCTGCGCCTGCTACATGAAGGAGCGCGGCCAGCTGTTGGGCAATACTGTCGTGACCACCGTTATGTCCAACTTTGGCCTCTATAAGGCGTTTGATGCTGCGGGCATTGACTATGAAAAAACCGCCGTGGGCGATAAGTATGTCTATGAGAATATGGTGAAGAACCATTTCCGTATCGGCGGTGAACAGTCCGGTCATATCATCTTCAGCCAGTATGCCACCACCGGCGACGGTATTCTGACCGCTATCAAGGTGATGGAGGTGCTGATGGAGAAAAAGATGCCGCTCAGCGAGCTGGCCTCTCCGGTGCGCATCTATCCACAGGTGCTGAAAAACATCAAGGTGCGCAGCAAACCTGAGGCCCAGAACGATCCTGACGTGCAGGCTGCCGTGGCCGCCGTGGCGGAGAAACTGGGCGATACCGGCCGCATTCTGGTGCGAGAGAGCGGTACTGAGCCGGTAATCCGCGTCATGGTGGAAGCTGATACTGAGGAGATCTGCAATGAGTATGTGGATTCTGTCCTCGAGGTAATCCGCTCCAAGGGGCACGCGGTTTGACATTTGGATTGAAACACAAGAAGCGGGGCGCTGACAGCGCCCCGCTTCTTGTTTAAAGGTTCATCGCATGGGTCAGATCGTCTACGCATCCTGCCACCAGTTTCATGGCGTGCTGGACCTTTTTCTTCACAGGGTGGCGTTTTTTCGGTGTGCAGGCCACGCCGATGGCGGTGCCTACTGCGATGCCGATGCTCATGCCCCGCATGAATTGAGCGGTATTCATTGCAGTTCCTCCTTTATCTGATACTGGATCTAGCTTGCCCCATTTTGTCGGAAAACATCGGACCGAGATTGCTTTTTTAATTGCTATTGCCACCTCTTTGCTTTATAATATAAATGTATTATTCTGTGTGAAACGAGGTGTAGGATCGCATTCATGAAATTGCTTATTCAACATGGTAATTTGATCGACCCGGTGCTCAACGAAGAACGGGTTATGGATATCCTGATCGAAAACGGTCAGATCGCTGCGATCAGTGCTCATTTGGAAGATCCGGAGGCGCAGGTGCTGGATGTCTCCGGTATGGCTGTCTCCGCGGGACTTATTGATATGCACGTCCACTTCCGTGATCCCGGCTTTACGGAGAAGGAGGACATCATTACAGGCTCCCGGGCCGCCGCTCATGGCGGCTTTACCACCGTGACGTGCATGCCAAATACGCGCCCCACGGTGGATTCCCCTGAGATGGTGCAATACGTCTATGACCGGGCCAAAGAGGGAAGCGGCGTCCATGTTTTGCCTATTGCCGCCGTCTCTATGGGGGAAAAAGGCACGGTGTTGACCGATGCCAAGGCGTTGAAGCAGGCGGGAGCCGTTGCTCTGTCTGATGACGGCGTACCGGTGCAGAGCGCCAACCTGATGCGGGACGCGCTTATTTGCGCCAGCCGCCAGCAGTTGACTGTGCTGACCCATTGCGAAGATGCGGACATGGTGAAGAACTATGCCGTCAATGAGGGGCGCATCTCACGTCAGCTGGGTATTCCCGGCCGTCCTGCCATTGCGGAAGAGATCATGGTCATGCGGGACGCCATGCTGGCCGAGGAGACCCAGACGGCGGTGCATATCTGCCATATCTCCACTGGCCGTGCCGTGGACATCGTACGCAAGTACAAGAAGAAGGGTGTTAAGATCACCTGCGAAACCTGCCCCCAGTATTTTACGCTCAATCAGCGCGAGATCCTGGAGCAGGGGGCTATGGCCCGGGTCAATCCGCCTCTGCGTACCAGCCGCGATGTGGCGGCGGTGCTGGCCGGCGTAAAGGACGGTACCATTGACTGCATTGTCACCGATCATGCCCCCCATACTGCCGAGGAAAAGGCCAGGGGGCTTGAAAAAGCGCCCAGCGGTATGGTTGGGCTTGAGACCTCTCTGGGCATTACTCTGACCCAGCTCTATCACACCGGCGAGATGACCCTGCCGGAGATCATTGCCAAGATGACCGTCAATCCTGCCCGTATCCTGAATCTGGACTGTGGGCGCTTGAGCGCAGGCAGCGCGGCGGATCTGACCATTTTTGATCCCAATGAGGAGTGGGTCGTGGATGCGGAAAAATTTGCCTCTAAGGGAAGAAACACCCCCTTTAACGGCAGAACACTGAAAGGGAAAGTAAAATACACCATTGTGGGCGGTAAGATCATTTATCAGGACGGAGGAGAAAACTGATGTCTTTTGACGTGTTGCAGAAAAAGATCATTGAAAAGCAGAATCCCACCATTGCGGGCCTGGACGCCCGGGTGGAGTATGTGCCGGAGTATATCCTAGCCAAATACACCGCCCAGTACGGCGAGAGCCTTCAGGCTGGTGTGGAGGCCATCTATGAGTTCAACCGCGGCCTGATTGACGCTCTGTGCGATGTTGTGCCTGCGGTGAAACCTCAGTCTGCCTACTACGAGAATCTGGGCTGGCGGGGCATGGAGATGCTGGAAAAGACCATCCAATATGCCAGAAGCAAGGGGCTCTATGTGGTGGCCGACATCAAGCGCGGCGATATCGGCGCAACCGCCACTGCGTACAGCGAGGGCTGGCTGGGCAAGACTGTCGTCGGCCAGAGCAGCTTCAGCACCTTTGATGCCGACTGCGTCACGCTGAACGGCTACATGGGATCCGACGCCATTACCCCCTTCCTGAAGGACTGCGAAAAATACGACAAGTGCGTATTTGCATTGGTGCGCACCTCTAACAAGTCCGCCGTCGATCTGCAGGATCAGATGTGCGGCGAAAAGCATATCTATGAAGTCATGGGTGAGCTGACCGAGCAGTGGGCCGGCGATTTTGTGGGCGAGTACGGCTACAACCGCGTGGGCGCGGTCACCGGTGCCACCTATCCCGAGCAGATCAAAACGCTGCGCGCCCAACTGCCCCATACGTTCTTCCTTGTGCCCGGCTACGGTGCCCAGGGCGGCACTGCCGAGGATGTGCAGTACGCCTTTGACGCCAACGGCCGTGGTGCCATTGTGAACTCCTCCCGCGGCATTATGTGCGCCTGGAAAAAGACCGGCCATAACGGCGAGGACTATCAGCAGGCGGCCCGGGATGCGGCCATTGCCATGCGGGAGGACATCTGCCGCTTCATTACCATTCAGTAAAGGGGGAGGGCCGCTGTGGCTATCCAGAAACTTTGTAAGATCAGTTCCATTGAGAAGTTGAACACCGACGCCGTATCCATCTGGCTGGAGGCCGGTGAGTTGGCGCAGGCCGCACAGGTGGGACAATTCGTCAATATCAAGTGCGGCGAGGGGCTTCTGCTCCGCCGCCCCATCTCCATCTGCCGTGCCGAGGACACCCGGCTGAACGTCGTATTTGAGGTGCGCGGCGAGGGCACCGCATGGCTTGCTCAGCGCACCGTCGGCGAAGAGTTGGACGTGCTCGGTCCGCTGGGTCACGGCTTCGCCTATCCAAATGGAAAGGTGCTGGTCGTTGGCGGCGGCATCGGTGTGCCGCCTATGCTGAACACCGCCCGGAAGGCTCCAAAGGGCGCCATTGCCTGCCTTGGCTTCCGGGACGCGGACAAGGCTATGCTGCTGGACGAGTTCAACGCCTGCTGTGAGCAGGTCTATCTGGCCAGCGATGACGGCACGCTGGGTGTCCACGGTTTTGTGGCCAGCGTGGTGGATACGGCGCTGTCTGAGCATCCTGAGATTCAGGCTGTGCTGGCCTGCGGCCCCAAGATCATGCTGAAGACGGTCTATGCCGCCGCGCAGAAGCACAATGTGTCCTGTCAGGTCAGTATGGAGGAGCGCATGGGCTGCGGCATTGGCGCCTGCCTGGTGTGCGCCTGTGAGAACAGCAAGGGCGAGTACAAGCACGTCTGCAAGGACGGCCCTGTTTTTAACGCCGAGGAGGTGAAGTGGGATGACTAATAAAGTGGATATGTCCGTTACGCTGGCCGGCATGACGATGAAAAACCCGGTGGTCGTGGCCTCCGGCACGTTCGGCTTTGGTCGGGAGTACGGCCAGTTTTATCCCATCGACGAGTTGGGCGGCATCTGCGTCAAGGGTTTGACCCTGCATCGTCGGGAGGGCAATCCTCCTCCCAGAATTGCAGAGACACCTATGGGCATCCTGAACTCCGTCGGCCTTCAAAATCCCGGCGTAGATGGATTTATTGCCTGCGAACTGCCTGAGCTCAAAAAGCATGATGTGCGTGTTATCGCCAATATTTCCGGAAATACTCCGGAGGAGTATGGCATCATGTGCGCCAAGCTGAGCGCGGCGGGAGTCGATATGATCGAGGTCAACATCTCCTGTCCCAACGTCAAGGCCGGTGGATTGCAGTATGGCGTGGTGCCTGCGATGGCGGCGGAGGTCACCGCTGAAGCGAAAAAGCATTCTACCGTGCCCGTCATGGTCAAGCTGAGTCCCAATGTGACCGATATCACTGAGATCGCCCGGGCGGTCGAGGATGCAGGCGCGGATGCGGTCAGCCTCATCAATACACTGCGGGGAATGCGCATCGACATCAAGACCCATCGTCCGATTCTGCACATGAACACCGGCGGCTTGTCCGGCCCTGCCGTTCTGCCCGTGGCGGTGCGAATGGTTTGGGAAGTCTCCAATGCGGTCAAGATCCCTGTGCTGGGTATGGGCGGCGTAGCCAAGGGCGCGGATGCGGCTCAGCTGATGCTGGCCGGTGCCACGGCTGTGGCAGTGGGCACCGCCTGCTTTGCCGACCCCTTTGCCCCCGTCAAGGTGCGGGATGGTCTGGCCGAAATCGCCGCCCAGCAGGGCTTTGCAAAGGTGTCTGAGCTGACCGGCAAGGTCATTCCGTGGTAATCAAATTCAAAGAGAGAATGAAGCTTTCATGACAACAGTGTACCTGGTTCGCCACGCGGAAGCGGAGGGGAATCTGTTCAAACGCATCCATGGCCAGTATGACAGTCCGGTGACGGCGCTGGGGCGCAGGCAGATCGAGTGCCTGGAAAAGCGTTTTGCGTCCGTTTCTGTGGATGCAGTCTATGCCAGTGATTTAAAGCGCACCTGCCAGACGGCGGCAGCCATTTATGTGCCCAAGCAGCTGGAATTACACAAAGAGCCGAAGCTGCGGGAGATTTATCTCGGCGCGTGGGAGGATAAGCCCTTCGGCGAGGTCATGCGCACCGATCTTGAGGATATGCTTCGCTTCAGCACCGGCGAGCCGGATTGGCGCGCTCCCGGCGGGGAGTCCCTGCGGGAAGTGGGCGACCGGGCTGAGCAGGCGATCCGCCGCATCATCCGGGAGAATCCCGGCCGTACTGTGGCGGTGGTCAGCCATGGCACAGCACTTCGGCAGGTGCTCAGTCGCCTGCTTCACCGGCCCGTCGAGCCGGATCAGTATTTGCCGGAGGGGTATAATACCGCTGTCTCCTGTCTGGAGGCCGAGGGGGACGACATCACCGTCAAGCGGTATAATGACGCGTCCCACCTGACGCCGGACATCTTAAATGCGGCGGTCAAGCCCAATCAGGGGCGGGACAACATGGCGGCTGAGGGAGCGCGATTTCCCCATCTGCTGTGGTTCCGGCCCTGGGATCCGAAGCGGGAGGCGGAGCGCTACCTCGCTTACCGGGCAGAGGGCTGGTTGAGCAGCCACGGCACCATGGAGCACTTTGACGGCCCGGCTTTCCTGGCCGCCGCCCAAGCCCACAGTGCCTATGATTCTAATGCAGTCCAGGTCGTCTATTCTGATGACCAGCCTGCGGGAATTCTTGAACTGGACTACGCCAAGGGAACAGACGAAGGCGTGGGCGCCATTGCCTTCTACTATGTGGATAAAGCTCACCGCAAGTGCGGTCTCGGTGTCCAGCTGCTGGGCCAGGCGGTGTCTGTTTACCGGGCCATGGGGCGCACAAAGCTGCGCCTGCGCTGTGCACCGGAGAATGAGACGGCGTACCGTTTCTATTGCCGGCAGGACTTTAAAAAAGTCGGTATGGCAGAAGATTCTGTCGTGCCGCTCTACTTGATGGATCGACCGATTTTATAAAAACGAGGGGGCTGCATGCTTTGCATACAGCCCCTGTTTTATGCCTTGTCATCGTCTTCGTCCCAGACTGGCGGCAGCGATGTGGAGGAGAGCTCCAGATAGGAGTCCCGCTCCTCCTCGGTCTCCGGCTGCACCGGGATCAGCCCTGTGCACTCCATTTCGGATGCCACATTTGAAATGTGCGGCATATAGTCGATGGGCAGCCTCTCGCGGGACTGTTTTCCCGACCTTTTCGTGTTCCGTCTCATGCTTACAGTTCTTCGGCGCAGTGTTTGGCAAAGGCGCGCAGTTCCTTCACGGTGTGCAGTTTTTCGCGCTGATCCATGGCCTTGGTCTGGATGCGCTCGGGCAGTTGGTTGAAGAACGCCTCTGCCTGTGTGCTGGACTGAAGCAGTTCACTGAGATTTTTGTAGGATTGATTCATTTTTATCACCTCTCGCTCAGTTTGGCCCAACAGTCAAAAAATATCCGCGCCTGGGAACTTTTTCTTTTCCGGACACGTCTAAGAAACAGAAAGAAATTAAAAACAAGGAGGGTTTTCTATGAAACGGCGATGGTTTGCGGTGGTGCTGAGCACACTTCTGGCGGCAGGTTTGCTGACCGGGTGCGGCAGTAACAGCTTGAGTGCGAGTAAGGATGCGGTGGGAGCAGCCGCCGGTGAGGGCGCTTATTATGAGGAGACTTACGAGACAGCGGATGCATCGAACAGTGTATCTCAGTCGGGTCCTGCCTTGAATGTGCGCAATGGAGATGCGAAGCTCATCTACACGGGCGACATGAGCTTGCAGACGACCGATCTTGCGGCGGCGATGCAGAGCATAGAGCAGTTGACGGCAGAGTGCGGCGGATATCTGGAGCGCAGTGAACGCTACACAGCCGAGGCATATTATACCGTCCGGGTGCCGCAGGACTCGTTCGATGCGTTTATGAGCGCCGCCGGGGCGCAGGCCGGATGCCGCGTGATTTACCAGAGTACCTCCACGGATGATGTGAGTGAGGCCTATGCTGATCTGGAGAACCGTCTGGAGACGCTGAATATTAAGCTGGAACGGCTTCAGAGTTTACTGACACAGGCGGAGAGCATGGAGGATATCATTACCATTGAAAATTCTATTTCGGAGACGGAGTCTGAAATAGAACGGCTCACCGGCCAAAAGAATCACTATGATAGTCTGATTGACTTTTCAACGGTGACAGTCTCTGTTACGGAGGTCTCTGCGCTGAGTGAGGGCGAGAATGCCAGCTTTGGTCAGCGGCTGAGTGCCGGCTTCCTGAGTGGGTTGAGTGCGTTTGGAGCGGGATGTGCCGATGCGCTGGTCTGGTGCGTCAGCCATGTGCTCACAATTGCGCTGCTCGCCGCAGTTGTTGTGGTGGGATTCATCCTGGTACACCGCAAAAGAAAGCGTCGTATGGAGAAGCACAACCCAACTGATGCACAATCATAAGAAAATGGCCTGTTCCGACGGAACAGGCCATTGCTTATTGATGCGTATCCCTATCAATTATCTTCTGCCGCGATAATTGCTGCTATGCTTTCCGCTCCAGCGTCCGCCGTAGCGGCTGCGGCGCATTGCGCGCACACGGAAAAAGATCACAAGGAACAGGATGAGCGCGATGGCAAGGGTGGCGCCCAGAATAAACTGCCAACTGTGCACCACGTTGATGAGCGTTTGCTTGGCGGCCAGCAGGGCGGATCGCTCCACGCTGTTTACCGCAACCAGATCCACAGTGCCATAGGGTTTGCCATCCAGCAGGACGGTCAGTGTGCCCAACTTATCTCCGGCGTGGACCGGAGCTTCCACGGAATCCGGCAGGTCGGTGGACCACTGAAAATCGTCGCTGGTGACATCATTGGGCAGCTGGGCCTCCAATGTGCCGTCAACGACCACGGAGACATAGTCACTGTCGGAGGACAGCGTGACAGGTACCTCGGCCACCGGGCTGGTGGCATCCAGAATAGTATGGACAGAGAAGTTTTCAAAGCCCCATTTCAGCAGAGAGGAGCTTTCGGAAAATTGCAGACGCTGAATATTGCCCTGCGCATCCTTCGGGTTTTCGCAGCCCAGTACGACGGCGATCAGCCGCTGTCCGTCCTTTTCTGCGGCGGAGAGCAGGCAGTAACCGGCGGAATCTGTGGAGCCGGTCTTGATGCCGATGCAGTTTTCATAATAGTAGCCCGCATATTTCTTGTTGGACAGCAGGCCGTTGGTGTTGAAGAAGTGACGCCGATTTCCGTTCATATTGGTGGGTTCCACATAGTATTCCGGCGTTTTGACGATGGTGCGGAAGGTCTCGTTCTGCATGGCGTATTTGCTGATAAGGTAGAGG
>OGCO01006234.1_pt1 | contig 10772 bp, 10 predicted proteins | sample 1570171 | NCBI WGS metagenome assembly OGCO01 (sample SAMEA4370583, study PRJEB24528) | human gut metagenome | reverse complement strand
GCGCTGCGGTCACAGTTGAGGTAGTCCGCCAGCTGGATGCGGGAGTAGGGGATGGTAAAGGTCATGCTGTGGTGATACTCGGCCTCACTGAGGAGGTAGGCGCACACCTTGGCCCGCAGGCTCTTTAAAATGAGCAGGTCCACCCGGCGGGAGAGCAGGAAATATTTATCGCTGATGGTCCGTACCAGATTTTGCAGCACCTGCTGGCGGGCGGGGTCGCTGCCGGGCTGGAGCAGCCGGTCATAGGGGAGCAGCAGTACCTCGCAGGGGCACTCGGCCACCACCGTTATCGGGCTGGCCAGGCTGGAGCCGCCCAGCACATCGCCAAAGACGCCCCCTGCCTCCATGTGGGTGATGGGCAGGTGGGTGCCCCCCGGCGCGGGACGGTAGGCCTGAATGGTGCCCGAGAGCACCACCCCCACCCGGCGGTTGGAGTGCCCGGCCTGCACCAGCGTTTCGCCCCGGCCATAACTGCGCACCACGGCGCACAGATCCCGCAGGAGCATCCGCAGGGCAGGCTGTTCCAGCCCGGCAAAGAGTGAAGTGGTTTGTAACAGCGGCAGGTAATTTTCCATATCCATTCCGTGAGGTTTGACCCGGGCCCTCACCGCCCATCTGCAATTCCGTTGCGTGAGCAACGGTATTTTTTCTTTCATTATAGTAAACTTGAGCCCGTAAAGCAAATGTTTTTTGCAAATTTTATTTCTCGCAAGGGCAAAAATAGAAAGTGAGGAAGTTTCTGATGATGAAAAAACTGACATCTCTGCTGCTGTCGGTGGTCATGCTGGTCAGCCTGCTGGCCTGCGGGGCCTCGGCAAAAACGCTGTCGGCCAAGACCCTCCGCATCGCGGGCCTGAAAGGCCCCACCACCATGGGTCTGGTCAATCTGCTCTCCATGGAGAAGAACGGCACCGCCGCCATGGATTACGACCTGCAGCTCTATGGCGCGGCCGATGAGATCGTGCCAAAGCTCATCAAGGGGAATCTGGACATGGCGGCCATCCCGGCCAACCTGGCGGCAACCCTCTACCAGAAGACCAACGGCGGCATCCAGGTGCTGGCCGTCAACACGCTGGGCGTGCTGTATGTGGTGGAAAAGGGTGACACCGTCCACAGCTTTGCAGACCTGAAAGGCCGCACCATCCTCTCCACGGGCAAGGGCACCACGCCGGAGTACGTCCTGCGTTACCTGCTCACCAAGAACGGCCTGGACCCCGATAAGGACGTGAAGATCGAATACTACAGCGAGGCCTCTGAGGTCACCGCTCAGATGGCCGCCACCAAGAAAGACGCCATCGCCGTGCTGCCCCAGCCCTATGTCACCGCTGCCCAGATGAAAGACAGCGAGCTCCGTGTGGTCCTCGACCTGACCAAGGAGTGGAACAAGGTCTGTGACACCCAGCTCATCACCGGCGTCACTGTGGTCCGCACCGCTTACGCCGAGGATCACCCGGAAGAGGTCATCAACTTCCTGAAGGATTACCAGAAGAGCGTGGAGGCCGCTAACAACGATATCGACGGCACCGCTGCCCTGTGCGAGAAGGTGGGCGTCGTGGCCAAGGCGGCCATTGCCAAGAAGGCTCTGCCCAAGTGCAACATCGTCTACCGCATCGGCGACGAGATGAAGGCCGACGTCAACGCCTATCTGCAGGTGCTGTACGATGCTTCCCCCGCAGCCGTGGGCGGCAAGCTGCCGGACGGCAACTTCTACTACACCAAGGCTACCGTTGCCAAGCGGGTGCAGAAAGCCTTTGAGAGGCTGGTCGCTTCCGTAAAGTGAGGGTCAAACGAAAAGAAGCGATGCCGCAGGGCATCGCTTCTTTTCGTTAACGGCAGAAAACCCCGATCCCAAGGCCGACGAGGGCAGGGACGACCCAGCCGAAGCCGAACTGCCCCAGCGGCAGGGCGTTTGCAAACACGGTGGTCAGCGGCAGGGCCGCGAGGATGCTCTGCGCGGCGGTCAGTGCAACACAGCCCACGTAGGCCGGGCGCTTCTGGAACTGCGCGGGCAGGAAGGAAAGGACGATCAGCACGATGGCGACCGGGTAAAGCCCATGGAGCACCGGGGTGGACAGCCGGATGATGCCCGCAAGGCCGATGTTGGAGATGAGCATACTGGCTGCGGCAAAAAAGCCCGCGATGGCCGGGTAGGGAATGCGGGGGAGCAGGGTGTGGAAATACTGCCCCACGCAGGAGATGAGCCCGACGCAGGTGTTGAAGCACGCCAAGAGGAAGATGGCCGCCAGCAGCACCTGCCCCGCCCGGCCGAAGAGGGCGCTGGCAAGGGCCGTCAGGGTCTCGGCACCGGTGGCGCAGTCGGGATAGGCGGCCCCGGTCAGCGCGCCCACATGGGCCAGCATGGCGTAAATGACCAGCAGCAGCCCGCCCGCTAGGATGCCGGCCCGGATGGTGCCCTGCCGGACGGCTTTCGGCTCGGTGATGCCCAGCGCCTGAATGTTCAGCGCGATGACGGCCCCGAAGTTGAGCCCGGCGAGGGTGTCCATGGTCTGATAGCCGCCAAGGATGCCCTCCAAGGCGGGCAACTGAGCGTAGGCGGCGGCAGGGGTGCCGTACTGTGCGGCGACCGGGTGGAGCAGACAGCCCGCGAAAAGGATCAAAATCAGGGCGATGAGGGCCGGGCAGAGGACATGGCCCAGCCGGTCGGTGAGCTTTTCGGGCCGGAGCGCCACGAGGAAGGCCGCCGCGAAGAAGATGACGGAATACCCTAGCTGCAGCCCGCGCCCGCCGCCCAGCAGCGGCACCAGCATCTCGAACGAAGTGCTGGCCGTGCGGGGGATGGCGAGGCAGGGCCCGATGGAGAGATAGACCAAAATCGCAAAGGCGAGGGCAAACTTCGGGTGGACCCGGCTGGCCAGCCGGTCCAGCCCGCCCGCGTTGGCCACGGCGGCAACGCCCATGATGGGCAGACCGATGGCGCTGACGGCGAAGCCCGCAAAGGCGGGCCAGAGGTTTGCCCCGGCTTGCGCACCAAGGTGGGGCGGAAAGATCAGGTTCCCGGCCCCGAAGAACATGGAAAAGAGCGTAAAACCGAGGAGCACCAGTTTTTTTCCGCGCAGGTCCTGCATAAAAATGCCCCCTTTTCGAAAGTGAAGTGGTTGAACACGTTCCAGTGTAGAAGCAAACTGGCTTCATGTCAAGAAAAAGAAAGATGAAGAATTGTATTCCTCCACATGATGTGTTATCTTATAAAGGAAAAAAGAGAGGAGAACGGGAAGGCTCATGAAAAAAACAAAAAAAAGGCTGCTGTATGGGGCAGCTGTTGTGTTCTGGCTGGTGGTGTGGCAGCTGGCGGCCATGGCCATCGGGCAGGAAGTGTTTCTGGTGTCGCCGATTCAGGCGCTGGGCACCCTGCTGGAGCTTTTGCCGCAGCCGGAGTTCTGGCAGCGCATCGGGTTCAGCGCCGGGCGCATCCTGCTGGGCTTTTTGCTGGGGGCCGTGTCCAGCGTGGTGCTGGCCGTGGCCGCCGAGCGCTGGGCGTGGGTGGAAGCCCTGCTCTCCCCGGTGATGCAACTGGTCAAGGCCACGCCGGTGGCCAGCTTCATCATTCTGGCGCTGGTGTGGGTCAGCGGGTCGTCGTTGTCCATCCTCATCAGTTTTTTCATGGTGCTGCCTGTGCTGTACGGCGCGGTGCGCACCGGCATCGAGAGCGCCGACGGGCAGCTTTTGGAGATGGCGCGGGTCTTCCGCCTGCCCCTCTCGTGCCGGGTCAAGGCCATCTGGCTCCCGGCGGTGCTGCCTGCGTTCCGGCAGGGGTGCAGCGTAGCGCTGGGCATCTGCTGGAAGAGCGGCGTTGCGGCGGAGGTCATCGGTTTGCCGGACGGCAGCATCGGCGACGCTCTCTACCGGGCCAAGATCACCCTTTCCACCGGGGAGCTGTTCGCGTGGACCTTCGTCATCATCGTGCTGAGCGCGGCATTTGAGAAGTTGTTTCTGGCCCTGCTGGACAAGGCCGTGGCCCGCGCAGCGGGGGAGGAGGGGTGAACGATGCAGTACAAACTGGAAATTCAAAGTCTTACAAAACGATTTGTAGAAAATACTCTCTTTGAGGATCTGAACCTGACCGTCACCGGCCCGGCGATCCTCTGGGCACCGAGCGGCTGGGGCAAGACCACCCTGCTCCGCATCCTGATGGGGCTGGAAGTGCCCACCTCCGGCACCGTCTCCGGCGTTGGCAGGGTGGGGGCAGTCTTTCAGGAGGACCGTCTCTGCCCCCAGTTGAACGCCGTCCAGAACGTCGAACTGGTGCTGTCGGAGGGAAAAGAACAATACAAAGAGCAAATTGAAACGGACTTTCTACGATTTGGACTGGACAGAGCAGCCCTTGCGCTCCCGGCGCGGAAGCTTTCCGGCGGGCAGAAGCGGCGGGCGGCGCTGCTGCGGGCTCTCTGGGCCGAGAGCGACACCCTGCTGCTGGACGAGCCCTTCACCGGCATGGACCCCGCCACCATGAAAAAAGCCGCGGCGCTCTTGAAGGAACGCTGCGGCGAAAAGGTCGTGTTATTGGCGACCCACGACAGGGAAGCCATTGAGGAATTGGGGTGGCAGGTTATCGAGTTGGGGTAAGCGGCAGACAACCGGGAAACACCCGGTCATCCGTTGGCAGCGCGGCTGCTGGATGGCAGGGCAAGCCCGCTTGCCCTACAGCAGTTCTGCCAGAATGCTGTTCTGCACGATAAGCCCGGCGGGGGTGAGGGCGAGGGTATGGCCGTCGAAGGCGGCGTAGCCGCTTTTGACGCAGTTTTTGACAAAGGCAAGCTGGGCGGTGGAAAATTCCTTGCCGTAGCGGGCCTTGTATTCGGCCAAGTCCAGCCCCTTCCGCAGCCGCAATTGCAAAATCAGATAGTCCTCCGCGCCGCATCCGCCATCCAAGACGGGTGCGGCGTTGTCGTTGAGGAAGGCTTCCGTGTCGGCAGGGTAGTAGAACCGCTTGCCGCCCATGCAGGAGTGGGCCGCCGGGCCGAGGCCGAGGTAATCGCCGCAGTTCCAGTAGATGAGGTTGTGTTTGCCCTCATAGCCGGGTTTCGCGAAGTTCGAGATCTCGTACTGCTGGTAGCCGTGGTGTTCCAGCTGCTCCACGGCATAGAGGTAGAAGTCCGCTGCTTCGTCGCCGGTGGGCAGACCCTCCGGCGGGTGCTTGCCAAAGGCGGAATCCGGTTCGATTTTTAATAGGTAGGCCGAAATGTGGGTAGCCCCGCCGGATTCGATCAGCTCCAGCGTCTCATCGAACTCGGCCTGCGTATAATGGGGCAGGGCCAGCATGATATCGCCGCTGATGTTCTCGAACCCGGCCCGCTGTGCCGCCCGGAATGCGGCCCGCGCCTGTTTGGCGGTGTGGGGGCGGCCCAGCGTTTTGAGCTGGCTGTCCCGCGCGGACTGGACCCCAAAGGAGATGCGGTTGACGCCGGCTTCCCGGAAGGCGCGGAGGGATTCTTCTGTGACCGTCTCCGGGTTGGCCTCCAAGGTGATCTCTGCGCCGGGCAGGGGAGACGCGGCTTCCATGAGCCGGGCCGCGTCCGCCGGGTCCAGCAGACTGGGGGTGCCGCCGCCGAAATAGAGGGTATCCGGCCGGAGGGGAGCGTCCGGTGCAAAGCGGTGCAGCTCCCGCAGAAGGGCATCCACGTAAGCGCGGGGAACGCCCCGCTTTCCGGGTGCAGAATAGAAATCGCAGTACCGGCATTTGGAAAAACAGTAAGGAATATGCAGATAAAGTCCAAGAGACACGAAATATCACTGCCTTTTTCATGAAACGTTCATTTCTATGCAGTATACTATATTTTACAGACCGGGGCAAGGCTCCGGAACAAGACTGGAGGATCTTACCATGGATTACAACAACTATGACCGCGGCTATGCGGAGCCTACGATGAGCGCATCGGACTATATGACCCGCACCTACCGCTGGATGGCGTGCGGGCTGCTCATCACCTTCGCAATGGCCTATATCACCGCGACGACCTCGCTGATCTATCTGGTCGATTCGCTTTACCTTGTGCTTACCATCGCCGAACTGGCGCTGGTGTTTGTGCTCAGCGCCCGCGTGCAGAATATGTCCGTGCATGGGGCCCGCGCCGCCTTCTTCGGGTACGCGCTGCTCAACGGCATGGTGCTCAGCTACTACTTCTTCGCCTTCTCGGTGGGGGAGCTGATCTTAGCCTTCCTGTCCACTGCCGTGTACTTCGGCCTGATGGCCGTTTACGGCACCACCACCCATAAGGACCTCACCGGCTGGGGCCCCCGCCTGATGATGGCACTGGTGGCCCTGATCGTCACCGGTCTGGTGGGGATGCTGTTCGGCTTCGGCTTTGGCGGCTCGGTGCTCTACTGCGGCATTGGTCTGGTGGTCTTCATGCTGCTGACCGCCTACGACACCCAGAAGCTGCAGCAGATGTACAGCTACTACGCCGCCGACTCCGAGATGGCCGAAAGGGCTTCCGTCTACGGTGCGCTGACGCTGTATCTGGACTTTATCAACATCTTCCTGTATGTGATCCGTCTGCTGGGCAACAGCCGCCGCCGCAACTGATTCGTCTGATTTATAGGAGAGGTGCTCTCGGTGAGGGTACCTCTCATTTTTTATGCACCGAACTGAATAAAGTCCCCGCAGGGGTCGCACACTACCATCAGGATTTGAACCGTACACAAACGATGATTGGAGTAACGAACCATGGAACAATTCCGAAAATTTCTGCGGGACAAAGGGTTTGTGCTGGCGCTGCTGGCGTGCTTGGTGGCGGCGGCAGCGGCGGGGGTCTGGGCGGTGCGCACCGTCCGTGACGAGCTGAAGGAGAACCTCGACGGCCTGAAAACGCCGGACAGCGCTTCCACCCTGCCCGGCATCGACCAAGACCTGACACTCATCCCAGAGGAGGAATATCCCGAATGGCAGCAGCCCGATACGCCCGCCGCAAACAGTGTGGCCAATGTGCCCAAGGCCGAGCCGCCCTCGGCTTCGTCTTCTTCGCCCTCTTCTGGGGCGGCGTCTGGCTCTGGTTCGGTGCGCGAACCCTCCGCGCTGCAAGGCGGCTCCTCCTCTGCCAGCAGCTCGGCAGCGGCTGCCTCCACGCAGTCCGGCTTTGGCAAAATCTTGAACGGCTACAGCGGCGATGAGCTGGTGTACAACAAGACGCTGGGGGACTGGCGCACCCACAACGGCATCGACTACGCCGCCAAGGCGGGCGAGGCCGTGCCCGCGCCGGTGGCGGGCAGCGTGGTGCTGGCCGGTTCCGACGGGAGCTGGGGCCCCACCGTTGCGATCAAGGATGACGCAGGCCGCATCTGGCGGCTCTGCGGCGTGGCCAGCCCCAAGGTGAAGGAGGGCGACATCGTGGCCGCCGGGCAGACCCTCGGCAAGGTGGGAAGCGTCGGCTGCGAGTGCGCCGAGGAAGACCACATCCACCTTGAAGTGAAGCAGGGGGACGCCTACCTCGACCCCGCAAAGTGCAGGAACTAAAATCGCGGCAGCCCGCCGGAGCGCAAGTGCTCCCGGCGGGTTTTTTGTACGCATTTTCCAACCGCTGCGGATTGCAATTGCGGGCCGATTCTGGTATGATACAATAGAACAAATTTCGACGAGAGAACTGGAACGGGAGGAAACAGGATGGCAAACGTGTTGATCGTGGGCGGCGGCGCAGCCGGGTTGATGGCCGCCGGCGCGGCGGTGCGGCAGGGGCACAAGGTGACGGTGCTGGAGCATATGGACAAGCCCGGCCAGAAGATCCTTGTTACCGGCAAGGGCCGCTGCAACGTGACCAACGACTGCACCGCCGAGGAGTTCCTGCGCCACGTGCGGACGAACCCGCGCTTCCTGTTCTCCTCGCTGGGGGCCTTCCCGCCCGCCAAGACCATGGAGCTGTTCGAGGGTCTTGGCGTGGAGCTGAAGGTGGAGCGGGGACGCCGGGTGTTCCCGGTGTCGGACAAGGCGGAAGAGATCCGGCTGGCCCTGCTGCGCTACGCCGAGGGGGCCGAGATCGTCCACGACGGCGCAAAAAAGCTGCTGCTGGAGCCGCTGGCCCCGGCAGAAGAACCCGCAGCCGCCCCGGAAGATCCGCGCCACACCAAAAAGAAAAAGCCCGGCCCAGCGGCCCGCTGTGTGGGCGTGCGGGGCACTTCCGGCAAAGAGTACCGCGCCGACGCGGTGCTGGTGGCCACGGGCGGCCTGAGCTACCCCACCACCGGCTCCACCGGCGACGGCTACAGGCTGGCCCAGCAGGCGGGCCACACCATCGTGGAACCGGTGCCCAGCCTCGTCAGCCTCGTCAGCCATGACCCGGACTGCAAAAAAATGATGGGTCTGGCGCTGAAAAATGTGGCCCTGACCCTCTTTGAGGACGGCAAGGCCATCTTCGACGAGCAGGGCGAGATGCTGTTCACCCACTTCGGCATCAGCGGGCCGCTGACCCTGAGCGCATCCAGCCACCTCGGCGACATGAAAAAGCACACCTACTACGCCGAGATCGACCTGAAGCCCGCTCTGAGCGAAGAGCAGCTCTACGACCGCATCACCCGCGATTTTGCCCTGCTGGCGAACCATGCAGCGCAGGGGGCGCTGGTCAAGCTGCTGCCCTCCAGCATGCAGCTGGTGATGGTGGCCCGCTGGGGCATCGACCCGGCCACCAAGGCCAACCAGATCACCCGCGAGCAGAAGCGGGAGCTGGTGCACCTGTGCAAGCACTGGAAGGTGCCCATCGATGCCCGCGGCGACTTGGCCCATGCGGTCATCACGTCGGGCGGCGTCTCCGTGCGGGAGGTGGACCCCAAGACCATGCAGAGCAAAAAGGCGCTGGGGCTTTACTTCGCGGGCGAGGTGCTGGATGTGGACGCCTATACGGGCGGCTATAATTTGCAGATCGCTTTTTGCACCGCGCAGAGTTTTGCGAACAATTTATAAGGAGAGAAAACCATGATTTCAGTTGCGATCGATGGGCCCGCAGGTGCGGGCAAGTCTACGCTGGCCCGCCGTCTGGCGGCAGAGTTCGGGTACATCTATGTCGATACCGGTGCCATGTTCCGCGCCGTTGGCCTGTATGCCCTGCGTGCGGGCAAGGACCCCAAGGACAGCGCCGCCGTCAACGCGCTGCTGCCGGAGATCACCCTGCGGCTGGCGTCCATTGAGGGGGAGCAGCACATCTACCTGAACGGCGAGGATGTGAGCAAGGCCATCCGCACCGAGGAGGCCGGCATGGCCGCTTCGGCGGTGGGGGCGAACCCCGCAGTCCGTGCCTTTTTGCTGGACCAGCAGCGGAAAATGGCCGAGACCCAGAACGTCCTGATGGACGGCCGCGACATCGGCACCGTGGTGCTGCCGAAGGCCACCGTGAAGATCTTCCTGACCGCCACCCCCGAAGCCCGCGCCAAGCGCCGCTGGAAGGAGTATCAGGAAAAGGGTGTGGACGTCTCCTTTGAAAACGTGCTGGCCGACGTGAAGCAGCGGGACTATCAGGACACCCACCGCGAGGCGGCCCCGCTGAAACAGGCCGAGGACGCAGTGCTGCTGGATACGTCGGAGCTCAACTTTGAGCAGAGCTTTGAAGCGATGAAGCAGATCATCGCCGCCAAGGTCTGAGGAACGCGCGATGGTACTATATTATATTTTGCTCCCGCTGGCGTGGCTGGTGTTTCACATCGGCTTCCGGGTGGAGTGTGTGGGCCGTGAGAACCTGAAAAAAGTGCAGACCGGCGGCTGCATCCTCGCGCCGAACCATGTTTCCGCCATCGACCCGGTGTTCGTGGTCATCACCCGGTTCTGGGGAAAGCGGATGGTCGTCTTCGCCAAGAAGGAGCTGTTTGAGATCAACGCCCTGCTGACGTGGTTCTTCCGTTGCATGGGGGCGCTGTGCGTGCGCGGCACCCGCGACGAGCTGGAAACGATCGACAAGACGGTGGAGGTGTGCAAAAACGGCGGCACGCTGCTGATCTTTCCGGAGGGCACCCGCGAAAAAGAGGGCAAGCTCCTGCCCCCGAAGAGCGGTCTGTTCGTCATTGCGGCACAGGCTGCGGTGGACGTGGTGCCGGTGCGCATCCTTTACGACACGCCGGACGGGAAGATGCGGCTCTTCTGCAAGGTGAAAGTTATCTACGGCGAGCCGATGCCCGCCGCACAGTTCGCGATGGAGAGCCGCCGCGACTTGAAGACCCTGCGCGCCAACAAACAGGCGCTGTTGGATGCGTGGGAAAAATTAGGAGGGTGAGTATGGAGATCCGTTTGGCGAAGACGGCGGGGTTCTGCTTTGGTGTGAACCGCGCGGTGGAGCTGACTTACAACCTGCTGGACGAGGGGCACAAGGTAGCAACGCTGGGCCCGCTCATCCACAACCCGCAGGCCGTGGCCGACATGGAGCGGCGTGGTGCGCTGGTGGTCGATACGGTGGACGACATCCCCACCGGATATGAGGTCATCATCCGCAGCCACGGCGTGCCCCGCAGCATCTACGATACGCTGGAGCAGCGCGGCCTCGTTTACCACGACGCCACCTGCCCCTTCGTGAAGAAGATCCAGAACATCGCCGCCAAGGCCGAAGCCGAGGGCGCGGTGCTGCTGGTGGCGGGCGACAAGACCCACCCGGAGGTGCAAGGCATCGTCGGACATACCGGGGGAGAGGTATTTGTTTTCAGTGATCTGGACGAATTGAAAGCTTGGAAAGGCCCTTCCGACCCCTCAAAACCCATTTTTGCGGTTGCACAGACCACATTTCAGGTGACAAAATGGCAAGAAAGTTCGGAGTTTCTCAAAAAAGCCTATACAAACGCCCGAA
>OGCO01006233.1_pt1 | contig 10773 bp, 11 predicted proteins | sample 1570171 | NCBI WGS metagenome assembly OGCO01 (sample SAMEA4370583, study PRJEB24528) | human gut metagenome | reverse complement strand
CTCGTTTCTGCCCGAACCTTGTCCGCCTTCGTCATGCGGACAGTATCCGCCATTGCACGGCTATCTGAACCGCCGCAGGAAATCTTGTGTCCGCCACGAAACGTCCATGCAATGGAGGTGATAATACTGCTGTATGTTTGCGGAATTGCATCCGTAAGATCTTGGTAGGTAAGTTTTACCTTTTGTCCCAACGCATACCGTTTATTGCTATGTACAGTGCATGAAAATGGGCGAATGGTGTAACCGCCTGCATAATCACAAATCGCATAGCGGATGCCCTGGGCAACGGTATCCAAACTATAACCTTCCACGAACACAAATCCTTTCGCAAAGCCATCCAAAAACGGGTTATTGGAAATTTCAATTCGAAACTGCACCTTTGTGTCATAATCCGGGGATTGCAGCACCCACCAGCCCCATGCGTTTTGATCTTTTTCCAATTCTACATGCGCGTCCACACGCATCAGCTCCATCGTATAATCTGCAATGTCGCAGGAATTCCACTCCATTTCGTTCATACCAATTGCAGTTTCTCCGTACTGTGGCTGTGCAAATTGCCCCAAGGTTAAATGTCCGTCTTCCGGTTTGGAGAAGATAAACCCCCCGGCAAGTTCTGCGATGTATTTGAAGAAATCTCGCGGACAAGCGGAATTAGATGTTCCTGTTCCGCTGTCTAGGAAGTACATTGCTGTGTAGATTGTTCGTCTCCAAACTCCGTTAATGTTTGCCCAAATACAGGAATTGCAATAGTCCTCGTTGTCATTGAGGACTGGAAAATACTGCTCCCACTCCAGCAGATTACTCATTCCGGTTTGCGCCTTAATAAAATCGTTTGCGAAACTTGTAATACGATGGCACCAGGTCATTAGATTAGATCCTGTATATCCCACTTGCTCATTTAGCAGCTCACCGACGGATTTGGCAGACTGATTGGATGTGGAATTGTAGGATGCTGTATCCAGCCACCCCACTGCATCCTGTGCAGTAATGGTGTAGATATCGCCTGATCTTGTACAGCTGGTTACCCAAAATGTTCCGATGCAGTAAGGATTTGTTTCCCCGGTATACTGGGAATACAACGTGATTTTAGCACCACGCACCTTGAAGTTGGATGTATTCGGAATCCGGCACGCGATAGACAATGTGGACGCATATACACCGCCGATAGCAAATGACCCGTCTGGACAGCACTGCCGCTTGCTGGATGCTTGTATTACATTGGCGTTTGACAACTCTGCCAGCAGTCCACCGGAACGGTCCCAAATGGATCCGGATATTGTTTCTTGTAAAACCATAGCTTACTCCTTCACAATAATCGGTTGCCGGATGATAATGGAAATGGTGTTGGATTCATCCGGATTTCCGCTGCTGTCAAAAATAGCAGCTGTAGCAGTCAATACCACAGTGAATTGCTGTAGATTCGGATTGTATTTCCACGTAAACGATTCCGGCGCAGACGCTGCGCTGGTATGTGTTGCTTTCGATTCCGGACACGCCCCGTGTATTTCAATCACCTTGCAAACTTTGGAATTGCAAATTCCAGTGGTGTAAATGGTGGTATAGCTGTTATTGACAAAAACAGCCGGCATGGTGTAGATGCCGCCGGGCAAATACTTTCCGTCTTCCAGTTTTTTGCGTTCTCCGTTTAGCTGATACGTGCCTGGCAAGTCGGATAATAGGGACACACAGGGGATTGCTACCTTGTTTTGCGGCATGCCTAAAAATTGCAGCGGAATTGTAACGGTATACCGTTGCGACTGGTACGAGATCAAGGAAGTGGATACCGAACCGGCAATAAATGCAGTTCGTCCATATTTAAGAGAAGAGCTTGCTTCTCCGATTTCCGACCGCATATTTGCAATGGTCAGAACCGGAGAATTTTGCGTTGCATACAGCAGATTGATGCACTGCTCCTGCGTGCATTCCAATGACAGTGTCATGGTATCGGTGCGGCCTGGTCCTGGATAAACTGTGGTGGTTCCATTTGCCATAGTGAATTTGGTAACCTGATACGCATAGGAAAACTGGGTGGGCGCAAGCTGAATAAGGTCTGCTGCTACAAGTTTCCAAACGCCCGTGTCATTCTGCCAGATGTCAATATATCTCATATGGTACCGCCTCCGCTTCGTGCATTTGCAATTTGTGCTGCTGTGATAACGACCGTTTCCAACGATTCTCCGCCAATGGATACCGGAATAATCAGATCGCCGCCGCCCAAGCTTCCGCCAAGTGCATTTGGTGTTTGCTGCTGAGATGCATACATGGAACTACTCGGCAATGCTGTTCCCAAAATATTGGCGCCATGCATTGCGGTAATGCCTGCAATTTGTGCCTGTAACTGCCGGGCATCGATTTGCTCCATGATGTGATCCAGTTCTTGATTGATGGTTTCTGCTGTGTCATCGGACGTGTCTGCAATACCAACAGAAACACCAGGCAGCAGAAACCGCCCAACTGTATCGCGCATCAATTTAGACGGGGAATTGATTCCAAAATAGCTTTTGAAATCGTCCCAGATCTGCGAACAAATATCTTTGATGGTTTGTGCAATGGTGCTCAGCCCGTCCCACAAACCATCTGCCAAACCACCTAAGATATCCTTACCAAGTTGGATCCAGTCGGTTTCCGTGATGGTGTCCCAGATAGCGCTGATTACACGGGGGACGGCTTCCAGAATTTTAGGAATGGATAATGCAATACCACGTACCAGCCGGGTAATGATCTTTCCGCCGGCTTCTAAAATCTTCGGAAGATTTTCCACAATCCCGTCAAATAACGCCATCACGATGTCAAGCGCCGAATCGATCAAAGGTCCCAGATTGTCTACCAGCCCGTTCACCAGACTGTCAATGATGTCAACGGCTGCGTCAATCAGTTCCGGAAGGTTGTCAATCAGCCCTTGTACAAGCGCCATAATCATATTTAGCGCCGCATCAATGATAACCGGCAGATTGTCGGTAATGCCTTGTACAAGCGCCATGAGAATGGTAAGTGCTGCTTCTAGGATGGTTGGCAAGTTTTCCGTGATGATATTGCACATAGAGGTTAAAATTCCAATGACACCTTCTACAATCAACGGCAAATTATCCGTAATTCCTGTAATCAATGCCGTTAAAATCTGAATTGCTGCTTCAATCAGCAACGGGAGATTCGTGGTAATGATTTCCACAATGGATGTGACGATCTGCGGCACATATTCCATCAACATGACCAGCGCATCAGACAGCCCCTTGATAAGCGTTTCAATCATCTGCACCGCCAACGGCAGCAATTCCGGAAGGAACGTCTGAATAGCAGTTAGGATACCGTCAATCATAGATTTTGCAGCATCCAGGAACCCGCTTGTATTTTGTGAGATGCTGTCTGCCAGCATGATGACGATATCAACAGCTTTTCCTTTGATCTTTGGCAAGTTTTCCACAATGCCGCTGATTAGCTTGCCGATCAGCTCCTTGCCCTTGTCTTTCCAGCCGGCTAATACCGGGCTAATACTGCTTAGTGCAGTCTTTGCTGCATCCACAATCCCGTCAAAAATCTTCCCAACGTCTCCATCTGCACTGTTAATGGTGTTAACTAGACCGCCAATTGCATCCGCTAAGCCGGAAGACAATGTACTGCGTACATCAATGGTAGCTTTGCCAAAGGTTCGCTTTAATCCTTCTATGGCGCTTCCTACGTCATCGTATTTGACTTCGTTGATTTTTCCAAGTGCATCTGCGGCAGTAACTGATGTATCAGAAACGGCGGCAAGTGCTGTAATAATGCCGTCTCCGGTGTCTTCGTAGATAGAACCCATCAATCCTACGGCTGCATTATTTCGTGCTAGCGGATCTGTTGTGTTATTAAGTGCTGTAACAACTTCTTCAAATGCTTTTTGCGCAGTATCGCCACCAGCAGCAAATCTCGCCGCCATATCATCGGCATTAAGCCCAAGCGCCTGCAAAGCTTCTGCTGCTGTTCCGTCTTTTACCGTTGTATTCATTTCACGGATAGCGTCACCTATTTTATCAATACTGTATACACCAGAATCAGCACCAGCAATTAACGTGGATGCAAATTGTTCAGCAGTTAGACCAGCTTCCACTGCATCTGCGGAATATTCGTTTAATGTATCCAACAGTTCTCCAGACGAATCTGCTCCTTTTTGTGCACCAACTGCAATTAGGTTATAAGCCTCTTCTGCGCTAATGCCAAAATTGGACATCATCGACTTCGCAGATTTAGTTGACTCTTGTACATCAAATTCAAATGCATCGCTAAGCAAAAATGCACTTTCTGTAGCGGATTGCAGTTCGTCTCCCATCAACCCGGTTTGCTTGGAAATTTCCGCCACTGCATTGGCTACGTCATCGTATGATTCGCCGAAATTGTTACCGTAGACATCTTTTACAACGTCTCGCATACCTTCCAGTTCTGTGCCAACTGCTCCGGTAGACGCTGCCATTTGGTTGATCGCCTTATTGAATTCATCACCGGAAGATACCATGTTCCCGAATGCAGACAATGCCTTTTTTCCGAGATCTGCCAGCAGATTTCCCATTGCAACGGATGCCGCAGAAATGGTGCCTTTCATGCTCTCCACTTCTTTGTCAAATCCGCTCGAATCGCCGTCAATTGGGACTTTGACACTCTCTTCCGCCATGCTTCACCACCTCCTTATGGATATAAAAAAAACACCTGATTGCTCAGATGCTAATTTTCAATCAAAACGCCGTACCCACAGGCTTGATTGTTTTTGGTTTCCACCCTCCGCCAGTTTATACCCATGGTCGGGGCGGGTAGCTACTTGATTTCACTCAGTTTAATGCCTTCGATCACTGCGCGAGTTTCCAGGCATGCGATATAATCAGCCATTGCCCGAATCTGAAAATTGTAGATTGCTCTTGGGCATGTTGGTTGAAAATTCAGCGTTCCCTCGTCCCAGCGTCGAAGCATGTACTCTAGCTTTTTGTATCGAATTACAACTTGAATATATTCCGCTTGAAATCGCTTTTTATAGTCATCGCTGTTCATCATTTCGGCTGTATCTTTTAATTCTATTGGGTTGTATGTCATTCTTTCTCCTTTCAGGCATAAAAATAACATCTGAATAATCAGATGCTAATTATTGATTAACTTTATTATTTTTTCAGGATCATTCTCAATCAGAACCGCTACAAATTGCATTGTACAGGTCTGCCATAGCGCTGCACAACACCGCATAGCCTTGCAGGTCGTCAAATGCATCAGGTGTGACTTCTGCCATTTCTTCCAGCTTTTCCAGCAGGATTTCTTTTGCCTTTTGTTCCATAGGTTTCTCCTTTCGGGCATGAAAAAAGCACCTCGTTTGAGATGCTTTTTGTGATATTCGGTTTTACTTCTCAAAATACCGCACATTTTGAGAAGCCTTGAAAATATTTTTACGGCATAATTGTAGATGCCACAGCAGTTACAAGGGCTTCAAATCCAGTGCCTAAAACAGGCTTGATCTTGGAAAGCACAGATTCATCTTTCAAAAAGTCACGCCCTTTTTTGGTGATCTTGATATTCCCGACTTGCAGCACCTGTTCCATGTCTTTTGCACCGACAAAACGCAAGCCGCCAACATACCCGTCTTCGATCAGCTCCCGCATGATTGCAAGCCAGTATGCCTTTGGAATGTCAAACATCTTACAATTCCACATGATGTCTGCCAAATCCGGCGTTTTCCCAGTCTTCATACACTCGTACAAGTACCGGAGGATTTTGTACATGATAACTTCCATGTCGTTTTTTGCCACGGTATCAGCTCCAAAAAATCTTTTTTTTCATCTTAAATCGACATCGTAAATGTTAGCACGTGATTCTATCATTTCAATTATTTCAGCATATGCAAGGTTCCGTCCTTCTTCAAATGAATCTTTTTCTTGTTTTAACGCATTATCAGATTCTTCTTTCCTGTGTTTCATTTCGTCCAGCAAATCGGACAAAAGATAGCCTATTTTCTCATTCATTAGAATCACCTCGCTCTTTTATTTCATTTTTTGCCTGTTCAATATTGTCGGAAAATGTTTTTATCTCATGTTCCCAATGTTTTTTCAGTCCATTTTGATACCGTTCTTCAAAAGTATCCCAATTTGGATAAAAACTTTTCGGATTAGAAATTTTCTTCTTGTGTTCTTCTATTTCTGCCTGCCACGATTTAATGGACTTTTCCAATTGCAGCGTTGACATCTTAGGAATATTTTTGTTTGAAAAAAATTGTGGATCAATCCTAAGTCCTGTTTTTATTATACCACTATCCGCCCCAGAAGTCAACGTCTTTTTCTCCGGAATGACCGGATCAAAAAAGCACCGGCACCATGGGTGCATGGGCGGGAAATTCGTCCCCGGCATACGCTGGGAGATCGGAAACCGTTCCCCGTTCAACCCGCGGCAGATGTCACAGGTTTCCGCATCACCGGTGCAAACATATTCGTATTCCGTGACCGCTGCTTCCCGTTCAAACACTTGCATGGCCGCTTCATTGGAAAGATACGTGTCCTCCGTAAAGGTCAGCCGTTCTGCGTTCTTCTGGGAAACTTTCACGAACTTCGCCCGAATCTGCCGTGCCAGCTGGTGGTAATCGTCCCCGCGGATTACACCGTTCACGAACTGCGTGTGCAGGGTGTTTCCAAGCTTCTTCCGGTTGTCCCAGATACGCTCCGAGAAGTCCTTGCCGTCACACCACTTGTTCCCCACCGCGGCACGAATGACATCACTGTCCAGCCGGCAGAAGCTGCTGCCCAGTCCCAGAAAAGAAGCCGCACCGTTGGCGTACCGCAGAGCCTGACGCTGGAAAAACGCCAACGCCTGCTGTTGCTCATAGGCTCCCATGTGCAGCTGCTGCATGGCAATGGACTGCCGCAGTCCCTCCAGCCGGTTCAGCTTGTAGATCGATTCCCGCACCGGCACAAGGTCGGCATACGCCGGATACTTTTTCACAAACTCGTCCAGCTGTTCGATCAGCAGCAGCTTGTCCTCGTCCGGCAGCGTTTCCAGCAGATTCCGGTACGACAAAACGCCGTTGATGCTGTACTTGGCGTAGTACGCCGCAATTTCCTTGTCCAGCCGTGCCGCTTCTCTCTCATAGTACGCCGCCAGCTTGCTGTACAGCCGCTTTTCGTCTTTGCCTAGGGTTTCATCATACTGTACTTTCCGGTCGTGCCAGTACACCGGAGAGGACTTATTCGGCATCGGCAGTCACCTCTGTGCCGGCACTGCGTTCCGCTTTGTAGCTGTCCTCCGGAATCGTGCCATTTTCCGCTTCGATTTTTTGCAGCTCCGTCTGCGGATCGTCCACCGCAGAGATCACGGAAAGCTGGGTTTCGCGGGAAGTGATTCCAGCCATTTGTGCGGCTGCCTGTACTTCCTCCAGCAGGTTCTTCGGCAGATTCTCTGTAAACCGGTACGTGATCGCTTTCCATGCGTCTGCTGGCATTCTGGAAGCCGGAGAAGCCGCGACCAGCTGCCAACGCCGGTTCATGCCGCTGGAAAACTTTCTCGCTTTCCCCGCTGCAAGATCCCGCATGGGCTGTAATTTATACGCCAGTGCCGTGCCGGAGCTGCCGCCGAAGTCCTCGTCTGAAATATTCGCCACCATGGACTGGGTGTAGATCTGATCTTCCAGTCGGTTCAGCAGATTTTCCTGCGTGGTGTCCGCCGAAGGACGCTGCAAAAATTGCACTCGGACAGCGTTGAGTTCTTCCGCGTCCAGTTCTCCCACGTGAATGATGCGGTTGCTGTGCATGAAGTGCAGGTCGTCCTTGTCCACATTTACCCCGAGCATCAGCAAGTATGCATCAGCGAAATAGTCCACGTCGTTTGCCTTTTCGGAAATTGCCTTTTCATAGCCGGTGATCGCACTTTCCACCTGTTCAAAAGCACCCTGCCGTTCTTCGTTTTCGATGTACTCGATCAGCGGCACACCGCCGAAATAGTGCGGCTCCGGTGTACCGAAGTGCAGACCGTCCTTGTCAGAAAACGGGATCACCTCCGATGCCGTGAACACACTGCCCACAGTTTCGCCGTCGGTATTTTTATAATACCGCACGCCGTACAGCGGCTTTCTTGCCACGGAGTCATCGTAGATCAGAAAACATTCCAGCGGCGAAAGATAGGTGATGCGGATTCTGGCATCTTCATCGGTGTACAGCAGTTCGAAGCCGCTGCCGTAGATGCTGCAGTACTTCGACAGCTCCGCGTTGTTGTCGTCCTGATCGTTGTACTTCTGGATCTCCTCCAGTTCCGCCGAAACCGCTTCATCGGGGTGCATCGTCTTTACCGGAATCCCCAAGAAAAACCCGTTGAACCGGTCAACAATGTACTTGGCGTGATTGCAGATGATGCGGTTGTCCGGCTTCCACGGCTCTTTCTTCGGCTGTAGCTGGATCGGGTGCCGCCCTTCGTACAGGTCTTTCAGATACTGCATACGCTCGCAGTCCCGCTGATGCCGGCGGAGCCACTCCCCCAGCTTTTCCGCCGTCAGTTCCGCTTCCTGCGGCATGATGTAATATTCCTGTCTTGGATATAACATTTTCTCACCTCTCTCACAACGTCAATCCGGAGTGGGACAGCGTTACCGGCTGCCGCAGAACGGTGTTGACAAAATACCGCACGTCGTCCATGGCGTGGTCGTTCTCCTTGATCGGTCTGTCCTCTGCTGCCTTTTCGTCCCAGCGATACAAGGAAAATTCCCGAATGCAGTCCTGACACGCCGGCGAAAACAGCAGCTTTCTCTGCTGCAATGCCGTGGAAACTCTGCGGATACCGTCCACCACATCGTTTTTCCCTTTCCGAACGGTAAAACCTGCCTGCCGCAGTTCCGTGATAAACGAAGCTGCTGACGGGTCCACGACGACAGCTTCAATGTTCCGGCCGCCTGCCAGTGCCTGTATGTGCTTCAGATACTGGGTATTGGTCAGCTGCCGCCGCTGTGCTCTGCCGCTGTAGTACCACTCTGCGGCACGATACGCCTGCTTCCCGTCATAGCACCACAGCCCCGCTGAAAAGGCGTTCAGCGTGCCGTAGTCTACAGAGATGTACCACTTGCCCTGCGGGCTGTCCAGCTGCCGCACGTGCTGTGTCCGGTCAAACTGGGGATAGACAATGCCCTCCGCCAGACACCACTCCCCCAGAATGAATCGGTTGTAGAATACGCCGGTATACTCTGCCTTGACAGCGGTCACATACTGCGGATCCAGCGTGGTGTTGTCGTCCAGCAAAAAACGCACGACAAGCATATCCAGCTCCGCGCGTTGGTCGATGTATTCTTTTTTCAGCCAGTGTTCCGGGCTGTCGGGGTTGGTGGTGGCGATCAGCTTCGCACCGGGGACACGCAGACGGGACAGCAGCATCACGAAGAAGTCCTTCGGAAACAGTGTCAGCTCGTCGCAGTACGCCCCCTGCAAAGTCAGACCGCGTATCTTGCTTTCGCTGCGGGCATCGTTTGCACCCTCCAGCAGGATCCGCCGTCCGAACAGATACGCCTCTTTCGCCGATGTGGAAAACTGGAAATTGCTCCGCCCGAACAGTTCTTCCAGCGGTATCAGGCAGTTGCGTTTGAGCGTGGTCAGGGACTTGCCGCACATGAGATACAGCTTGTCTGCCGGCATGGTCGCCACCCAGAAGCCCCACAGCACCAGCGACACCCACGTTTTTCCGGAAGACACCGAGCCCTCCAGCAGGTTAATCCGGCACAGCTTCTTCCGCTTCCACAGTTCCAGCAGCTGCCGCTGCTTCTTCGTGTAGATCATCTGCCGCCTCCTGCATGCCGGCGATCAGTTCCGCAGTCTTGCCGTTGTCCGGCTTGGACTGTGCCGCCGCCTGTTTCTTCTTCATGGCAAGTTCTTCCCGCTGGACGGTTTCGCCGATCAGATCTTCCAGCTTCTCCAAAGCTTTCACATTGCCGTTTCGGGCTTCTTCGTAGAGTGCCTGTATCAGCTGCATTGCCGCGTCATCATTCTCCCGAAAAAAAGCCTTTGCCGCCTGTTTCAGGCTCCTGTACGCCCTTCTGGACGCTCCTGAAGCGATGCCACCTTTTCTCGCGATTTCTCTCTGTTCGCTCTCTGTTCGTTCATCGAATGGAATCAGGTTTTCTGCATTTGCCATGTCCTCCCCTCCGCTAAAATGGCATAAAAAATGCCCGACGGCGTTACACCGTCAGGCACAATATCTTATGTTATCAATTATAGCACAAATGATGTTGAATGTCAAGCCCTTTCCAGAATTTTTTCAAGGGCTTTCCGCACCTGATAACGGGACTGCTGCCGGTTCAGTCCGTGCAGCTCGTTGATAGTGCTCCAATCATCACCCATGATGTAATAGTCTTCGATCAGACGGTTCTGCGGGTATGGCAGGCGTGACGCCGACCGCATCACTTCTCTTGCCAGCGGCACGAGAACTTCATCGCACTGGAACCAATCTTCCTGCAATTGCTCCAGCTTTTCCATGTATGCTTCTTGCGGGGCAAGCGGCTCCCCGCGTCCGTGAGGAGTATCACCGTACCGCATACCGCCGATGTTTCCGGCAGATGCTCTGTGCTCTGCAAGGCGGTTTGCTGCCTTTCTGACATCGACTGCGGCTTTGCGGCATTGTTTCAGGGTTTCTAGGGTCATGTGTCATCTTCCTTTCTTTCGCTCGGTTTATGCTCGGTCAACGCTCGCGTGCGTTAGGCTTACGCTCGGCGTGCGTTAGCGTTTCTTCCGGTTCTCCCGATACGATTTCTGATATGCTTTCCGCCGGCGTATGGCACAGGCGTTGCAGAATCTCCGGTCG
>OGCO01006223.1_pt1 | contig 10789 bp, 9 predicted proteins | sample 1570171 | NCBI WGS metagenome assembly OGCO01 (sample SAMEA4370583, study PRJEB24528) | human gut metagenome | reverse complement strand
TGGTCAGGTAGCCGTACTTGATGGCCTCGCTCAGGATCTTGCCGGGGTCGGCGGTGTGGACATGCAGGTTGATCACATCATCGTCCTCGATGCACACCACGCTGTCGCCGTTGGACTCGGCAAAGGCACGCATCTTGGCGGCGCTGGCACCCTCGTACTTGTTGATGAGGAACTGGGTGCAGTAGCCGTTCTTGATGTCCTCCACCTTCATCAGGTCATCGGTGAACACGCCCTTGCCGGCGTTCTCGGTGGAGAGCTTTGCCTTGTTGGGGGCAGCCTCGCCGCCAGCCACGATGGGCTCGCCGTGGAACACCTTGCCCATGCCCTCAAAGATGATCAGGATGCCCTGACCGCCTGCGTCCACGACGCCGGCCTTCTTCAGGACGGGCAGCAGGTTGGGGGTGTCGTCCAGGGCTTCCTGACCGGCAGCCATCACAACGTCCCACAGGGCGGGCACGTCGGCGGCATCGCTGGCGGCAGCCTTTTCGCTGGCCACGCGGGCCACGGTGAGAATGGTGCCCTCGGTGGGCTTCATCACGGCCTTGTAGGCACCCTCGACGCCCTTCTGCAGGGCAGCCACGATGTCGGCCACGTCGGCTTCCTTCTTGCCTTCCAGCGCCTTGGAGAAGCCGCGGAACAGCAGGCTGGTGATGACGCCGGAGTTGCCGCGGGCACCGCGCAGCATGGCGGAAGCAGCGGTCTTGGCGGCTTCCGCCACGGTGCAGCTGTCATCCAGGGCTTCCAGCTCACGCACGGAAGCGCCCACGGTCATGCCCATGTTGGTGCCGGTGTCGCCGTCCGGGACGGGGAAGACGTTCAGCTCATCCACGCGGGAGCGCTGATTGTTGATGTTGTTGGCGCCGGAAATGATGGCGTCGCGCAGGATCTTACCAGAAATCATTGTTTTAAACTCCTTATCAGGCCGGAAAAATTCCGGCGGCCGGGGATACAGACGGACATCAGGCGATCACATCGTCCACCGAGACCACCACGCGGGCGACCTTCAGGCCGGTGGCCTGCTCGACTTCGTCCTTGACGCGGTGCGAGATGCTGCGGGCAGCGGTGGAAATGTTCAGCCCATAGCTGACAGCGATGTGCAGCTCGATCACGAGACGTCCATTCTCCTGCGTGACGCGGACACCCTTTTCGGAATAATCGGAACCATGGACCAGGCTGCGCACAGCGTCGGTCATATCACGGGGTGCCATTGCGGCAACGCCGTAGCAGTGTTTGGTCGCCTCACCCACGAGGGTCGAAAAATACCCGGCGGTAAAGCTGACATCTCCCAGCGGGAAACGGGAAGTGATCATAATCGCTCTGCTCCTTTATGTTATTTTTCAGAAAACACATTCAGGGTCTGGGGCCGTGCAGGCGGGCCAAAACCGCAGACTGCACCGAGAAACACCCACTCTATTATACAACTTCGATGCGCGGTTGTACAGTTCAAATTGCTGGCAGCGGGGATTTTTTGGCTGTTTTGCGTCCTTTGCCCATAAATTTGCGGGCAAAACTGTACGGCTGGGCAGAGCAGTGCGTTCGTTCGACAGGGCATGACCGTCCGGGTGTGATATGCTGTCCGGTGCACAGCGGCCGCGCTGCGGCAGAAGTATGACGGATGCCTGCAGACAATCTGTAAAAAAATTATAAAAACTCCCTCCGGATGCTTTATCCCTCTATGAAAAAGTGCTAAAATGAAAGCAGAGAGAGGGGATGCGCACCGGGCGGTGTGTGTCCCCTGTAAAACGAGCAGACCCAAATCATCCATCCGGCCGCACACGCCGTGCATAAAATACCGATTTAGGAGTTGTTGGCATGAACATTCTGTTTTTCCTCTCCCCCAAGCAGGATCTGATGTACGTTTACGACGATTTTACCCTCCGGCAGACGCTGGAAAAATGGGAGAACAACCGCTACGCCTCCATCCCGGTGCTCAACCGCCGGGGCGAGTATGTGGGCACCCTGACCGAGGGGGACATCCTCTGGGGACTGAAAAAATACCACGGGCTGGATCTGGAAGCCGCAGAGGACGTGCCCATCTCGGCTTTTCCCCACAAGCGGGATTACAAGGCGGTGACCGTGACCACCAGCATGGACCAGCTGATCGAAGCCGCCATGAACCAGAACTTTGTGCCCGTGGTGGATGACCGGGGCATCTTCATTGGCATCGTGCGCCGGCAGGCCATCATCCGCTACTGCTACGAAAAGTCCCGCGAGGAGAAAGCGCCGCAGCCCGGCCGTGTGGTGCCGGAATACGCCGCCGCCCACTGAGCGCCGGAAAACAACCGGACCTGCAATGCTCCACCTTCCCATTTTTGGGAGGGTGGAGCATTTTTTGTGCAAAAATCCCCGGAAAAGCCTTGAAAGTCCGATTTATGGGATGCCGCATGTGCGATAATACAGTCACAGGGAGCCACCGGCAGCGGGAACCGCCCGGTGCAGGCAGGCTCCCGACAGAACAAAACAGGAGGGGAACACGATGAAGGATTTTGAGATGCGTTATGTGGGCAGCCATGTGGAGGTGTACACCGGCAGCGGGGTGTTCCTCTTTTCGGCCGATACCGTGCGTGAGGCGATGGAGGAGCTGGCCGAGTGACATGGTTTGAAACAACTAATGTAAAATCTGCGTAAAATGTTTGAAAAGGAACCGTGACGAAACGATTGAAAACCAGCAAAATGTGTGGAAAAAGTGATTTTCTTGTAAAATAAACCTTGTTGTGGCAGGGGGATTGATGGTATAATAAGCACAGTGTGAGCGCTGAAACGGTGCCGTGCGCGTGGACGCATGGGGGCGCTGCATGACAAAGGAAAAACGGCTGCCGGGGTACGGGTCCCGCCAAAGGCGGGGCAGGGCCCGGCGGCTGTGTGCTGTTATTGGAAGAAACAGGAAGATCGTATTTAGGAGTATCGCTATGGATATCACACACATTACCTCTCTGCTGGGCGGCATTGCGTTGTTTTTGTATGGCATGTCGATCATGGGCGCGGGCCTGGAAAAGCTGGCCGGCGGCAAAATGCAGGGGGTGCTGCAAAAACTGACCTCCTCCACCATCAAAGGTGTCATTTTTGGCACCCTGATCACGGGCGTGATCCAGTCGTCGGCTGGCACGGTGGTGATTTGTGTGGGCCTGGTCAACTCCGGTATCATGACGCTGACGCAGTCGGTGGGCGTGATCATGGGTGCAAACATTGGTACGACGGTGACCGGTCAGCTGATCCGCATGGCGGATATCTCAGGCGACAGCCTGTGGCTGACCCTCATGCAGCCCAAGACGTTTGCGCCCGTGGTGGCGTTTATCGGCTGCATTTTTTATGTGTTCCTGCGCAACGCCAAAAAGAAGAACATCGGCCAGATCATGCTGGGCTTCGGCATCCTGTTCACCGGCATGAGCCTGATGGACACCGGCGTGTCCCCCCTGCGGGAAAGCGCCGCGTTCCAGAACCTGTTCGTCACCATGACCAACCCCATCCTGGGCGTGCTGGTGGGTCTGGTGGTCACGGTGCTCATCCAGTCCTCCTCGGCATCGGTGGGCATCCTGCAGGCGCTGTCCAGTACGGGTCTGGTCACCTTCAGTTCGGCCATCCCCATCATCCTGGGTGCCCACATCGGCACGGCCTTCACCCCGCTGCTCACCATCGGCGGCTCCTCCAAGGACGGCAAGCGCGCCGCCCTCATCCACCTGTACTTCAACATTATCGGCAGCGTCATCCTGCTGGCGCTGGTCTATGCAGTCCAGTTCACCATCGGCATCCCCATGTGGGGCGATGTGATGAACAAGAGCAGCATTGCAAACATCCACACCATGACCAGCGTCATTGCGATGCTGTTCTTCCTGCCCTGCAGCGGCGTGCTGTCCAGGCTGGCCATGATGACCGTGCCGAACAGCGCGGAGGAGGCGCAGGAGCTGAGCATGCCTGTGCTGGATGAGCGTCTGTTCAAGAGCCCGGCTGTGGCTCTGCAGCAGGCTAAGAACGCGGTGGTCAAGATGTCCCGCCGCGCAGCCCGCAACGTCGGCCTCGCCACCCCGCTGCTGCTCAAGATGGACGAGGACGTCGTGAGTGCCATCGATGTCCGCGAGAACCTCATCGACCGGATGGAGGTGGACATCTCCAACTACCTCATCAAGCTGGCAGACCAGGAGCTGGGTGACGCGGAGAGCCATGAGGTGACCGAGCTGCTCAACTTTGTCACCGAGTGCGAGCGCATCGGCGACTATGCAGTCAACATCAAAGAAAAAGCGCAGGAACTGACCGACAAGGAAGTCACCTTCAGCGAGAAGGCACAGCAGGAGCTGAAGCTTCTCGACAATGCGCTGGAAAAGATACTGACCCTCACCACGGACGCCTTCGAGTTCGACGACGCCCGGACCGCCAGCCAGGTGGAGCCGCTGGAACAGGTCATCGACATCCTCGTGGAGCGGCTTCGTGCGCAGCACATCAAGCGTCTGAAGGAGGGTGCCTGCTCCATTGATACCGGTGTCGTCTATCTCGATGTGCTGAACAATGTAGAGCGTATCTCGGACCACTGCTCCAACATCGCCGCCCGTCTGGTGGGCATGGAGGCAGGCGAGGACTATGACTCCCATACCCTCAAGAACATGATGCACCACAACCCCACCAAGGAATATATGCTCAACTACGAGCAGTGCCGCAAGGACTACCTTATCCCGCTGGAACAGCTCGAAGCCTGATTCTGATAAAGGATAAAAACAGTGCAGACCTCCCTGGGGAGCGTCTGCACTGTTTTTGTTTATTCACCCAGGTCTTCCAGCAGCGCCCGGAGGGCCGTTTCGCCGGTGACGTAGAGGCCCTGCTTGAGCCGGAGGGCGTCGGCCTCGGGCAGAAGATTGACATAGATGCCGGTGCGCAGGAGCCGCTTGTCGGGCAGTCCGTTGTCGGAGCAGGTGTAGACGACCACCCGCCCGCCCTCGTCGCAGAGGTAGAAGTCGGTGCTGCTCTGCCCGGCGGAGCCCTGCGCGGCCAGACCCGGCTCGGAGGCCGGCGTCTCTTCGCCGGAGTCGGCAGGGAAGGGGAGACTGGGCAGGGCCATCCAGAACAGGCTGAACACGATGGTAAAAGTGCACAGCGCATAAAAAATGCAGAGCCAGACCTTGCGCATGGCAGTGGACTCCTTTCGGCTGAAATGGTGGTTCAGACGGTAGTATGTGCAAAAGAAAACTGCCTCAGACAGGAATGCAGAATTTTCACACCCGGATGCTGTACTTTGGCGGGGCAGATGTGCTATACTAGCATCGTATCCGGTCGATTCCCCCTTGCGGAAGCGGGCGGTGCGGACTATAATGTATTATTATGGCTGCGGGCAGTCTGGCCGCAGCAGGAACAGCGAACGGCATCGTCAGAGGATGCTTTGAGATGCAGAACAGTGAAAATTGCGATAGGAGGCGATCCTTATCTCAAACAATGAAAGACGGAGACTCCACAGTGATGGTGCGCTCCGGGAGCAGAACCGGCGGGTCCGTGAGCCCCGCGAACCGCAGGAGCAGGGAGAAAAGCACGGCCATCCCGTTCTCGGATTCCTGGGCCGGACCATCATCACCCTCCTCTGCCTGGGCATTATGGCGGGCAGTCTGGTGGCAGTGGGCGCTGTGTACTATGTGGTGCAGGCTACGGCCAGTGACGGCGACCTGCTGGACCTCGACAACATCGAACTGAGCCAGTCGAGCCTTGTGGTGGCCACCGACCCCGACACCGGCGCACAGGTGGAGTACGCCACCCTGCGCTCCTCCAACAGCCACCGCGTCTGGGCGGACCTCGAGCAGATCCCCACCAACCTACAGTATGCATTCATCTGCACCGAGGACAAAGACTTTTACAACGAGCCGGGCGTCAACTTCAAGCGCACCATCGGCGCGATGATCAATGAATACCTGCTGCCCATCTACAGCTCCAAGCAGGGCGCCTCCACGCTGGAACAGCAGCTCATCAAGAACCTGACCAGCGACAAGAGCGCCAGCGGCATCGAGGGCGCACTGCGCAAGCTGCGCGAGATCTACCGCGCCCTCATCCTGAGCCGCAGCTACTCCAAGGAGACCATTCTGGAAGCCTACCTGAACACCATCAGCTTTACCGGTACGATCCAGGGCGTCCAGACGGCGGCAAACGAGTACTTCGATAAGGATGTCAGCGAGCTGACCCTCTGGGAGTGCGCGTCCATCGCGTCCATCACCAAGAATCCCACCAACTATAACCCCTACACCAACCCCGAGAACCTCATCAACCGCCGGAACTTCCTGCTCTACAATATGTGGCAGCAGGGTGTCATCTCGGAGGATGATTACCGCAGCGCCGCTGCCCAGCCGCTGGTGCTGGCAGAGACGGACAACACGAAGAAGAGCAGCTCCACCACCTCTTACTTCACCGATGCCCTCTTCAACGAGGTGGTGAAGGACATCATGGCCAAGGAGGGCGTGGACGAGTCCACCGCCCAGAGTATGCTCTACACCGGCGGCTACACCATCGAGGCAACGGTCAACCCCAAGATCCAGACCGCGATGGAGAACCTGATGCTCAACACCGACGACGCCTACTTCCCGGCCGGCTGGCATGAGGAAGAGGTGACCAGCATCTCTGACGACGATGTGCAGGTCTACAACGAGGACGGCACCCCCAAGACCCGCACCGGCGAGGACGGTACGGTCTACTATTACCGCAACGTCCGCACCCAGGCGGCGATGGTCACGCTGGACTATGACGGCAATGTCATCGCCATGGTGGGCGGTCTGGGCGAAAAGACCAAGAGCCTTTCCCTGAACCGCGCCTACGGCGTCACCCGTCAGACCGGTTCTACCATCAAGCCCATCGGCGCCTATGCGCTGGGCATCGAGTACGGTCTGGTCAACTGGTCCACCATGCTCAACAACTCGCCCCTCTACCTCAAGCAGGATATGGTCATCCGTGACGAGGACTACTGCCGCCGGAACGGCCTCATGGGTCTGACGGACAAGCAGCTGAAAGCCTACCCCAACGCATGGCGCAGCTGGCCCCGCAACTACGGCGGCAACTACGGCGACGGCTCCGACCTGCCGCTCTGGAACGGCCTCGCCCGCTCCCTGAACACCATCGCCATCCGCGTTGGCGACCTCGTGGGCGCGAACAACATCTTCAACTTCGTCTACAATACCCTGCAGCTCAGCACGCTGGACCCCGTCAACGATGTGGGCCTTGCACAGATGGTCATGGGCAGCCAGACCCACGGCGTCACCCCGATGGCGCTGGCGGCGGCGTTCCAGATCTTCTACGACGGCGAGTACACCACGCCTCACCTCTACACCCGTGTGCTCGACCGGGACGGCAACATCTATATGGAGAGCAACGACACCAGCTATCAGGCTCTGACGCCCCAGACGGCCTATGTCATGAACCGTCTGCTGAAGAACGTCCTGTTCTCCAGCGTCGGTACGGCCAGCGGCCGCTACCCCAACTCCAACGGCATGGAGGCCTTCGGTAAGACCGGTACGGCCAGCGATGAGAAGGACCTGTGGTTCGTGGGCGGCACGCCCTATTACGTCACCGCTGTGTGGTGGGGCTATGACGCGCCCTTCGATATGACCAAGACCCTCGGCAAGCAGCAGGCCAAGACCCGCACCTGCGTTATGGCCTGGAAGGCCCTGATGGAGCAGATCCAGACAGACCTGCCCTATAAGGCATTCCCGGCGGCTGACGGCGTCGTGGAGCGCAGCTACTGCACCCAGAGCGGCCTGCTGGCCAGCGGCTCCTGCCCGAGCACGGCAGTGGGCTACTACCGTGCCGACGACCTGCCCGACGTCTGCAATTATTCCCACGGTCAGGCAGCTGTCGCCAGCCAGCCTCTCGCGCCTGAGCCGGACACCACCAATCTGGACACCGACTGAGGCAAAAATCATACTTTTCAGCACATCGGGTTGCAGATTCGGTGCGCTGAAGGGGTACTTCACGGCTCAAAACTGGATAATCTGACAAAATAGCATCCGACCTCTTGCAATGCAGGGAGTCGGATGCTATTATATTTTCTGCAAGAACACTTGTGTTTGAGAGGTGAACAAGTTGGAACGCCGTTTTTATCTGGTGGATGCACAGGTCCTGCCGGAAGTTTTCCTCAAGGTCGTCCGGGCCAAGGAGCTTCTGGCCAGCGGAGAGGCACGCAGCATTTCGGCTGCGACCCGCAGCGTAGACCTGTCGCGCAGTGCATTTTATAAATATAAGGACTGCATTTTCGACTCGGAGAATGGCCGCGAGGTCATCACCGTCATGGCGACCCTGCGGGACGAGACGGGTGCATTGCAGAGCCTTCTGGCCGGCATCAGTGCCGCCGGTGCCAGCATCGTGACCATCAATCAGTCTACTCCGGAGAACGGAGCCGCGCTGGTGGCTGTCACCATCCGCACCGACACCATGCAGATGACCCCCGAGGAGCTGACGGAAAAACTTTCGCGCCAGCGGATGGTCGTGGGCGTACACTGCGGCTACAATCTGTGACAGTACATTCATAGAAAAAGGAACGAGGGCAGTATCATGGCAAAAATCGCGATTCTGGGCTTTGGCACGGTGGGCAGCGGCGTGTACGAGGTGCTCTGCCGCAACGCCGCAGGCGTCTCCCGCCGTGCAGGCGAACCGGTGGAGGTCAAGTACATCCTTGACCCAAAAGACTTCTCGGGTCATCCGGCCGCAAAGCTGTTTATAAAGAATTTTGACGCCATTCTGGAAGACCCCGAAGTGAAGGTCGTCGTCGAGACCATCGGCGGCACCCGCTTCGCTTACCCTTACGTCAAGGCCTGCCTCGAGAGCGGCCGGAGCGTCTGCACCTCCAACAAGGAGATGGTGGCTACCTACGGCGCAGAGCTGCTGGCTCTGGCCAAGGCACACAACTGCGCCTTCCTGTTCGAGGCTTCCGTGGGCGGCGGCACGCCCATCATCACCCCGATGCACCAGTGCCTCGCGGCCAACGTCATCACCGAGGTGGAAGGCATCGTCAACGGCACCACCAACTTCATGCTGACCAAGATGGTGCGGGAGGGTCTGGGCTTTGACGAGGCGCTGAAGATCGCCCAGGAGCTGGGCTACGCCGAGACGAAGGACCCCGGCGACGATGTGGACGGCCGCGACGCCTGCCGCAAGATCGCCATCCTGTCCTCGCTGGTCTGCGGCCACCAGATCTACCCCCAGAACATCCCCACCCGCGGCATCCGCGACATCACGGTGGATGATGTGGCTGCGGCAGAGAAGCTGGGCTGCGTCATCAAGCTCATCGCCTGGATGAAGCGGGGCGAGGACGGCAGCGTTGCCGCCGGTGTCGAGCCCTGCCTCGTGCCGAAGGCAAACCAGCTGGCCGGTGTCGATGACGTCTTCAACGCCGTCCTCGTCAAGGGCGATATGCTGGGCGATGTGGTCTTCTACGGCAAGGGCGCGGGCAAGCTGCCCACCGCCAGTGCTGTCGTGGCCGACGTGGTGGACGCCCTCAAGAACGGCGTCAAGGTCCACGACAGTCTGTTCTGGCAGCCCGCCGAGCCGGTGGAAGGAATGCTCACCGACCCCGCTCCCGCCGCATACTATGTGCGTGTGGAAGGCATCGCCCCGGCGGTGGCCGAGGCCATCTACGGCAAGGGCCATGTGGTGGAAGAGCACTTCGACGGCTGCTCCTACTTTGTGGACAGCGCCGACGGCAAGGCTCTGGCCGAAGCAGCCCGCAAGGTAGAGGCCATGGGCGGCAGCGTGAAGCTGGTGCTCCGCCGCCTGCCTGAGGACGCCTGAGCGCGAGAAAAGAGGGAACTGCGATGAAGATAAAAGTTTCCGTCCCGGCCACCAGTGCCAACATCGGCTCCGGCTTCGATGCGCTGGGTCTGGCTGTGACCTTGTACAATACCGTGACCTTCGAAGAGAGCGACCATCTGGACATCTCGGCGGCGGACGGCACCCGCATCCCCCGCGGCGAGACCAATCTGGTCTACCGCTCGGCCAAGGGTCTGTTCGATAAGGTCGGCAAGACCATGCCGCCCCTCAAGCTCGTCCAGACCAACGCCATCCCGATGGCCCGGGGCCTCGGCTCGTCCTCGGCCTGCATCATCGCGGGCCTGCTGGGTGCGAACCGGATGCTGGGCGATGTGCTCAACACCCAGGAGCTGCTGACGCTGGCCACCTCCATCGAGGGCCACCCGGACAACGTGGCACCGGCCCTTCTGGGCGGTCTGACCAGCAGCGTTTTCGAAGACGGCGTCGTCTACTCCGTCAAGCGGGATGTAGACGAGAGCCTCTGCTTTGCGGCCATCGTGCCGGACTACAAGCTGCTGACCGAAGCCGCCCGTGCGGCCCTGCCCAAAGAGGTCACCCACAAGGATGCGGTGTATAACCTGTCCCGTGCGGCCCTCATCCCGGCGGCGTTCTGCGAGGGCCGCCACGACCTGCTGGCCATTGCCACCGAGGATAAGCTCCACCAGCCCTACCGGATGCCCCTGATGCCCGGCTCGAAGGAAGTCTTCGATATGGCGCGGCTCTGCGGTGCCAAGGCGGTGTACGTCTCGGGCGCCGGCAGCACCGTGATGGCTGTGGCCGAAAAGGCCAACGCCGAGAAATTCTACTCCAAACTGGAAAAGGGCCTCGAGCTGCTGGAAGGCTTGGACGGATGTGAAGCATTTACACTGCTGCGGCTGGATGCCGACAACACCGGTGCGACAGTGGAATGATAAACAGGATCGGAAGTGCAAGACCGCTTCCGCCCGGTGTACCCCTCACACACTGAGGGAGCAAAAAGAGGAGAGTGACAAGATATGGCGTTGATCGTACAGAAGTTCGGCGGTTC